>OBLW0100001309.1_pt1 | contig 21218 bp, 16 predicted proteins | sample 1520161 | NCBI WGS metagenome assembly OBLW01 (sample SAMEA3539309, study PRJEB22396) | soil metagenome | biome: tundra; feature: field; material: soil | place: USA | collected 2010-05 | depth 0.15 m | reverse complement strand
GCATAAACAACGGAGTGAATTGCTCCGATGCGCGCGCAGGCCAGCATAGCCACTACGCCTTCGATGGTCAGCGGCATATAAATGACCACGCGGTCGCCCTTGACCACGCCCAGCGACTTCAGGCCATTCGAGAAGCGGCATACCAGGCGGTAGAGCTGTCCATAGCTGACCGTGCGTTCGCTGCCATCCTCACCCAGCCAGATAAAGGCGGCCCGATTGCAGCGGTCGGATGCGGCATGGCGGTCCAGGGCATTAATAGTGATGTTGGTCTTGCCGCCGGTGAACCACTTATGATGAACACCGTCCCATTCCAGCACCCGATCCCACTTTCGCGACCAGGTAAAGCGCGCCGCGTAATCCCCCCAGAAGCCTTCGGGATCCTTCTGCGACCGAGCGCATTCGCCCAACCAATCTTTCTGCAGGGCATTTTCAACGACGATTTTCGGCGCCGGATATTCCTCATCCATGACTAAAAGGTTAGAGATGTCTTCTGGTTTCGAGGGGGTGAGAGTGCCCATGGCGGACCTCCTGGGAGTGGGACACATAGTTATGCGTCGGGTGGAGTTTGCGCCGGGAACAATCACTGGTCTGTGACACAGATCACAGCATAGTGTGTTTAAAAGGCGCACCTTTGGCGCGACGATCGAGTACACTTCGCAACCGAAGCAACGCAGTCGGCTCTTGGCGGCCGCAGAATTTTAGGCTTCTACGCGGGGTTGGATCGCTGTATGATGTCGCGCGACCCTGATTGTCGCATCGCTGTAGAGAGCCAATGCAGCCAGCCAGCAAGTTTGAGCGTGCATTTTAGAAACAATACTGGGTTGCTTTGGAATCGCGTTACGATGCATGCCGCCTCGAGTCGGAGATGGATTCTCGGCTACGAAGCGGTAGCGATTGCATCTCCGGCTGGTCCGCCTGGCTGCGGTCCGGTCGTAGGTGGTTGTGAGTTGGACCGTACACCCGCTTTCTCATTTCAATGTTTGTAAAGGAGAAAAACTGTGGCGAATGCAACTGCATCTACTCCCGATACTACTGGCATAAGTCGCTGGTGGCGTGTGGTCGGCGGGGTTTCCATGAACCTGGCGCTGGGCTCGCTTTATGGCTGGAGCGTGTTTGTGGCCCCACTGGAAAAGGAATTCCACTGGAAGCGGGCTGACACCTCCAATGTATTTATCATCGCGGTCGTGGTCTTTGCGCTGACCTTCATCGTTGCAGGCCGGCTGCAGGACAAACTGGGGCCGTTCAAGATTTCCCTCATTGGCGCGGTTCTCGTGAGCCTGGGCTTTTTCCTCTGCTCCCAAGCCGACAGCCTAACCAAGTTTTTCATCTTCTTCGGCGTGCTCGGGGGATTGGGCAACGGTTTTGGCTACGCGACCCCAATTCCTGTCATGTCCAAATGGTTCCCGGACAAACGAGGATTGGCAGTTGGACTGGCGGTCGGCGGATATGGTGCAGGATCGGCGATCTTCGGGCCCCTGGCCGCAAGCTACCTGATCCCGAACTTTGGCTGGCGAACCACGTTTGAAGTTCTCGGCGGAATCTTCTTTGTGATGACGATATTTGGCTCGTTCTTGATGAAGAACCCGCCGGTGGGCTACAGACCGGAAGGTTGGAGCCCGGCTCCGGCTTCCAAAGCGGCCGCATCTACTTATGAGTTCACGCCTAGCGAAGTGCTGCGCACTCCGACGTTTTACCTGATGTGGGTGGCGTATGCATTCGGCTGCGCCGCTGGTCTCATGGTGATCAGCCAGTTGGTGCCCTTCGCGAAGAGCGTGGGTATCCCGAGTACCACGCTGGCGTCGTTTGGCCTGGTGGTCGGTGCCGTGGGCAACGCCTCTGGCCGCATTCTCTCCGGCTGGATGTCGGACCACCTCGGCCGCATTAACGTGTTACGCCTGATGATCGGCATCTCCATGGTTGCCATGCCCATTCTGTATTTTGTGGGAGGTAATGTCCTGGGACTGTTTGTGATGCTGTTCATCGTGTACTGGTGCTATGGCACGCAATTGTCGGTGAATGGCGCAGCCGCCGCCGATTTTTGGGGCACGAAGAATGCAGGCATAAACTACGGGATGTTGTTTACCGCCTGGGGTGTGGCCGGACTGCTCGGTGGCCGCATCGGCGGCTTGCTCTACGACAAGTACAAAAATTACCAGATGGCGTTCTACACAGCGGCGGCGCTGGCGGCAGTGGCGTTGGTGTGTGAACTGTTAGCCAAGCGTCCGGCGGTGCCGCAAGCGGGTTTGGCAGCGAAAGCACGGGCCGTAGCTTAGCTTTCCGTTGGCGCCCCCACGCGCAGTGGAATTGCATGAGCCTGGGGGCGCGGTGGCAGATGTTCTATTTAGCAGAGATTGGCTCCGCCACGCAAGCAGGGGTTGGCGGATAAGTGCACTTCTAAATTCAGAAGTCTAAGGAGTAATGAATATGGCGGAAATCCGAACCAAACCACAGGCGCCGAGCGAGGCCACCGAGGCTCAGATTGCAGTTCACTGGCGAGAGGAAGAATATTACTACCCTCCCGCGAAATTTGCCGGTCAGGCGAATCTGACCGATCCCGACATCATGGAGCGCTTCAGCGAAAAAAACTTCCCGGAATGCTTCCGCGAATACGCGGACCTTCTGGACTGGGATCAATACTGGCACACCACGCTCGATACCAGCGACCCGCCGTTTTGGAAGTGGTTCGTGGGCGGCAAGATTAACGCCTCCTATAACTGCGTGGACCGTCACCTCGCCAAGTACAAGAACAAAGCCGCTCTGATCTTCGTCCCCGAACCGGAATCGGAAGCGCCCGTATCCGTTACCTATCGCGAACTCTATGTGCGAGTGAACGAATTCGCGGCGCTGCTGCGGGATTACTGCGGCCTCAAGGCGGGAGATCGCGTCACGATTCACATGCCGATGCTCCCCGAGTTGCCCATCACCATGCTGGCCTGCGCCCGTCTGGGCGTGGTCCATTCAGTAGTGTTCGGAGGCTTCAGCGGAGAAGCTTGCGGACTGCGCGCGGCCGACTCCGGCAGCCGCGTCCTGATCACGATTGATGGCTACTACCGCAACGGCAAGATGCTCGACCACAAGGCCTCCGCCGACATCGCGGTCAATTTCGCGAAGCAGGAAGGCCAGATCGTAGATAAGGTTCTGGTCTGGCGCCGGCACGCGGGCCAGAATGCCTCCGCTTCCGCCTTTGTTAAAGGGCGGGATGTGTTCGTCGACGAAATTCTTCCCAATTACTCCGGTCAAATCGTGGCGCCCGTTCCCATGGACGCGGAAGCCCCGCTCTTCCTTATGTACACCAGCGGGAGCACCGGCAAACCCAAAGGCTGCCAGCATCGCACCGGCGGATACATGTCGTATGTCGCCGGCACTTCGAAGTACATTCAGGACATTCATCCCGAAGATGTTTACTGGTGCATGGCCGACATCGGCTGGATCACGGGCCACTCGTATATCGTCTATGGCCCGCTCGCGCTGGCCGCCACCAGCGTTTTGTACGAAGGCGTTCCCACCTACCCCGACGCGGGACGAGTATGGAGAATTGCCGAGCGTCTGGACGTCAACATCTTCCATACCTCACCGACGGCCATTCGCATGTTGCGTAAGTCCGGCCCCGACGAGCCCGTCAAATACAACTACCATTTCAAGCACATGACCACCGTCGGCGAGCCGATCGAGCCCGAAGTCTGGCGCTGGTATCACGATGTCGTGGGCAAAGGCGAGGCCGTGATTGTTGATACCTGGTGGCAAACCGAAAACGGCGGCTTCCTCTGCAGCACCAAGCCGGCGATTGATCCCATGAAGCCGGGAAGCGCGGGTCCCGGAATGCCCGGAATTTTTCCCGTTATCATCGACGAAAACGGGCAGGAAATGTCAGCCGGATCGAACAAGGCGGGCAACATCTGCATTCGCAATCCGTGGCCCGGGATCATGCAAACGATCTGGGGCGATCGCGACCGTTTCGTTTCCCAGTATTACGCGAAATACTGTAAAGACCGAAACAGCAAGCGCTGGCAGGATTGGCCGTATTTCGCTGCCGACGGCGCCGTACTCGCCGGGGATGGCTATTTCCGCATACTCGGCCGCGTCGATGACGTGATCAACGTCGCCGGACATCGTCTGGGTACAAAAGAAATCGAGTCCGCATGTCTGTCGGTACCGGAAGTCGCCGAAGCAGCCGTCGTGCCGGTGGTCGATGAGATTAAAGGCCGCGTGCCCGAAGTCTATATCGCCCTGCAACCCGGCGTTGAGGCGAGCCCCGCGATTCTGGAGAAGGTCAACAAGGCCATCGAAACGATGATTGGTAAAATTGCCCGTCCAAGACATATCCACATCGTTCCGGATATGCCCAAGACGCGCTCCGGAAAACTGATGCGCCGCGTGCTCGCCGCTCTTTCAAACAATATGAGCACTGGCGATATCACCACTTTGGCCAATCCCGACGTGGTGGAAAAAGTTCGGGAATTGGTTCAGGGCAAAGAAAAAGTCGCCGTGGCCGACGGCCCCGAGGACTTGAAAAGATTCGGAGAGGAATAAATTACTGGTTCGATCTAAGGTGTGCCCCAGGTTCGCGCCCGTTTTTTGGGCGCGAACCTGGGCGCCCAACGATGAAGAGGGAAGTTCGCGTTTGTTACCTCGACGCGGTAACAGTTCCTACCATCTCCAACTCCACATTAACCACCGGTTGTACTTTCAGCAGAAAATTGCTCGGGTCCTTAATCCCCCATTGCACATAAGGAACCGCGAATCTCGACGTCCCGCTCCACCGATCTCCGGCCAGCTCAGCATGAACCTGCGCGGTGAGATTATGGTCCGCGCCATGAATGGAAAGCGTGCCGCTGAGCTTCACGTCGGAGCCGCCCGAGCGGCCGACGGTGCCTTCCACCTGCGCCGGGCGAAAAATGACATCGGGATATTTTGCTGTCTCCAAAATTTCTCGATGCATGCGCTTGTCGCGGGAGCCATTTCCACTTTCACCGCTGGGAGCGTAGACGATAATCTCGCCGCCCGCCCTTCCGCTGACGGGATCAAAATGAACCGTTCCACTTTTTAGAGCAAACGTGCCGTGCACGGTATGGAGCGCGCTGTCGACGGTCCAATGGACTTTTGACTGCGTCGGATCAAGCGTAAGTACAATTTCGGAAGCGGGTGATGCGGTGCTTGCAGCCGCCGCTTGAGGTATGGGGGACGCGGCTGCGACCAAGACCGCCAGGCCAAGAATGACGACTGTTCCAGCCCTTAATATTTTCGCCCGCCAATTTGCCATGCATTCCCTTTGTGCTGAAACTACCGCTCGTCGTTGCCCTTAAATATTGACCGCACGCCGCACCATCCCCAGGGCTTCGGTCCAGAATGCCGGAGAGGTCTGCGCCATCTCCACCACGCCGCAAATGGCTTCTACAAATTCATCCAGTTGCGCGGCGGTCACCATCAACGGCGGCGCGGCTTTCAGAACCATGAAGTTGTTGCCGCAGATTTGCGTGAGTATCGATTTTTCGCGGAACATCCGCATCACGACAATCTGTCCAAACATGGCGGGATGGATTTGGCGGAAGGCTTCATAGAGCACGCGAAAGGCGAGCTTTTTCGGCGGGACGAATTCGATCCCATTCAATAAGCCCATTCCCCGCACCTCGCGCACCATGTCGAAGCCTGCTAATCCACGCCGCAGTTTCTGACGAAATGATTCTCCGAGTTCCAGGGCGCGCAGTCCCAGTTCTTCGCGTTGCAAAACATCGAGCGTGGCCAGCCCGGCTCGCATCGACAAACTGTTTTCGCTGAACGTCGACGTATGAATGATCGCCCGCTTCAGCGAGGAATACACGGCGTGATAAATCTTGTCAGTCATCAGGACCGCGCTGACCGGCATCAACCCGCCGCTCAGCGCTTTGGCGAGCACCACCATGTCCGGCTGCAGATCATATTGATGCGCCGCTAAAAACGTCCCGGTTCGATACATTCCGGTCTGCACTTCGTCGAGTACAAAGAGAGTTCCGGCGCGCTGGCAGAGCTCTTGCGCGCGCTGCAGGTGAGCGCGATCGGGCACATGAATGCCGCCTTCCGCTTGTAGAGGTTCGACGACAAACGCGGCTTGCCGTTTATTTGCGAGCGCGTTTTCCAGCGCGCCAATATCTCCAAGGGGAACGCCCTCGGTCTCCGGTAAAAGCGGTCCGAATCCCTCTCGCCAGAACGCATCGTTCATGAGCGAGAGCGCGCCCGCCGTCAATCCGTGAAAACTGCTTTTCGCATAGACGATCCCCACGCGTCCGGTGGTCGCGCGCGCGAACTTGATGGCGGCTTCGACGCCCTCGCTGCCGCTGCTGCCGAAATAAACTTTTTTCAATTCGCCGCCGGCCAGTTCACACAAGCGCCGCGCCAAGTCACCCGCAAGGCCTGAAACGTGGCTTTGCAGCATCCCGGGCCCACAGCGATCCATTTCGTCTTTTAACGCTTGAATAATGTACGGATGATTGTGTCCGGCATTGTGTACGCAGTATCCGGACAAAAAATCCAGGATGCGCCTGCCATCTTTGGTAAACAGTTCGCAGCCGAGGCAGCGTTCGTATTCGACATTCATCCCGAGCAGGTTCAAGAGCGACACCCACTGCGGATTCACATATTCGTTGTAATTGGACGTGCCTTCCGACACTTCACCCGAGAGGATTGCAGTCTGCACAGTCGCCATATTGAACTAGTTGGGATGCAAGTCCGGTTCGATGGAGATGCCTTACGCCCTATTTACTGCGGGTACCAGTCGAGCAGCCGCACTTCGATGCCCGTTCCTTCCAGCCGCTTCTGAAACACGCTGAGATCGGAGCCATGGTAGTGATATGGAATGACGACTTTAGGATGGAATGCTCGGACCGCATCGGCCGCCTCTTCGGGAGGCATCGTGTAGGGCAGGTTCATGCAGACGAAAGCAACGTCGATATTCTTCAGCGCCCGCATTTCAGGAGTGCCTTCCGTGTCGGCCGAGAAGTAAAACCGCATTCCCCCATAGGTCAGCACGTATCCATTATCGCGTCCCTTGGGGTGAAACAGTTTGCCCGGCGCCGGCCCTCGCGTAAGGTTGTAGGCGGGAACCGCCTCGATCGTCCAACCTTGCCAGGTCTTGCTCTCGCCATTCGTCATCGGCTTCGCGCTCCCCACCTTTTCCAGAACCGTTGGCGGCGCCAGGATTTCCGTTCCGGCCTTGTTAATCTGGGCGATGGACGCCGGATCCATATGGTCGGGATGAAGGTGCGAAATCAGAATAAGGTCCGCTTTCGGCAGGCCAGAGAGTTTCGCTGGTTGAGCGGGATCGACATAAATAACCTTGTCGCCCGCTTCGATTAGTATGCTCGCGTGATAGAGTGGCGTGATTTTAACAGCGCCCGACGAGGTCTGGAAGGTCTGCGGGGCAGCCGCAGCCTGTGCCAATGGCGACATAGCGACAAAAACATACAAGCATGCCAGCATATTTTTCATCGGGTCCTCACTTTAGGATATGCTTCGTGGCTAAGGCTCCCATCCTTGCCTCAACTCTTGATTCTACGGCGAAAGCCGAGCTTCCACGCCTTCTTCGAGGCAAAAAATAAAATTCATCCCTGCGCGACCGTGCAGACCGAACCGTCATCCAATTAAACGCTGGCGAATGCTCGGCCGCCCCGCCACCCTTTACAAGGGACCGTGGGTCGAGCATTTGCCAGTCCAATATTGATCGATCAGTTTGGTCAAAGAGTGCCGCATGAATGGAATGGTAGGCCTAGTTGAGAGCGGTTCGCCGGCCATGGTAGACCTCATGGAGCGGTTGTCCGACGCTCGCCGACGGAGTGACTCACTGTTTCAAATCTTGCGCGGCGACGCATTCTACGAGCGCCCAATCCCCGAGCGCCACCGCATCATCTTTTATGTCGGCCACCTCGAGGCTTTCGATTGGAACCTCCTCAGCTCGAGCCTGTGTAGCGGATTGTGTGGTGACGGCTCTCTGCCCCGTGACTTCGATCGCCTCTTCGCCTTCGGCATCGATCCAGTCGGCGGCGGATTGCCCACCGATGTTCCATCCGATTGGCCATCGCTCGACGCTGTTCGCGCCTACGTCAGCCGCGTTAGGAATGCGCTCGACGAAAGCCTGGCAAAAATAAATCCCGACAGCGCGCCTGGGCGCGACGGTTTTCCTCTCTCCACCTTGCTCAACGTGGCCATCGAGCATCGCCTGATGCACGTCGAGACGCTGGCCTACATGTTCCACCAACTGCCGCTCACCATGAAAATCCGTCAGGAAGATCCTGGTAGCGAACTTCTAAACGTCGTCGAAGCGGTCGCTCACAGCACGGTGCCTATTCCCGCCGGCAATGTGACGCTTGGCCTTCCGCGAAGCTCTGAGATTTTTGGTTGGGACAACGAATATGAAGCGCATACGATCAGCGTCCCTGTATTCGAGATCGACCGCTACAAGGTGACCAACCGCCAGTATCTCGAATTCATCGAAGCGGGCGGATACCATAACCCATCCTTCTGGACCGAAGACGACTGGAACTGGAAAAACTCGCAGAAGATTTCCCATCCTTCATTCTGGAAAAATCGCAATGAAGGCTGGATCTGGCGAACCATGTTTGAGGAACTGTCGTTGCCAATGGACTGGCCCGTGTATATCAGCCAAGCCGAGGCGTCCGCATATTCACGCTGGGCCGGGAAAGAGCTTCCCACGGAAGCCGAGTGGCAGCGCGCCGCTTACGGAACCTCCGACGGCGAGACCAGGTTTTATCCATGGGGAAATCAGCCGCCCGACGCTCATCTCGGCAATTTCAATTTCGAGCGCTGGAATCCCACGCCGGTAAATGCATTTCCTGAAGGCCAAAGTTCTTTTGGCGTTTACGATCTGTTGGGCAACGGATGGGAGTGGACCAGCACCAAATTCGGCCCGTTGCCGGGTTTCACGCCGTTTCCTTTTTATCGCGGATATTCCGCCGATTTTTTCGATGGCAAACATTTCGTCATCAAGGGTGGCTCCTCGCGCACCGCAGCCTGTATGCTAAGGCCTTCGTTCCGCAACTGGTTCCAACCGCATTACCAATATGCGTATGCTGGGTTTCGCTGCGTTAAGCGCCAGTCCATCTGACGCGGGATCTAACACGGAGTCGATCCGAGGCCTGGAAGCTGACGATCGAAGGGGTTAGGAATGCTGGTTCATGCAATCAACAATGCCGCCTACGAGTTCGCCTCCGGATTCGCCGCAGAGGTGCGGGCTGGACTGACTCGACCCGGACAAAAAGAACTTCCCTCGAAATATCTTTATGACGACGTGGGCTCGGCTCTGTTCGAGGTGATCAGCCACCTGCCGGAATACGGACTCACGCGAGCCGATGAACGCTTGCTCCAGCGTCATGCGAGCGAGATCGTCGAGTTGCTGGACGCTCCGGTGGCAGTCGCCGAGTTGGGCAGCGGCAGCGGCAAAAAGACGCGCTGGATTCTGGAAGCGCTCGGCCGTTGGCAACGGACTTTTTATTATCCGGTCGAAATTTCGCGCGCCGCCCTGCTCATGTGCCAGCGCGAATTGAGCGATATCGACTCGCTCAGCATTGTTGGTTTCGAACGCGAATATCTCGAGGGCTTGCTCGAAGTGGCTGCGCACCGCCAGCGCAATCAGCATCTTTTTGTGATGTTTCTCGGCAGCACAATTGGAAACTTCGACCGGCAGGCTGGAGTAAAATTCCTAGCCGAAATTCGCCATATTCTGCAGCCTGGAGATTCGCTTCTGTTGGGAACGGACCTAGAAAAGCCGGCTGCGCAGTTGATCAAGGCCTATGACGATGAAATCGGCGTGACCGCCGCCTTCAATCTCAATCTTTTGGCGCGAATCAATCGCGAACTCGACGCCGATTTCGACTTAGCCCAGTTCGCCCATGTCGCCAAAATAAATCCCGAAGCCCGTAGCGTAGAAATGCATCTGCAGTCGAAGCGGCGGCAAATTGTTCGCATCCCGGCCGCCAACCTGAGCGTCGAATTTGCTGAGGGCGAGACCATCTGGACCGAGAGCAGCCACAAGTACGCGGCGGCTGAAGTTTTCCAGATGGCCAGCGCGGCCGGCTTCCGCTGCCAGGCCCAATGGATTGACGAGCAGTGGCCGTTCGCGGAGAATCTCCTGATCGCCGAGTGACTATCTGTCCAGGAGGGTGCGGAAAAACTCGAAGCATGTGCCCCAGGTTCGCGCCCGTTTTTTGGGCGCTAACCTGGGCGCCGTCGACCGGTAGAGAACGTTTTTTATTGCAAGATATTGGGTGGGGGACTCTTGACCGACACCTATTTGGCAGGAGATCGGGAAGGGCACGAGTTCCACTCGTGCCGTAACCGCGACGAAATCAATGCGGCTTTCAGCCGCTGGGGGAAGGTTGCGCCGGGAAGGACACTTTTTCCGCAATCTCCTAGGACGTAGCCTCGTTTTTTCGCCACGTCCGCAGGTTAACGACACTCATCACGATGCAAAATATATTAGCCGGAATGAATCCTAACTGGGCAGTCTTGATGCCGATGATACAGATGATCACGCTATTTAAGGTTGCGAGGAGCCAGCCTTCCCAGCACCTGCGTCCGACCAGAATGGTAGAAGCGATCGTCAACAGACAAGAAATATAATCGAGCCGTAACACGAACAGAAATACCTCCAAAGAAATATTGTGATTGCACAGCTCCTGTTTTTCTGTGATTTGAAACCGCAGGCCGGTCACCAAAGTACTAGAACTGTTTCAGGAGGAAGTGATGTCCCCACAGGAATGTACCCATCTCGATCAGATCAAAGTAAGAGAAACCAATAAACATGTCTGCGAAGATTGTGTAAAAACCGGCGACACCTGGGTTCACCTGCGCATGTGCCTCATCTGCGGGCATGCCGCCTGTTGCGACTCGTCCAAGAACAAACATGCGACCAAGCACTTCCACCACACCAAGCATCCGGTGATGCGCTCCATTGAACCCGGCGAGTCCTGGGTCTGGTGTTACATAGACGAGATCGAGGCCGGCGAAATCGCCGCCTAACTCGACCAAAGAACGAGCTGGAGTCCAACGATCATGGCGAAGCCAATCCTCCTGAGTATCGATGACGACTCCGATGTCCTGCGGGCCATCGAACGCGACCTGCGCTCCGAATATGGAGCCGAATACCGCGTCATGGGGAGCGATTCGCCGCAAGCCGCTCTCGATTTGTTGAAGCAGTTGAAAGTACGCAATGACAGCGTGGCGCTGTTGCTCGCCGACCAGCGCATGCCCAAGATGGATGGCGTCACCTTTTTGCAGGAGGCGCAGAACCTCTTTCCCGACGCGAAGCGAGCCCTGCTCACCGCATATGCTGACACCAACGCAGCGATCAGCGCGATCAATCAGGCCAGCATCAGCTATTTTTTTCTCAAACCATGGGATCCGCCCGCCGAACACTTATATCCGCAATTGAACGATCTCCTGGATGACTGGCAGGCGTCCTACCGGCCAGCATTTCAGGGAATCCGGGTTCTCGGCACCCGCTGGTCGCGAGGCTGCTATGAACTGCGCGATTTCCTGGCCCGAAATCGCGTGCCCTATCAGTGGATCGACGTTGAGACCTCCGCCAACGATCCCGAGACGAAGCGCCTGTTAGACGCTCTCGGACCCGACGCCGCCAGTCTGCCGGTCGTCCTCTTTCCCGACGGAACAAAACTGTTAGAAAGTGTTCCATCCGAAGTGGCGCAAAAAGTGGGACTGCAAACGCGCGCCCAAACCGACTTCTACGATCTGGCAATCGTGGGCGGAGGCCCAGCCGGCCTTGCCGCTGCCGTCTATGGCGCGTCGGAAGGTCTGCACACGGTGATGATTGAGCGCGAAGCTCCCGGCGGTCAGGCCGGCATGAGTTCGCGAATTGAAAACTATCTCGGCTTTCCTGCCGGGCTCAGCGGAAACGATCTGGCGCGCCGCGCCGTGACCCAGGCGCAGCGTTTTGGCGTGGAAATTCTTGCTCCTCAGGAAGCCGTATCGGCGCGAGTCGAAGGCCCATATCGCTTCCTCAAGTTGGCGGATGGCAGTGAAATCTCCTGCCACGCCTTGATGATTGCCAGCGGCGTCCAATGGCGGCGGCTGGATGCGCCCGGCATTGATCGCCTGCAGGGCGCGGGCGTCTACTATGGCGGCGGCGCTACCGAAGCTCGATCCTGCAAGGACGAAACCATCTTCGTTGTCGGAGGCGCAAACTCGGCGGGCCAGGCCGCGATGCACTTTTCCAAGTATGCGGGACAAGTCGTGATGATCGTGCGCGGCGATTCGCTGGCCAGCACCATGTCGCAGTATCTGATCGATCAGATCAAAGAGACGCCCAATATCAAAGTGTGGCCGCACGCATCCGTAGCCGAAGCGCATGGCGAAACACGTCTCGAGGAGCTCTCCGTCCTGTGTTCGGATTCCAATAAACTCGAGAGAGTGCCGGCGACTTCGGTTTTTATTTTCATAGGCGCGTTACCTCGTACGGAATGGCTGGGTGATCTCGTCGAGCGCGACGATCGCGGCTTCCTTTTAACTGGGCCCGATCTGATCCGCGAGGGAAAACGTCCCAAAGGTTGGAGCCTCGACCGCGACCCATTTCTGTTGGAGACCAACGTTCCCGGCATCTTCGCCGTTGGCGATGTGCGCCATGGCTCTGTGAAGCGCGTCGCTTCCGGCGTGGGCGAGGGATCAGTCGCGGTGCAGTTTATTCATCAATATTTGAGCAAGGTATAAATGGCCGACAAATCGGAATTGCTTCGCGTTCCCACGTTCGCGGACCTGCCAGACGATCAACTCGACTGGTTCCTCAGCCAGGCCGAGGAAATCCATCTCAAGCCGGGTGACAGCTTTACCCTTCAGGGCCATCCCGCCGACGCCATGTTCGTCATATTGAATGGGCAACTCGAACTCCGCGGCGACTTCAAGGGCGAGATCATCACCATTCCGATCAACGCCGGCGATGTGACGGGAATTCTGCCTTTTTCCAGAATGAAAGAATTCACGGTCGGCGGGCGCGCTCTCACTCCGGCCCGCCTCCTGCGTTTTCCGAAAGCGAAGTTTCCGGATCTTATCCAGAAGATGCCAGAACTCACCCAGCGACTGGTCGGGTTAATGGCGGACCGGATCCGTGAAACGACCCGCGTCGAACAACAACGCGATCGCTTGGCTGGGCTGGGCAAGCTTTCCGCCGGACTGGCGCATGAACTGAACAATCCTGCGTCCGCCGCCAAACGTGCGGCCAGCCAGTTGCGCGGCAGTCTCAAGAAAATCAAAGACGCGAGTCACGATCTGGGACGGCGCGATCTATCGGTCGCCCACAAAGCCGAAATCGAAAAGCTCGAGAACTCTCTGATTCAGTGTGATGATCCGCCGCCCGATCCGCTCACGATGAGCGATCTCGAAGAGCAGGTTGACACCTTGTTGCGTAGTCATGGGCAAAACGATTTGTGGCAGCTTGCGTCAGACCTGGCGCGAAAGAATGTTAAGCCCCAGGTGCTGGAATCGCTATTCGAAACCTTCGATGCCGGAACCGCTCGAGCCGCGCTGGTGAGGCTTGCCGCTTTGCTTGAGATTTCGAGCCTGTTGAATGAAATCGAGAGCAGCACCTCGCGCATCTCCGACCTCGTGCGCGCCATCAAGGAATACACCTACATGGACGAGTCGCCGCTCCAGAATGTTGACATTGTGAAAGGGCTGGAGACCACGCTGACCATCTTGAACCACAAACTCCGCAAGGGAGTGGTTGTACAACGTGACTATCAGAAAATTCCATTCCTCGTAAACTCTTTTGGCAGCGAGCTAAATCAGGTCTGGACCAACCTCATCGATAACGCCATCGATGCCATGGGCGGAACTGGCGAGCTCAGCGTCCGCACCTTCCGCGATGATGGTTGTGTGGTGGTTGAAATCGGCGATAACGGCCCTGGCATCGCTCCCGACGTCAAGCCCCACATCTTTGAACCGTTCTTCACCACCAAGGGAGTGGGGGAGGGAACTGGCCTCGGCCTCGACACGGTCATGCGTATCGTGAAAAAGCACCGTGGCAGCATTCAAGTCACTTCCAGGCCCGGTGATACCCGTTTTCAAGTGTCGCTTCCGCTGGCCGACCCTTGCGTGTCTCGCGGAACAAACCATACTAACTAAGGTCCACTCCAACGAATGTGCCCCAGGTTTGCGCCCGCACTTGGGGCGCTAATCTGGGCCCGCTTATTGTTCAGAGATGGTCTGCACTCTCTCCGTTCGGAATAACATCACGGCAACAGTCCAAAGACGCCGACCCCATTCGTCGTCCCTACATACACCTTTCCATTCGCGATCATTGGGGTAATGTATTTGTTACCGTCGCCAAATTGATCTCGCCCACCGGACGCTTGGTTCGAGTTATATAACTCCACACTAAGATCGTTGGCGTTATACGCATGAAGCACGGCCGGCGAAGTGTTTTCGCTGGCCCAGGCAATTAAATTACGTGCCGAACTCCCGGAAATACTTGGAGTCGCACCTGGATAGCCGAAACCCGTCCTAGTTGCCGAAATCGGCGCGGAATTCAGTTGGCCATTGGCATTAAATGCAAAAGCCTTAATTGAATCGCCTACGGCCCCGTAATAAATCTTATGCTCCGCGAACGCTGGAGCTGAAAATACTGAGCCCGATAGCGCTCCACTTAGCTCCTGATAGAGTTGACTGTTATTATTAGGGTTGAATTTCCCCATGTTCGTCCGATCGGCGAGGTAGATGTTCCTATCCTTTCCTGCTCCTACCACTAACTCATGCAACTTGCCATTTGAGTCTTTGAAATTAGGAACGACCATGGCCCCACCCGAGCCCAGATCCTCGTCCGCGCCCGACTCGCTCACCGTGTTATACATGTTGAAATAATCCGCCACCGCCAGTTTGCCTTTCTTGGTGGAGAGCTTCAGGATGGCATTCCCATAGTCGCCATTGATCGGGAATCCGTTTCCGTCGAGGGTCGTATCAAACGTTCCGTTCGCGTCGAGAAAAAATATGTTGCCATTGGTGTTCGAGTCCGCCGCCAAACCCGCTCCCGCCGCCCAGATCGCGCCTTCGCTGCCGTTCGGCGTTACGTTGAGCACCGACTGCTGCGCCAGCGTCGTTTCGTTGTAACTCATAATCCATCCTGTATACGGACGGTCGTCACAATGCGAAGCCCACGCGGTGTAGACGAGGTGATTCAGGAGTAACAGCCCAGCCCGCTCCTTATATTGCTTGGGGTCAAAGATGACGAATCCGTTCTGGCTGTTGTCGCCGGTTCCGGGATATTGCGCCTGAATCTCCTTGGGTCCACCGAACTGTTCGGCTCCGCTAGTAATATCGAGTGCATGCAATCGTTGATGATAGCCACCACTCGAGTCCTTACTCATTGCGACCGCATAGATCGTTCCATGCGGACCTGCGGTCAGATCGATTACCGGGGTGGAAGTCACTCCAATTTCCGGAGACACCTGCCCGCAACCGCGATTATCCGAAGTGGTTTCTCCCGTCCCGAGCATGGACGCGTGCCAGAGCGGCGCTCCACTGTCAGCATCGAATCCGTATACGGAGTCGTGCTCGGTCGCCACAAACAGCACATTGTGTGTGCCATTTCCCGGAATACTGATTGCGGGTGCATAGAGCGGCTCCGCATCCACCAGGCCGTCGGCAGGAATCACGAACAGTTTGCCAAACGTTGTGGAATTCACGCTCTTCAGCGTGAGTGCGGTCTCATTTGAATTCCAGCCGGTGCGTAGATTGTTGTTGTGATAGGTGAGCACACCCTTGAATGAGGCCTCGGGCCCGGCCAGCACATGGCGGCGGACAATCAGCACTGAAATAGCAGAGAGGACGAGAATTACGGCAGAGACTAAAGCGATACGCACCAGCGGTGTTAGTTGCGGAGATCGTTTCACAGCTTACCTCGCGATATGGAGCCAGAATTCGTTTGCGAAGCGTTTTAGATTCGAATCTCGGATTCGCCGTTGTCCGGCGTTCCAAGACGAAGCGGGCGAAAGTGACGATACAGGGCAAACTCCGCCATGCTGGCACGAGCCACCGCCGACGGTATACCCGGCATGGCCGGCGATCGCGGAGGGCATCCTGCGCGCGTGCTAAAAAGTGGAAATAGCCGCTGCCCCACATCATGTATCCTTGACGCTCAACCAAAGCTTCAATAGAGTCGAGAACCGGGGTCAATCGGCCCGGCAAAATGTCTTCATCTTGAACGAGGTGCTCGTCGGCATGACCATAAAAAAACACGCTGAGCGCAAAACCGCTCTTCGCCAAAAGGCGCAATTGATGTCGGGTTCGGAAATCGAACGCACCCTGGTCCGTCTGGTTCACGAAATTCTGGAGAAAAATGGCGGCGTCGAGGGATTGGGCTTAGTCGGAATCCGTCGCCGCGGCGTCCCCATCGCCGAACGCCTGGGCAAAATGATCCAGCAGGTGGAAAAGAAAAAAGTTCCCGTGGGCACGCTCGACATCACTTTCTATCGCGACGATCTTTCGACCCTCGGGCCCAAGCCGGTGGTGCAGGAAATGGAAATCGGTTTCCCCATCGAAGGCAAGAAGATCGTCCTGGTGGATGACGTGCTCTACACCGGCCGCACCACGCGTGCCGCTCTCGATGCGCTGTTTTCGCATGGCCGCCCCAGCCTCGTTCAGCTACTCGTGCTCATCGATCGCGGCCATCGCGAACTACCGGTCCAAGCCACTTTCGTCGGCAGAAACGTACAAACCACCGCGAACGAAGTAATCGAAGTCAAATTAACCGAAATCGACGATGCCGAGAAAGTCCTGCTCATGGAGCGGTGAGTCATCGGCGCACATGCTTTTTTACGAGTTGTCATCCTGAGCGAAGCGAAGGACCCATGCAATCCGCGCCAATTGCATGGGTCCTTCGCTTCGCTCAGGATGACAATTCAGCTTGTACTCCTGGCATTCCATTCCCTCTCAAACCGCTCTCGCTCATAGAAAGATTTCTGCGTTCCCACTCCAGTCGTCGAAAGCCCGGCGTAAAGATTGGCGCGCTTGACCGCTTCCAACTCCGGCAGACCCTCGCCCAGAAAAGTGGCAAAGCTGCCAATAAACGCATCGCCAGCTCCCGTGCTATCTACGCTCTTTACGCTGAACGCAGCCACGTGTTCCATGCCCTCAGTGCCGGCGAGGAGCGAGCCCTTCTCCCCCAAAGTAATGATGACCCGGCGAATGCCACTGGAAAGCAGCTTGCCGGCGCAGCGCCTGGCCTCCTCAAGATTGCGCACCGGCACACCGGATATCGCCTCCGCCTCGCTCTCGTTGGGAACAAAATAATCAAGGTCAGCGACCGCCCCAAGGTCGATGGGCTGCGCCGGCGCCGGGTTCAGAATGCAACGGATTCCATTGCGCCGCGCAAACTTGATGGTGTAATAAACCGTTTCCAGCGGGATTTCGAATTGTAAAACGATGCAGTCCGCGCTCTTAAGCACCTCCGCGGCCGCATCCACATCCGCCGGCTTCAATGCGTCATTGGCGCCTTTGACCACGATAATCCGGTTCTGACCCGAAGGATCGACAAAGATCGGCGCCACGCCGCTGGACAGGCCTTTCACTTGGCGAACCTGTGTGGCATCGATGCCGAGCAGTTCAAAGTTTTTGATCGTGGAAGGACCGAACAGATCGTCGCCCACCCGCGCCACCATGAAGACCTCCGCTCCGCAGAGCCGCGCGGCGACTGCCTGATTGGCGCCTTTCCCGCCGAATCCGAGATCGAATTTCTGGCCGAAGATCGTCTCACCCGGTTTCGGAAGCCGGTCTGCAAATGTAGTTAAGTCGACATTGGCACTACCCACTACCGCGATGCGAGGACGCTTTCCCATAGCGGTTTAGTGTAGCGCGGACACTCCTGTCCGCGTGTTTGCAGCGTTTCCACCCTCGGCGCTAGCGGGGACATCCTCGCGACACGATCCTGAGCCGCAAACGCTTTCGAAAAAAAGCCCGCAAAAGGCATACGTCCCGATTTAATCTGGCATCCCTGCCCGGTCTTGAGTATTCTCGTGGTGATGGCCACCGTCTCCTTGAGCGAATTGTTGGGCTCGACCGTCTATGACGCGTCCGGGGCCGCCAGTGGCCGAGTTCGCGAGGTTGCCCTCGCTCCGCAAGAGGATCGAACGCGCGTTGCTCTCCTCATCGTCAAAACCAAGGCAGGCAATCGAGTCCTGCCTCTGACCGCTGTTTCCGAGATCAATGGCGGGATTCGGGCTCTGACCGAAGCCGCCAATTGGACCGCCGCCGATGGTTCCGAAGGCCTGTTGTTGCTCAGCCGCGATCTTCTCGATCAGCAGGTCATTGACGTCCACGGCCGCAAGGTCGTGCGCGTCAACGACGTCGATTTTCATCAGGACAGCGCCGACAATCATTCGGTCTTGAGAGTTGGAGGCGTCGATGTGGGCGCTCGCGGCGCCGTCCGCCGCCTGCTCAAAGGTGTCATCCCGGCCGCGGCCCTTCGAGCTTTGCTCCTGCGCATTCCTCCCCGCGATATTCCCTGGGACTTCGTCGACATCGTCGAGACCGATCCCGCGCGCCGCGTCAAGCTCAAAATTTCGAACGAGCGGCTGGGCAAACTCCACCCCGCCGACATCGCCGACATCGTCGAAGACCTCGCGCCCGACGAGCGCGAGGCCGTGTTCGAAACGCTCGACGAGGGCGTCGCCGCCGGAGCGCTCGAAGAACTTGAGCCCAGGGTACAGCGATCGGTGTTGGAATCGCTCGACTCCGATCGCGCCGCCGACATTGTCGAAGAGATGGAGCCCGATGCGGCTGCCGACTTACTGGCCGACCTTCCGGATGAGCGCACGGAAGAAATCCTGGTGCAGATGCAGCCCGAGGAGCGCCAGGAAGTCACCGATCTGCTCGAATTCAAAGAGAACACCGCGGCGGGCCGCATGACCACCGAATACATCGCGCTGCCTGTAACGGCGACCGCGAACGACGCCATTGAGGCCATGCGCATTTTCGAAGGGCGCATGGAAAACATGAGCACGATTTACCTCACCGATTCTCATGGGACGTTAGCGGGCGCGGTGCCGCTGGTGAAAATCGTACTCGCCCCCTCTTCGACTCCGCTTCTTGCTTTGGGCCAGGAACCGCTTATTTCCTGCCACGAAGACACCAGAGAAAAGGAATTTGCCGAACTCTTCGATAAGTACAACCTGCTCACCTTGCCGGTGGTCGACGAACAACAGCATCTCACCGGCGTGATCACGCCCGATGACGTGATCGCAATGTTGCGCGCGAAAATGTAGCCGGCTGAGTGGGGTGGAGGAAAACTGTGGGGACGGGCGACCCTTCGGTAGGCTCAGAGCAGGGTCTCGCCGGTCCAACCGAGCGCAACTCGGCAGCCGCCTGTACCTTCGTTCAAATAAATCGTTCGTTCTTGCAATTTCACCTATCCACTTCGCGCTCTCAGCATTTATTCTGATCGTTCGGTTTTGCCATTTTGAAGATCCCTGTAGCCCGCGCCCATGAAATTCCTGAGAAGTTGGAAGTTCCGCCTCCTGATGTTTTTTGCCGTCGTGGGGCCGGGCTTCATTACTGCGAATGTCGACAACGACGCGGGCGGCATCCTCACCTATTCGCAGGCGGGCGCGCAGTTCGGCTACACGTTGCTCTGGACCATGATTCCAATCACGATCGCGCTGATCGTGGTGCAGGAGATGTGTGCCCGCATGGGAGCCGTGACCGGCAAAGGCCTGAGCGACCTGATCCGCGAAGAATTCGGCCTGCGCATTACCTTTCTGATGATGATCGGCATTCTGATTACCAACTTCGGCAACATCATCACCGAATTCGTCGGAATCGCGGGCAGCATGGGTCTGTTTGGAGTTCCCAAATACCTATCCGTTCCCCTCTGTGGCGTCATCGTCTGGCTGATCGCCGTCAAGGGCCAGTACAAGAGTGTGGAGAAGGTATTCCTCGCCGCTTCCTTCTTCTACCTCACTTACATCTTTGCGGGAGTGCTGGCGAAACCCGCATGGATCGAGGCCGTGAAAGCGACCATCAAGCCTCCGGGAATGGCTGCCTTTCGCCAGAGTTCCTACCTCTATATGGTGATTGGCGTCGTCGGAACCACCATCGCGCCCTGGATGCAGTTCTATCTGCAATCGTCCATTGTCGAAAAAGGAGTCACGCGCCGCCAGTACAAAACCTCGAAGCTCGACGTGATCGTGGGCTGCATCTTCACCGACGTGGTTGCCTGGTTCATCATCGTGGCTTGCGCAGCCACGCTTTACCTGCACGGCAATCGCGATATCCGCGACGCGGCCGACGCCGCCCAGTCTCTTCGTCCCTTGGCCGGCGACTGGGCCTACATCTTGTTCGCACTCGGGTTGTTTAACGCATCTTTATTTGCGGCTTCCATTTTGCCGCTTTCGACGGCCTATACGGTCTGCGAAGGACTTGGTTTGGAATCTGGCGTCGAACGCCGATTCTCGGAGGCTCCCGCGTTTTACTGGCTCTATACGGCGCTCATCGTCGCCGGAGGAGCCGTGGTTTTGATCCCCGGACTTCCACTGATCAAGATCGCCGTATTCTCCCAGGTGGTCAACGGTGCGGTTCTGCCCTTCGTGCTGATTTTCATGCTGCTCTTGATCAACAAGAAAGATCTGATGGGCGAGTACGTGAACAAGCCTACCTTCAACATCATCGCGTGGGGAACGACCGTCATTATGGTAGTGCTAACTGCCCTCCTGATCTACGGCCAAATACGCGGGGCGACGTGATAGTTGTGATGATTTACCGCAGAGATCGCAGAGTACGCAGAGAATTAGGAATTTCTTTCTGAATATCTCTGCGAACTCTGCGATCTCTGCGGTTAAGGGCTCCGCGCTACAGAACCTTTCCCGCTGCCAAGTCCTTCACCAGTCCCAGGTCGGCTTCGAGGAAGTCCAATCCCAACAACTCCTGCCGCGTCACCCAGCGGATTTCGCGAAAAATTCGGTTTTCGATATCACCCTGATATTGACGCACCTCGAAGAAGCGCAGTTCGACCGAACCGCCGCCGGGGTATTCATGGACCAGCCGCACTACCTCCACGCCGACTTCCGCAACGATGCCCAGTTCTTCTTCGAGTTCGCGGCGCATGGCGTCGCGCGGCTGCTCGCCTTCTTCGATTTTGCCTCCCGGAAATTCCCACTTGAGCGGCATGGGCTGGTGCCGCGTCCTCTGGCAGGCGAGGATGCGGTCATCTTTCACGATCAGCGCAGCTACAA
>OBLW0100001305.1_pt1 | contig 21268 bp, 18 predicted proteins | sample 1520161 | NCBI WGS metagenome assembly OBLW01 (sample SAMEA3539309, study PRJEB22396) | soil metagenome | biome: tundra; feature: field; material: soil | place: USA | collected 2010-05 | depth 0.15 m | reverse complement strand
AGGTGCTCGTCTCACGCGGCCAGTGGGCGCCGATGGCTTCCGGCCACGAGGGGCCATGCAGCGCTGACCCGCGAAGACTCTCGTGGGCTCGGTCGGGCTCGATCGCGCGACCAACAGATTGAAGGAGATTCTGGTGGCCGGTGGCTGCGCGGTTGAACCGCCGACACTGCCCCGACCCGCTACACACCGGCGGCCGTGGCGGGCTCAGCTGATCGACAGGGCGTGGGCGCTTCCGCGATGGCGTACCGCCAAGGGCGTGGACCTTCTGGCGCACTTTTGCGATCGGCGAGGCACCCTTCTCGTTTCGCCGGCACCCGTAGAATCGTCGGTCGCCGTCCCGGGCAGGGCTGCAGGCTGGCAGGACCGCCCGGGCCTGCCGGGTCCTCGTGCCAGGACATACCGGATCGCAGGAGCAGGGCGCGCTGGGCAGCACCCTGGCGAGTATGTCGACAGAGCCAGTCGGCGCGCCGGCGACGGCGCGTGCCAGGCACCGCCGCCGCCCAACAGAGCTGAACAACCGAATCGACGCACCCAAAGCGCTGGTAGCAGAGGCTGCCTTCAGATGGCTGGCGACCGATCCAGCGGGCCCCTCCTGCACGAACGAGATTCATCACACCGCTTCCTGCGAAGCGTCAACGCCGCTCGTTGAGCTGGGCCATCTGATCGCGATGGGTAGGCCCGGTTCGCCCAGGGACCCCGGTGAGTCTGGACGGGTCAGTGAATCAGGCTGTCTCGATTGGGGTTCCAGTCCTGAACCTGTGAAGCCATGCTGCGCCCTGCATAGGCAGGAGACCGAACGGCCAAGGTCCTTCTGGCCGTTCGGTGGATGTGCCCACAAAGGGTGGCCATGGATCCTGAACATGATATGTCGGGACTGGAGCGTGGTCATTGAGGCGTTTCTTGGTTGGTCGGCGAGCGCGTGGCCGTGCCGACGGTGCGGCCGTGGTCGAGCTCGCTGTCATCCCCGGTGCTGATGCTTGCCGGCTGGCGCCCAGGCTCTGATCCAGAGAGGGAGGTGAGATCGGTCGATGGCAGCTAAACGTCGGCGTCTTCTTGGTCGCTGCGACAGCGGAGCTGTCGCGGTGGAGACTGCCCTGGTCATGACCGTCCTGGTCATGCTGCTGTTCGGCATCGTCGACTCGTCGTTCCTGTTCAAGGACGCCCTGTCTGTCTCGGCGGCTGCCCGTGCGGGGGCCCGGATGGGTGCCTCACAGCCGAGGGTCTCGAACTTCGCTCAGGCAGCGGCAGACCAGGTGACCAACTCCCTGTCTGATCTGAACCCGGCGCTCCTGCAGGCGGTATGGGTCTACAAGACCACGAGCACAGGAGCATCCGCCGGGTTGCCGGATTCCGGGTCCTTCGCGAGCTGCACGACGTGTGTCAAGTTCACCTGGAACGCTTTGGCGAGCCCACCAGCGCTGGTGCCGTCGTCCGACAACTGGGCCAGCACTTCGCAGAATGCCTGCGCTGGTGATCCTGCTCGCGACGTCCTGGGGGTTTACGTGCAGTACAAGCACCGCTCTCCCTTGGGGTTCTTCTTCAACAACTTGGTGATCAGCGAGTCAACCGTGATGTGGATCGAGCCGACCACCAGCGCGATCTGCCACCCGTGATGTGGATCAAGTGATGAGTTCTCGTAGAGCCGGCAACCGGGGGAGCAAACGGATCTTCGGTGAGCGGGGGGGCGCAGCCGTCGAGGCGGCGATCGTGACTCCCGTGGTGATGGCGATGTTCTTTGGCATCGTCGAGATGGGGTTCCTCTTCAAGGACTACCTTGCGGTCGGGGCATCGGTTCGTGCAGGTGCGCGAATCGCCTCCGCCAGCCCGCGCACGTCTGACTTCGCCCAGGCCGCCGCGAACCAGGTTGCGTCGACGGGTTCGGCGATGGACTTCACCGACGTCCAGCAGTTGTGGGTCTACAAGGCGGACCCCACGACGAACAAGCCGGTCGGTTTTACCGACTTCAGCGGTTGCACCGTCTGCGTGAAGTTCCGCTGGGACGTCGGCTCCAACGCGTTTGTCCCGATCTCCGACAACTGGGCCTACACCACTCAGAACGCGTGCAGCGCAAGCGGACCCGGCGGGCCGCCCGACCGGATCGGTGTGTACCTCCAGCTCAAGCACTACGGACTCACCACGTTCGTCTTCACCTCCGCGGTCATCTCGGACTCCGCCATGTTGACCCTCGAACCGATACCACTTCTGGACGGATGCAGCTAATGATCACCCGGTGGGCACATCTCAGGGGCGGCCATGCCGCCCCGTCCGGCGAGGGCGGTTACGTCGCCATCATGACAGCCCTGCTGCTCTTCGTCTTCTTGGGCTTCGCGGCCTTCGCCGTCGATGTGGGCCATTGGTATCTCGTGGGCCAGAAGGAGCAACGCGCCGCCGATGCCGCCGCGATGGCGGGCGTGACATACCTCCCGGGCGACACGGCGTCGGCGTACGCGACGGCGCAGACCTTCTCCAAGGTCAACGGCTTCGCGAACGGTGTCAGCGCCACGACGGTCACCGCCGGGCTGGCCGGCCAGCCCACGCGGCTGCAGGTCACCGTCTCCCAGACGGTCACCAACTTCTTCGGGTCACTGCTGGGACGCCCGACCACAGCGGTCAGCAGAACCGCCATCGCGGACTACGCCGGACCGGTGCCCTTGGGCAGCCCGTGCAACGAGTTCGGTGCCGACCCCATCGCCCTTGCTGTCGGGATCCAGAGCGCCAACTGCTCGGCCGTCGGCCAGTTCTGGGCCAACGTGGGCAGCCCCCAGGGCACGAAGATCAGCGGCGACGCCTACCAGGACAACGTCTGTGACCCCACTATCGACGGCTGCCCAGGCTCGGTCAACACCGACTATTCCCCCAACGGCTACTTCTACACCGTGACCGTGACTCGGCCGGTGACCAACCTGCAGATCCAGGCGTTCGACCCGGCCATGATCGTGGTGGGTGACACCTGCACCATCGCCGCCGCGAACCTGGCTGGGGCCGCAGCGTTGCCGGCCGCACACGTCTTTGTCAGCAGTCCGGTGGTGGCCCCGAGCGTGCGGTACGCCGGTGGTGCTGGCTCGTACTGCACCGGCGACATGAACCTCAACTCCACGACGGGAATGGTCAACACCCAGTTCTCCGTGCATGCCCCGGGCGTGAACCCGTGGGACCCGAACAGCTGGCCGCTGCAAGCCAACTGTGTTGCCGGCCAGCCCAACCCGAGGACCTTCCTTCCGTACAACGGCGACCTGTCCAAGGCACTGGACACGACCAACGCAGCCTATACAGCCCGGCCCGATGTGGCGGCGAACTTCCGCCAGTGGGTCAACCTGTGCACCATCCCAGGGACGGTGCCTGCCGGCACCTACGCCATCCAGGTCAAGACCAACGGCGTCGGTGCCGACTCCGCGGGAGGCCACAACCGGTTCGCGCTGAGGGCGTTCGGATCGGGCTCCGGTGACGACGACGCCATATCGGTTGCCGGGTACGGGAAGATGGCGCTGTACGCCAACACCCCCAACGGGACGACCACTGACTACCTGGCCAAGATCCCCAGCGGCGCCAAGGGCCAGATGTTCAACGTCCGCCTCTTCGACGTCGGCGACGGCGCTACGGCAGGAAGCACGATTACGATCCTGCCGCCGTTGGAGACGATCCCGACGACCCCGACGTTCTCCGGGTGCACGGGCCTCGGGCCGGCGATCGGCACCGGTGCGCTGACGGGCTGCACGATCAGCGTCGACAGCTCGTACAACGGCAAGTGGGAGACGATCTCGATCCCCATTGCGTCGACCTACAGCTGCACCGATATGGCGGCGACCGGGTGCTGGGTGCGTCTGAAGTTCTACTACGGGCCGGGTTCGACGCCGGCCGACACGTTCTCCGTGACGGCGAACATCAACGGGGACCCGGTCCGCCTCGTGCAGTGACCAGGCACGGCAAGGGCCCTGAGCCTGCCGCGGGTACCAGGAGAGCCACCGAGATGGCGAAGGGCCGTCTCAATGGACCAGAGGTCACCACTTGTCCGGTGATGGCGTTCACGGGGCACCTGGCATCAGCGGGTCACTGCGGCTGCCGCGGCCCCAGACGCGCGCCCCCAGTCGGTGTTGGTCATTGACCGTGGGCGACGAGCACGCGCCGACCTACCTCGCGTGCCGTGGTCGTCGCGTGGCCGCAGTCATCGACGCCGATGACCTCGACCAGATCCTTGAACATGTCGGGCGCGGGGCGGACATCCCGGCCGGCGACGCATCCTTGACGCGGTCAAACCCGAGCACGCCTTCATCCGGGTCCTTAGCGCGTCCGCGGTCGCTGCGCGATCGACCAGGCACCATAGACATCCGCGGCGTTGGGCCTGGGACCGGCGCGGACATCCTCGCGACAACACGCCCGTCGTGTGAGCGTCGGTCCTCGTCCTTCTCGCTTCCGGCCGTCGGGGGGTGCCTCATGGGCGCCGGGACGACCCACCAACGCAAGGCCCTGACTGGTCGCCGTCCCCGCGCCGGCTGGGGCCTGTTCGATGGTGAACCACAGCGTTGCGCGGTGGACCTCGATGTCACCGCCGGTTCGTGGATGCCTGCGGCTGCTGCGCCCGGTAGCTGCGCATGCCGAATTGGTCGCCACCGATCGGGGGCGCCGTGGGAGCAGCCTGCAGCACAATGAAGCCCGCACAATGAAGCGATGGACCGCATCACCGTAGAGCAGTGGGTTGCACGCTACGAGCGGCTCTGGCGCACGCCTGGGACGCAGTCACTGGGCGAGCTCTTCGCGGCAGACGCGTCGTATCGTCCCTCGCCCTGGGCCCGACCCGTCGAGGGCCTGGAGGCGATCGCGCGGTTCTGGGAGGCCGAGCGTGTCGGGGCGGACGAGGAGTTCACGATGTCGAGCGACGTCGTGGCGGTGGACGCCGGGACCGCGGTCGTGCGGGTGTTCGTCACGTACGGCGCGTCTGGGCGCAGGCCTTGGCGTGACCTGTGGGTGCTCCGGTTTGACGCGGACGGCCGGTGCACCTGGTTTGAGGAGTGGCCTTTCGCACCGGGCCAGCCCGATGGGCACTAGGTGCTTCCTGCGAGGTCGGCGCCAGGCGTCTGGGCCCGGACCGGTAGAGCGGAGCCGGTCCGTGAGCGCGAGAAGTGCCGTGGCGGGTCCACGCCGTCTGACATGAGAACCGCCTGCGGTGACCCAGCGGTCGGCGTGTACCTGTCCGCGGGCCGAAGCGGGCATCCACGGCCGGCCGCTGCACGCATGCTTGATGGCCATGGACACCAGCAAGTGTGCAGATGAGGGGGGCGGGGACCCCAACGGTCGCGCGGGCTGAGGCAATGTGGGCAGACTGGCATCGGATCGTCCAGCGCGCGCAACGGCGACGGTGCGCGGCCGCGACCGGCGGTGGGTCCCCTCTGTTGTTCTGGGTCCTTCGTCGGTCATCGACGACATCTGGTCCTGGACCATCCGGGTCTTGATCTGTGGGGCGTGGGTGTGAGATGGATGTGGGGTACGTCATCTGTTGAGTTGAGCTGCGGGAGGTTCACATGAGCAGAGCGGGTCCTCGTCGTTTTGACCCAGTCACTGTCGGCAACCGTGAGACAGACGCATGGGCGGCCTACTACCGGCACGAGTGGGGCAAGTTCCTGGTCGCCGCGGTGGCACTGGTGTGGAGCGGGTTTGGGATGGGCCCGCTGCGCACCCTGCTTGGCGCTGGGCACGTTCTTCGGGCTAACCAGCTATGGGCACCGATCCCGGACAACGATCCGGACGGAGCCCGCGCGTCGATGCGCCGCTTCTACGCTTTGGTTGCCAGGACCGGCAACCTTGACATCGATCCGGTCAAGGCGGCCCGGCTAGAGGTGGAATGGTGGCGGCTGCACCGGGTGCATCAGTACCGGGGCCCCGCCGATGTCAGTCAGCTTGAGGCGGCGTTGGTCGCCCTGTACTCCTATGTGTACGGCGCCGAGCCCTCGACGATGCAGGACGCTGCGCGTTGGCGGGTGCGCGCGATGGACGTCTCCGACCAATGGGTCGCGGCGGGTCGCGGGCTCAACGATCCGCTGCTTGTGCAGGAGCGTAGGTCTGTGGTCGCGTCCTACGGCGCGCTACGGGATGCTGTGGCTAGGGCTGGATAGTGCCTCGTGGCTTGGTCTGTGACCTCCGAACACGTCCACACGGATGGCTAGCCGGCGGGCACCGCCAGCCGGACCCGGTGCTTTGCACTCGGGCGCCCGGAACGTCGACCGTCATGTCCAAGATTGCCGCACCGCGTGGTTGGGGACCTCGGGGAAGGCAAGTGCCGCAGGATTCTGGTCCGGTCGGGCAGTGCGCGACCCACGGGGGCTTGGCTGGTCCAGGGGGGTTACTCCCTGAGCTGCCCGGTGGCGAGCTCTGCGACGATGTCGAGGTGTCCGAGGTGTCGCGCGTACTCCTGGACCAGATGGAACAGGATGCGCTCGAGAGTCGCGGGGTCGGCACCGGCCCAACGAGGACCTGGTTTGCCCCTCTCGGCCAGATCGTGGGCCTCGATGACCGCTCGGCTGCGCTTCGCCTGTGTCCGTAGTGCGGCCACCAGCTGCTCGAGCGTCTCGTCCTGTGCGACGTACCAACGGTCGCCACGGGTGTCACCCCACGGATCGGTGATCGGCCGGCCTTCAAAGCCCCATTCGAGCCAGCGCAACTCGACGTGGCTCAGATGCTTGAGCAACTCCAGCGGTGTCCAACCCGAAGGCAGCCGGCTCTGTCGCAGCGCGCTCTCGGGCAGCCCTTCGATCTTGGTGATGACGCGCGAGCGGAAGTAGTCGAGGTATCGCACGAACACCTCGGCGCGCGACCGCGCGGGTGCTGTCGGCTCAGGCAGCGGCACACTCACGAGTGCGATTATCCCCCGCAGTGCCTGCCGTGGAGAAGCTGCCAAGGTACACAAGCTCATCGACCAGGACGACCATCATGGCCGCTACCGGCGGTAATTCGCTCGAGAGACCCCACAGGACGTCCTTGGCGGATCGGCGCCTGCCGCAGTACCTGCGTTCAGTCGTCGGCGATCGCGCGGGTGGCGCCGGCGACCAGCAGGCCGATGGCCAGCATCCCGGCAGTGACGCTGAGGGCGCGTAGGACCCCGACCTGGTTGCCGATGAGCCCGACCAGTGGCGGGCCAGCGAGGAAGGCCACATATCCGATGGTCGCCACGACGCTGACGCGCCCGGCGGCGTGGTGTCGCTGGTCGGCCGCGGCGCTCATCCCCACGGGGAAGCCGAGCGCAGTGCCCAGGCCCCAAAGGACGGTGCCCACCATGGCGGTCACCAGGTTGGGCCCGAAGACCACGATCAGCAAGCCGATCAGGGCGCTCGCCGCAGAGGCTCGCAGTACGGGGACTCGGCCGAGGCGGTCCAGGATCGGCGTGCCGTACCAGCGGCCGAAAGTCATCGAGGCCACGAAGACGCCGTAGGCCAGGGACCCCAGAGCCGCCGTCGCTGCGTACCCGTCGATCGTGGCAACGCCGATCCAGTCGGTCGCGGTGCCCTCGGCAAACGCCATCGTCAGGACGAACACGCCAATGAGCAGGGTGCGCGGCTCGACCCAGGCCTTGAGCTGCTGGATGTCCTTGGGGGCCTCGTCATGCGCCTGGGTGCCCGCGGGCAGGAAGCCGCGCGTCGACAGCGGCATCGCGACCGCGAGGAACAGTGCCATGAGCAGCAGGTTCAGGGTGACCGAGATGTGCAGCACGTTCATGGCGGCGCCGAGCAGTGCGCCGATGACCGTGCCGAGGCTGAAACCGGCATGGAAGCGGGACATGATGGAGCGCCCGAGCTGCTGCTCGACCGCAGCCGCCTCCACATTCATGGCCACGTCCCACCCGCCGTTGCCAAAGCCCAAGAGAACTAGGCCGATGACCAGGGGCGCTACGCCCACAAGGACTCCCACCCCGGCGGTGGCGATGCCCGTGGCAAGGATCAACGACATCACGACGATCGTCTTCGCCGCGCCGATGCGGTGGACAATCAGGCCCGCCAAGGGCAACGCGATCAGGGAGCCGGCGGCGACGGCCAGCAGCACGAGGCCCAGGGCGGCAGGGGTGAGGTTGAGTTCCTCGCGCACCTGCGGGATACGGGCGGCCCAGCTGGCGAAGCCCAGGCCGGAGCCGATGAACACGAGGTACACGCCACGCGTGGCTCGTCGTAGCGCCCGTGCGTCAGGCGCGGCGCGGGAGGTCACCGGACCGACGGTAGCCGCCCGCCACCAACCACCGCGTCCCTGCCCCCGCCCGCCGGCCTGCCGCTGGCGCCAAGAACGCCATCGTGGCGCGCTGTCTTCCAGGTCCGCGGACGACCCTGTGCGTCGCACAGCCACCATGCTCAGGCGTGTGAGTCAACGAGCCTTCGGCGTCGGGGGCGGCGAGGCACCGCGAGCCTTGGCGGCGGAAACGCCATGAATCTTGCGGGAGACTGGCAGGCCTATATCTGAGCCTGAGTCTGGACAACCCACCCTGCCCTATCGCGCAAGCAGTGGACCCTGCGTGAGCCCCATCGATCCATCCAGAGGCACTTCGCAAACAAAGCATGCCGCGGGGTCGTCGGAGTTTGTCCGTGTCGGCTTACCCCACGGGTGTGCGGGCGCATGCTGTGAGGTGGCTGCACCAGCGACGGGACTGACCCCAGAGCCGTCGAAGGCCACCCAGGTGTCCTCCGCGGCTCCCCGACCGGACGCGATCCCTTGATCGTTGCCCGGGGCTGTAGGCCTGAGCTCGGCGACGTACCGGAAAGGGTGGAGAACTGGGCGTTCCCGGGTGTAGCATTGCTGGCCTGCGTCGCTCCAGCCCCTGGGACGTTGGCCTACTCTCGTGCTGCTCCCGAACCTCGGTGGCCCGTCTCCATAGCCTGGGACCACCACCGAAATGAGTTCGCGATGCTTCCGAATCAACAATCCCATCGACCTTCCCACAGTCTCGACCACCCTCTTGTGCCGTCCCCGACCATGATCCCTTCGCGGCCGTCGGGGCTCAGCTACATTCCGCCGCTTTCAGGCCGAGAGTGTGACGTGCTCAGGAGACTGGCCGATGGGTCACACGTGCTGGCCATCGCCAAGGACCTGGGGATCTCGGCCAACACCTGTCGTGGATACGTGAAGAGCCTGATGACGAAGCTGGGTGCGCACACCCAGCTGGAGGCGGTGGTGATCGCGACCAGGCAGGGCCTGGTCCCGGCCGGATCCAGAGGGTGAGACCGCAGACGGGAAGACCGACTCCACAGGTCCGGTGCACCAAGACCAATCGTTGCCCTCGCCGGGTCAGGCATGGTCTTTTCCTCTGGACCTGAGACTGGTCAGAGGACTGCTCGTGTCCCCGACTAGCAAGCCAGCGACGTTGGGTACGCGGATCCGCAACCGCCAACCTCATGCCCGCACCGTTGGTGAAGGCCAACGTGCGCACGCATCTGCCGGGCCGACCGACCAGCTGACTACCAAGAGGGGCAACCACATGAGCGACAGCTCAGTGAGCCCAGCCAGGTGATCGAACAAGGACCAATAGATGCTCGAGACCGACGAGCTGATGAACCGCGGAACGCAGCCCAGGCAGATGCGCTTTCCTCGTAGCTGTCGGGCCAGCCAGGCAGCGGTGATCTGCGGGGATCGCACGACGCACTGATAAGAATCACCTGCGCCGCGGCCCACGCCGACGTGGGCAGTGACCAGTCATGTGGCTGCAACCAGCGAGGGCGCCCTCGCTCAGCGCACCGTGGTAGCGCTTAGTGCGCCCCACGCCGTCCTGGTCTCGGCCGCGACGAGCCGGTAGGAGTATGCCCTCGGCTGGACAAAGCCGACCGTGAACTGGCCGGTCGAGCTGGTGGTACGGACGAGAATCGTCTGCCACGCGCCGTGGATGTAACGCTGTACGGACACCAGGCGACCTGCGCCCCGGGCCATCCCGGAAGGACTGTTGCTGTAGTTCTTGATGAGAGCGTTGATGTGAACCGCTCTCCCGGAGCGAGAACTGGCAACGTAGGCCCACGTGGCGTACTTGACGGTGTAGGTCGGGCTGTTCTGGCTCAGGTCACCGCCCGAATCGGTCGCGCCCGTTGCCACGGCACGCAGAACGCCGACCGTGGACCAGGACGAGTAGAACGTGTAGCTGCAGCTCAACGTCCCAGCGCCAAATGCGAAGAAATCGCCGGAGCGTGAGGGCGACACGTCCCAGGACGCGTCGGTGTTGCGCGACGTCGCACAGTCTGAGCTGGGATGGGCGGTGATGACTGTGTACTGTGAAGCGATCTGGACCCTGGCCGGAAGGATGATCGAGCAGGACCCGGCTGCGACAGCCGGTGCCGCGGTCGCGGTCAACGCGGCGAGCGTTGTCAGCGCCGCCGCGATACAAGTGAGCCGCTTGATCATGGTCTGGTCCTTCCAGGTGCGGCACCGATGTGCAGGTGCTGGTGCCCGGGATGTTAGACCCGATCAGGGCCGGATACTAGACCCAGTGCTGGCTCTTCGCGAACTCGCCCGGAGCGTCGAGGGCTCAGAGGCGCCGTTGGGTGCCGCTCGCCTGGGTCCCCCGCTGCTGGTGGGTCTCGGTGATGGGCGCTGACCTCCGGCCAAGAGCGTGCTGATGAAGATGGGCGCGCACTTCCAGCTGGGGGCGGTGGTGATCGCGACGAGCAGTGCCTGTCCCGGTCGGCCCAGTCGCTGAGGCCGCAGTCCGGTAAGATGACTCCACAGGTCCCGTTCGCCAGGGCAGTCCTTCGCCTCGCCGTGTCAACATGGTCTTGCCTGCGGACCTTCATGCTGGCCAGACTTCTGCTCGTCCCCCCAAGACCGCAAGCAGCAAACCGTTCCTGGCACCCACATGTTCGCGGAAAGGCCATCGGCACTTGTCTGGTTCCGTAACCGCAGTAGAAACGAGGACCTACGGTGAGCTCGGCAGCGGTGAGCAGGCGCGGGTTCATTGCCGGAGCCGCTGGGGTCACTGGCGCGGTCGCGCTCGCAGTCTTGTGGCATTCCGAGTCGGCCGTGCACCGCCGCACCCTGGCGGGGAGCGTGGGTGGCAGTACCGTGCACCGCCGCACCCTGGCGGGGAGCGTGGGTGGCAGTACCGGCCATGGTGGCTACACCGTCGCTGAGTTGAAGGAGATCGTTCTCGAACTGGTCTCGACCGCCGAGAACTCAACCACGAAGTGGACGTCGGCATACCCCTACATTGAGGACATCGGCGACGGCCGCGGTTACACCGCCGGCATCGTGGGTTGGTGCTCCGGAACCGGCGACATGCTGGCGTTGGTCGCGTACTACGCGTCGACCACGCCCGGCAACCCTTTGCAGAAGTTCCTTCCGGCCTTACGGCAGGTGATGACCGCGCCCTACGACAGACGAGCAAATCTGTCGCACGCGCTGCTGGACCCGGGTTTCACCACGGCCTGGGCCACCGCAGGCAACACGGCCCCGTTCCAGGCCGCGCAACGGTACCAGCGCGACCAGATGTACTGGAACCCGGCGTGGGCGGCGGCTACGGCAGACCACCTCAGCCCGCTGGGCCGATACCTCTACTACGACGGCTACGTCAATCACGGCTCCGACACCAACTCCCAGTCCTTCGCTGGGATCGTCGAGGGTGTCAAAGCGCGCGGGCAGCAAAGCCCAGCACAGGGCGGGAACGAGGTGGCCTACCTCAAAGCGGTCATTGCCGCCCGGGACGCGGTGTTGAAGGCTTGGGGCACCTACCAGGTCGACGGTCGCAGCAGCATCGCACTGCGCTTCCTTACAGAGAAGAACCTGAACCTCGATCTGCCGCTGGCGTGGACCATCTACGGGGATGCCTACTCGATCACGCGACTCCCATCACCGTAAGTCGTCTCGCAGTCAGGGCCGCTACGGACCTCAGATACGTGGCGTTGAGACCCTTGTGTCGCCGGGAGCGACCGCGGGGTCTTCCCAGAGGATCGGCGGGTCATGAGGCTCGGGCCGTTGCCGAACGCCATGGAGGCTCACGTTTGCCAATCCTGTCTTGCACGAAGACAGCCCAAACGGACAGTAGTCCGCCTCTTGGGCCCCAGGCGAAGACCCGGGCCGTCGAGCTGGCAGGCCCCTGAACCGAGCAGTTGCACACGTGCATCTGGGTTAAGCCAGTGGCGGCGCCCAGCCCCGATGGGCGGGCGGTCGCATGTGAGAGATGTCGCGACGGTGACCGAAGGCCATTGCCATACCCGAGCCGCAGCGTGAGCGCCCGTCCGGTATCTTCTCCCCGGCGGACCCCGTATTCTCCTGCACAGTGCTACGCCTCGGAGGTGGGCCACTCTCACCGCCTGCCTCATTCAGGCGAATGGCTGGTACCTGACATGCCGAGGCCTGACTGGAGGCGATGGGGGTGGAGTCGCGAGACGCCGTGGAGACAACGAACTGGGACATAACTGCTCGAAACCTCGACGGCAGCTCCCAGGTCCGCCCCCGGGCAGTTCCTTGTGGCTGCTGTCGATTCAGTCCCTGCCACTGCAGGGGGCGAGCCCCACGTGACGATTGAGGTCGCCACACCGTCGCCGGTACTCCTGTCGGTCTATGAGCGATCTCACTGACCAGGGGAGGCTTCCCACTGCGCAGAAGGCCGCGCGACGGCTGTCGTTCCCGCGGCTGGTCCTAGCAGTTGCCACTGCCTGCGTCCTGGTGGGGGGCGGGCTAGTTGGCCACCAGTGGTTGACACCGCCATCAAGGGCCGGATCTGCGCAAACGTGGTTTGCCAGCTATGTCGACGTGACTGCGAACCCAACCGTGGACTTCGCGACGCCCACGGCAAACTCGCGTCGCGATGTCGTCCTCTCGTTCGTCGCGAGCGCTCCGGACGGCCCATGCACTCCCACCTGGGGCACCGCTCTCACCCTGGACCAGGCATCCGCGGGGCTGGATCTGGACCGTAAGATCGCCACACTTGAACAACACGGTGGCGGCTTGGCTGTCTCCTTCGGTGGCCAGCTGAACGACGAGCTGGCGACAACCTGCCAGGATGTCGACAAGCTCGCTGCGGCTTACACCGAGGTGATGGATCGTTACCACTGTTCGACCATCGACCTTGATCTGGAATCTGGGAATCTCAGCGATCGCGCCGCCGGACTCAGACGCGCACAGGCGATCAAGAAGCTGCAGTTGGCTCGTCGGGCCTCTGGAAAGTCCCTTGCGGTCTGGTTGACGTTGCCCGTGTCCCCTTCCGGCCTGACGCAGGACGGACAGGCCGCGGTCGCCGAGATGCTCAGTGCCGGTGTTGACCTCGCGGGAGTCAACGCGATGGCGATGGATTACAGCGGCAGTGGTACAGACGGCCACAGCATGCTGGTAACCACCACGAACGCGCTCAGTGCCGTGCAACGACAGCTGGGGACCTTGTACGGCCGTGCCGGCACCAAGCTGTCCAGTGCGACCGTGTGGTCAAAGCTCGGCGTGACCCCGATGATCGGCCAGAATGACGTGGCGGGGGAGGTCTTCAGCCTCAACTCAGCAAAAGGCCTCAACGAGTTCGTCCTCAGCCACAGCCTCGGCCGCGTCTCAATGTGGTCCCTGAACCGGGACAAGACCTGCGGCCCCAACTATGTCGATGTGAAACGCGCCTCAGATGCGTGCAGTGGGGTGAGTCAGGGTAACCAGAAATTTGCCGATCTGCTCGCCTCTGGTTTCACCGACCGGCTGTCGTTGGCGGCGGGAAAGTGACTCCTGTGGAGACGAGGGGAACCTGGCCCTTGTCGACGACCCGCATCCAGCCCGTTGCTGATCTGGTCCGGGTTCTCGACGTGTCTTGAGACGCCAAGGTCATCTGGCATTGCCGCGCCTGCATCCCAACGTGGTGGACATGTGCGCGTGACAACGCGTTAGAGGCCCCCAACCTGATGACGGCGCGCCGCCCTCGCGCCCAGGTGATCTGGGACGCGCGAAACGGTGACCACTGCGTCCAGGTCGATTTCATTGCGTATAGTTCGGGCCCGAGAATGAGGTCGCACCAGACGGCCGCCGAGCGACCCCCGCACCAAACCTTCGGTTGCGGGGGCCGTCTCAGAGGGCCACCAGGGGTATCCCTGCTAGGGCCCCAGCAGAGGTACCCCTGCGCCGTGTCGTAGGGCCTGCCTGTGTCTCAACGTGGTGCAAGGTTCAGGACGGGGCCATCTACACCAGGGCGGCCAACCTCAGTGGTACGAGCAGGACACGACCTGTCCCACAGTGGGCGCAGTCACGACAGGGCAGCTCAGGCTCGTGGCCTTGGTAGGCGCAGTCGTGGTCGTGGTCACGACGGGCGGCCTCGTGGTCGTGGTCACGACGGGCGCCGTGGTGGTCGTGGTCACGACGGGCGCCGTGCTGGTCGTCGTCACGATGGGCGCCGTGGTAGTGGGCGGCGGGCTGCCGAGCAATATCGTGTTGCCGTACTGCGCGGCACAGCCGCTTGCCGTTGACAGGGCACCCGAAACGACGGTGTAGTTGGACGCGGGGTTCTCGATTACCTTCCAGTTACCGGTAATCGCGTCCATGCACGAGTTAGCTGCGGACGCAGATGTGGTTGAACTGTCAACCCATACGTCGATCCAGAAGGCTGCGCCCGAGGGTACGTTGGTAGCGCAGGCTGCGCAGGTGTCCTCAACCATGAAGTAGCGCCGCAGGTTCGGAATATAGAACCGGGTGCCCGCCGTGATCATCGGTGCTCCGCTGACAATGCCCACTGCCACAGTGGTCGGGTCGGCATACGTCCCGACCCCACCAGCGCCCTGGTGCAGAACCGGGTTGGAGATGGCGTTGCCGGGAGGACTGTTGTCGTAGTACGAGTACCCCGTGACATAGGAGGTCGTGGTGGTCTCAGCTGCGCTGCTCGAGGTGGCGGCTGTCACCGCCATTGCGAGCATGCCAATGACGGCTGCGACCACGGCCATCACCCCCGCCCGCAGTCGGATGGTGTGTCTCACGTCACGGGTTCCTTCTCCCCCACTTGTCGCTCCAAATCTCATGCCAGACGCCTCATTCCTGCTGTCGTGTGGGAGCCAGAGGAGTTCCTGGCCTCTTTCAAGCCTCAGGACCGGAAGTCAACCGATAAGGGCGTTCGGACAAAGATGGGCCAATCGAACTAGTACCGGAAGTCAACCGATAAGGGCGGTCGGACAAAGATGGGCCAATCGAACTAGTCAGGAGCTGACACGTGAGGCTCGCAGCACGCAGGGCAGGGCGAAGGGGGGCACCTGATGGTTCGTCGGGCGCAGCCGCGGTGAGCGGATCAGGCTGACGAACGCGCGCGTGAGAAGGGTCCGCGAGCTCGGTCAAATGACCCCAATATCGGCGAGTGGGCCGATGTTCGCCAAGCGACCCGGCTGGATCGGCTCGTCGCGATTTCTGTGACTTCCTGGACGACTCGGCCTGCGGCTTCCGGGCTGCGGCGCGGGCCGTAGTCGCCCCGACGACGTGGCCCGGCTGTCCGGAAGTGAGCATGTTCCAGATGGCGGCGATGATCGGGCGCCGGATCGCAACCAGAGCCTTCGGGGTCCAGCGGGCGGCCCACCGTTCATGGCGGGCCTGCAGGGCGAGGCCGTTGGCCTGCGACACCCCGTAGCCGAGTTGCCGAGCGGGTTTGCCCGGTGGTGACGCAGCCCGGTACCTTCCGCAGACATCGTGCGAGTGTGGCCACGGCGACGCCGTTGCTGATCCCCCACCAGGCCCCTGAGCAAGGTCACCCCTGGCGAGGGGCTCACCGCCTCGATCGGTTCGGTTGGCTCGGCGTCGCAGTGATCCAGACCGGTCCCGGGTGATTGTCACTGACGCCTTAGTCGCAGCAGAGAAGACCTTGGCCCGGAGCTGGACAGGGCCACCAAGCAGCGGCGGCAAGAACGTGAGGCCTCGCCCAGGCACTGACCGCGAATGCGATCAGCTTGAGATCGGGATGGCCGCGGGCGCCTCTGAAAGGTCAGAGGTTGCCATGACGCACAGATGGTGCCGCGCGCCGGTGTGCTGCCGGCATGCTTGAGCCGGCCAGCATTGCCGCCGCGTCAACGCTCACCTGCACCTACCGGTGCTCTGCGCGCCGCGGGCCCACGCGTGGTCGTTACACATCCTGCCGGCGCCAGTCGCGGTGAGCGGTGAACCTGACCTGATACCCATCGCGGGCCGCCGCTGAAGTTTCACGGACTCGGGACCTCCTGCCTTTGGCGAGATCGTGCCCGCTGGCGTGTGAATCAGCGCCCCTTACCGGGACGGCGCACCTCAAGGGCTTCCGGACCCGGCAGCAAGTCCGTGTCGCACCTGGATGCGGCGCAAGCCAAGGCGATGGGGCAACGCGGAGGTGGCCGCTGCGCTCTGGCGGGGCGCCGCCAGCTCACCACTTACGGGTACGTCAAGGACCAGGGGCACGCCGCCGCCCGCACGGTCCTCCTCGACTCCCCACGCCAAGGTATGGCGGGGGTCTGTGGCCGACAGCTCGCTTGACCTCTGCCACCTCGAACCGCGCGGCCCGTGTCCAGGGGCCAGCGCGGCAAGGAGTTGCATCGCTGCTCGGTCGCGACCACACCGCGGGGTGCGATGGCTGCCTCAGATTCTCGGGGTCGATGGGGGGAAGCAGCACCGAGAGAACTCAGTTACACTACGCACCGGGGACTATCAGATCGGCCCTCGTCAGCGGTGGCGTGCAGCAACACCTCCGTCTGGCGATTTTGTTATGCCACAACGCTTTTCGTGGATGCACCCTTCATGTCAGGTCATGATCTCGCCGGACCAAGTCGCCAAGAATTCACCAGTTTTGGGGTATCGAAGGACCAAGGGTTCGCTTAGTCTCCCTTGCCATGGTCAGGAAATGGTCTCGGTTTGGTAAAACTCGGTCAGGTGCGGCTGATGAGCAAACCCCGCCTGCCCACGCTGAGCCGGATGCCCCAAGCAGCTCAGAAGCAGGATCCCCAGCGGCTTCGGCCGCCGTGTTCCTGGATCCATCTGGTCGTCGGTGGCGCACCACGCGCATGATCGGCATTGCGGCACTGGTGGCTGTGACGGCCGCCGTGGTAATCGTCGCCCCGAAGATGTGGGCAGACCCCGTGGGCCAGGCCAAGGTGCTCGGGCCCCCACTGACGAGCGCGGACACGGGTTTGGATGCGCCGGTGGTGGGTGTCGGGCCTCTCCTGCGTGTGCTGTCGGTGCGGGTCGTGGACGGGAAGAAGGTGGGGTTCGAGCCGTTCACCGGTCAACGCCTGGCCACGTTCACGGGCGCCGACGCGACCGCCGCAGGCAGCCATCGGTACGTGATCCAGAAGTTCGGCTACTCGGCGACGGCTCACAAGACGATCTCGATGACCTTCGACGACGGCCCGGACGCCAAGGTCACCCCGTTGCTGTTGAACGTGCTCAGCGCTGACAAGGCGCCGGCCACGTTCTTCGTGATCGGCAAGAATGCCGCCGCGAACCCTGCGATCGTCGCCCGCATGGTCCGTGAGGGTTTTGCGGTGGGCAACCACACCATGACCCACCCGGACATCGCGACCCTCCCGGACTGGCGTGAGACGGCCGAGCTGGTCTCGACCGACCGGACCCTTCGGGCGATCACTGGTCAGCAGACGAGCCTGTGGCGCATGCCGTACCTGGGCCCTGATGTGCAGTCTCAGCAGGAGACCATCGACGGTCTTCTTCGCGCGCAGCGGCTGGGATACACGCTCGCCACCTATGACGTCGACACCCGAGACTGGGACGTCGAGGCCCAGCCCACAGGCAAGATGGCCGACATCTCCATGCCGGATCTGAGCGGCAACGGGAATGTCACGATGCTCATGCACGACGCGGGCGGGGCCAACCGGATGTGGACGGTGGAGTACGTCAAGAAGCTCATCCCGTACGCGAGGGCCCACGGCTATGTCTTCCAGACGATGCCGCAGATCGACCCGATACTGCAGGCGGGGATCTATAAGGTCCAGCCGAGCGTGGCGGACTACCTGACGCTGACCGTGGTCAAGGCGCTGTACGTCTGGCCGAACAGCGTGCTGACGTGGCTGTTCGTGTTCGCGATGCTCGCGGTGGTCCTGGTCGGGTTCGGTTACGCCACGCTGGCCTGGGTGCGCTACCGCCGGTGTCGCAAGATCGTGTTCCCTGGCCCTGCCGACATCGCTCTGCCAACATCGGTAGTGCTGGCGGCCTTCAACGAAGAGCCCGTCGTTGCTCGTACGCTCCGCTCGATCCTCAACTCGGACTACCCGATCATGGAGATCATCGTCGTGGACGACGGCTCCACGGACGGCACCGCCGACGAGGTCCGCGCGGTGATGGCGCAGGACCCGCGGGTTGTGCTGCTGCAACAGGCGAACACCGGCAAGGCGTACGCACTGAACAACGGGGTGCAGAAGGCAGTTGGTGACTTCGTGGTCACGCTGGATGCCGACACGATCATGACATCGAGCACGGTCACCAATATGGTGCGCCACTTCGCCTTGGATGGTGCCGACCGGCTGGGAGCTGTCGCCGGTGTCGTGCGGGTGGGCAACCGCGCGACAAACCTGCTGACCCGTTGGCAGGCGCTGGAGTACCTGACGCAGATAGGGATCGAACGCTCGGCTCAGGACCTGTTCGGCGCCATCTCGATCATCCCGGGTGCGTGCGCGGCCTGGCGCAAACAGGCCATTCTGGACGCCGGTGGCTACTCCAACATCACCCTCGCCGAGGACTGCGACCTCGCGTTGACGATGCACCACCTTGGCTGGAAGGTGACCCAGGACGACGAGGCTCTGGCGTACACCGAGGCGCCGCAGACGGTCGACGACCTGCTGGCTCAGCGCACCCGTTGGACGTTCGGGACGCTGCAGGCCATCTGGAAGCACCGGGAGATGATGTTCGGCCGCAAGTACGGAGCGTTGGGGTGGTTCGTGATGCCGAACTACGTGCTGTCTGTGCTGATGCCGGTGATCTTCCTGCCGTTCGTGGTGGGCATGGGCTGGCTCGCTCTTCAAGAACAAGGTCCGGGCGTGCTGATCGAGTACTTTGCTTTGTTCGTCCTGACTCAGATGGTGGTGGCCGCGATCGCCGTCAGGCTCATGCGCGAGAACTACCACCATGTACTGATGGTGCCCCTGTATCGGCTGGTGTTCGAGCCGCTACGCGCATACCTGCTCTACACGTCAGTATTCCTGGCGATCAAGGGGGGACGCATGGGATGGAACAAGCTGGTGCGCACCGGCTCCATGGACAGCCTCATGGACACCGGCAAGATCACCGCGACCATCAAGGAACGCCTCGCCCTTGCTGGACCAGCCGAAGCACTTCTATCCGCGGACGGCCCAACCGCCGCCACCTCAGGGACCAGATCATGACCATTTCCATCGTTCGCCCGCGTGCGCAGCGCTCGCGTGCGCAGCGCTCGCCTGCCCAGCGCCCGCCTGCCCAGACCTCACCGGTGCAGACCTCACCTGCGCCTGCAGCCGAGAGCCGCCCAACGACGCAGATGCGCAAGCGGGACCGCTATATCGACTCCCTGCGTGCCTTGGCGTTGATCAGAATCATGACCTACCACTACTTCGGGTGGGCGTGGCTGCCAATCCTGTTCCCGTCGGTGGGCGTCATGTTCGCCCTCGCCGGGTCTCTCATCGCCAGCTCTCTGGACCGCTCCCCGGGTAACCCATGGCGGGTACTGAAGAAGCGCACCATCCGGCTGCTACCTCCGGTGTGGCTGCTCGGCGTGGTCGTCGTAACGGTCATGGTCGTGGCCGGCTGGACCCACACCGTCATCGCCGGCGACCCACTGGACTGGAGAACGCTGCTGTTCTGGGTCGTACCGATCTCCACCCCCATCAGCAGTGCGCTCGGGGCTGACTGGGTGCTCCCGCTCTGGTACATCCGGACCTACCTGTGGTTTCTGCTGCTGTCGCCGGCGACGCTGTGGCTGTTCCGCCACTGGCCCAAGCGGATGCTGGCCATACCGGTCGCCGCCGTGCTGCTGTCTGCGATCGGAGTGCTCCAGCTCGACGGACGCTCGGGTGACGTGATCCTCAGCGTCGCGATGTTCGGTGGCTGCTGGATGCTCGGGTTCGCCCACCACGACAACAAGATCCGTTCGATTCGACTTGCTCGGGTCCTGGTCGGCGGCGCGTTGCTGATGGCACTGGGCCTTGCCTGGGCGTTCACCCACCAAGACCCAGTCAGCGGCTGGGACATCGACAACATCCCGGTGGCCGACACCCTCTACTGCCTGGGCGCGGTGCTGATCTTGCTGCGGCTGTACCCCGACTTCTCCTGGATGGAAAGACGCGTCGTCCTCGACAAGATCGTCACCGTCATCAACTCACGGGCCATGACGATCTACCTGTATGGCAACTTCGCGATCTTCCTGGCCAACCCGATCCTGGACCTGTGGTCGGTCACCGCGAAACTGGACCAGAACAACGCGGTCGGCGACATCCAGGCCTACCTGATGTCCTGGCTCATCGTCATCGGATTTGTCTTCCTACTCGGCTGGTGCGAGGACCTGGCCGCAGGCCGACGACTCAGGATCAACCCATGGCCGCGCAGCAAGACTCAGCTGGACACCATGCGCACTCGCAGGGTCCTCACCTTCCCTCGCCCGAGCTGGCTGGCCGACCTGGGGCCAAGACGCCTGTTCATCGTGACGTCCTGCCTTCTGGCTGTCGCCGTCGCGCTGTCGACTGCAGCGCTGGCCGGCACCCATACCCCTGGCAGCAGCAACGTTGCCGACGCCCCACCCCAGTACGCCGTCCAACCACGTCCTCACACCACACCGCCAGCCAACCTTGGCCAGGGAAACACTCAGCCCGCTGCCAAAGTCCCAGATGCTCCCGCTGTGGCGTTGGCGCAGCCCTGGTCGGTGCTGTCGCCTGTTAACGTCGCCCCGCCAGGGAACAGGTGGGTCATGGCGAAGACCCTCACCGGGGTAACCCACCTGCTCAGGGTCCCAGCGGTCCCAGCCAAACATCTGCCGGCGATCCCAGTCGTCCATGGGACCCACCCCATAGTCGTCCCGGTGGTCCGCCAGTCCACGCCAGCGCCCACGAAGGCGCCCGTGCCAGCGTCCACGAAGGCGCCCGTGCCCACGAAGACGACGACGCCTCCGCCTGTCACGACGACGACGCCTCCGCCTGTCACGACGACGACGCCTCCGCCCGTCACGACGACAGCGCCTCCGCCCGTCACGACGGCAGCGCCTCCGCCTGTCACGACGCAAGCGCCCACGACTACGGCGTCGCTCTCGACCACAGCGACTCCCACACCAACGGCCTAAGCAGCATCAACCCCACGAACCCACCAAAGCCGGACCGGTTCGCCGTGTCAGATCGGAAGAGCGTCGTGTAGGGAAAGAGTGTAGATCTCGGTG
>OBLW0100001303.1_pt1 | contig 21278 bp, 16 predicted proteins | sample 1520161 | NCBI WGS metagenome assembly OBLW01 (sample SAMEA3539309, study PRJEB22396) | soil metagenome | biome: tundra; feature: field; material: soil | place: USA | collected 2010-05 | depth 0.15 m | reverse complement strand
CGATTGGATTCACAATGGGCGGATTCAGTTCGGCATATTTGGGTGCGGATCCGTGTGTTGGCTCAAATACTGCCATGTCATCCCCAATGTTGCCGGACGCCGCGAATCCCAGTCCACCCACCAGCCCCGCGAACGCGTCGGAAAGAATGTCGCCGAAAAGATTCGAAGCCACGATTACGTTGTATTCTTCCGGGTTCTTGTTGAGCCACATCAGTTGCGCGTCAATGTTCGTCGACCAAAGCGCAATCCCCGAATAATTCTTCGCAACTTCCTTCGCCACTTCCTCCATCATGCCCGAAGTTTCGCGCACCACATTCGGCTTCTCGCAAATGGTAACGCCCTTGAACCGGCGCTTCTTCGCATATTCGAAAGCCGCCTTTACGATGCGCTGGGCCGCTTTGCGAGTGATGATACGGCAACTCACCGCTATCTCCGGCCCGGGCACATTGGCAAAGGCCTTGAACCTGGGATGGCTGTTCAACGCGGCGCGCACGATCTCCGGAGGATTCGTCCACTCGACGCCGGCATACATGCCCTCTGTGCCTTGGCGGAATACGGTGGTGTCAATCTTGGGTTCGTCGTAACCCCCATCCGCCTTCTTCCGAATGTAATTCAGTGGATTGCCGATAAACCCGACGCACGGCCGCAGGCAGATATCGAGATTGAATTTCTGCCGCATGGTCACGATCGGCGAGTAATAAACGTAACCCTTCCCCTGCAGCTCAGGTTTAAGCTCTGCTTGCGCCGCCTGGTTCGGTTTAGAAGTGATCGCGCCAAATAGTCCCAACTTATGCTTCGTCAGCAACTCGATCGTGCGGTCGGGCAACGCATTGCCCTGCGTGCGCCAGCAGTCCCATCCGATATCGGCGTGGATGTACTCGGCGTCAAAGCCGACGGCTTTCAAAACCCGCAATGACTCCGGCAGAACCTGGTTCCCGATGCCGTCTCCTGGCATGGTAATAACTGTGTATTTCGCCATGATTGCTCCTTAAGAATGTCTACCGCCGAGACGCCGAGAAAACTATAAACAACTTTGTCATCCTGAGCGAAGCGAAGGATATGCTTTCATCTGGCTCTCTCTGCGTCTTAGCGGTGAAACTACGCCACGCCTAGCCGCTTTGCCACCAGATTCTCCACTCCCCCGGCAATCACCAGCGACTGCGGTACGCTGCCCAGCGCCGGGAACGCAAACTTCTCTCCCCGCCAACCGATCGTGCTCGAAGTGAAATCAATCTCGATGTCGTCGCCGGGGATAACCGTCTTCTCGTTCGCCGCGATCTCCTTCGCAAACTGCTCGCGCACGCGCGCCACAAACGTCGGCACCTCGATACACAAAAAGCCATTGTTGAACGCATTTCGCAGGTAAGTCTGCGAAAAGCTGGCCGCGATCACCAGCGGAATGCCTTTCGCCTTCAGACACGTGACCGCCTGTTCCCGGCTCGACCCCGTGCCGAAGTTGAACTGGCCGACGATCACGTCGGCCGCCTTTGTGCGCGCGGCAAACTGCGGATCGTAATTCTCCATCACCACCTTCGCCATCATTTCCGGAGTCATGTCGTCGCGATAGGTATAGTCCTTGCCGTAAATCGCATCGGTGTTGACATTATTCTGCGGCATGAACACCAGCCGTCCCTTCACGCGCTGCGGAAAGCCCGGCAGGATTTCAACTTTCTCCGCCGCGCCCCACGCCGACGCCAGTTCGGCATAAGAGCGCTGCGGTGCGCGATTCGCGAACTCCTGCGGCCCGCGAATATAACCGGCGACTGCGGACGACGCCACTACCTCGGGGCTCGCGAGGTAGCACTTCGCGTCGCGCGATCCCATGCGCCCCTTGAAGTTTCGATTCGTCGCGGAAATGCCAACTTCACCCGCCTCAAGCAAACCCACGCCGAGGCCAATGCATGGCCCGCAGCCCGAGGGAAGCGACTGCGCGCCCGCATCCATCAAAGTCTGCCAGATACCACGCTTCTCAGCCTCTTCCTGCACCCACTTACTGGCCGCGCTCAGATAGAACTTCACGCCCGGGGCGATCTTCCGACCCCTGAGTACCTTCGCCGCCGCGGCCAGATCCTCTAGCCGCGAATTTACGCACGAGATCAGATACGCTTTTTGGATCGAAACTTTGTTCTTCTCTATCTCCGCCAGCGCCTGCATCGCCTGCACCGTGTCCGGCCCCGAGACATGCGGCGTCACTTGGGCGAGATCGAGAGTAATCCGCGCCGCATACACGGCGTCCGCATCTGGCACCGGAGGATTGTTCTGCCAGTTCGCGATGTCTTTTTCCGTAAACCGCTCAACCCCGATCCCTTTGAGCCGCTGCTGAACGCCGCGCAAATACTGGATCGCGACATCGTCCACCGGAAAGGAGCCCACCAGCGGACCCCACTCCGTAGTCATATTTGAAATCGAAAGCCGCGCGTCCATCGAGAGCGACGCCACTCCCGGCCCCGTAAACTCGACCGCCGCGTTCAGGCATTCGTCGTGGTTATAAAGCCCGCATAAAGTGATGATGACGTCCTTACCCGTGACGCCCTCCGGCAACTTGCCTTCCAGCGCGACCTGAATCGACCGCGGAATCTGCCACCAGAATTCGCCCGTGGCCCAGACTGCGGCTGCATCCGTGCGAACAATCGGCGTTCCGATCGCGCCCAACGCGCCATACATATTGGAATGCGAATCCGAAGCAACCACGAACGAGCCGGGGATTACATATCCGCGCTCCACCATGATCTGGTGCCCGATGCCCGATCCGGCAGGATAGAAATCCACGCCCTGCTCTTTGGCAAACGCTTCGATGGCGCGGTACTTTTTCACGTTCGTTTCATCCCGATTCTGGATGTCATGATCGAGCGCGAACGTAAGCTGCTGCGAGTCTTTCACTTTCTTCGCGCCGATGCCCTTGAACTTGCTCATCACCGCCGACGTGTTGTCGTGCGTCATGCAACGGTGCGGACGAATCGACAGGAAATCCCCCGTTCGCAGCGGTCGCTCTGGTCCTTCGGTCATGTGCTTCTGCGCGATTTTTTCAACGATGGTCTGACCCATGATTCACTCCGTCTGTACTGCTGTCCGCATCCATCACGACTTCATAATCGAAATAGCCGGTGATCTCGCCTCGCAATCGCCGATAGAAAAAAATGACCGAAGCGGGCAATTCAATAATCGCAAGGCCAAGGCACTTTACAGCGATGGCTATCAACCCGGTATCCAACTCGTGTTTTGATTTGTATTCCCCGACAACGGCCCATAACACCACACACCCAAAAACGGCGAAGATGACTGAGAGAATGAGAGATGCACCCCATTGGATCGGCGCTCGGTACTTTACCTAATCATAGTCGTACATCCAGAAACTCTTGCGCTGAGGCATTCTGAATATGCGCCGCGGCCGCTTCAGGCTTTGCGATTCATCGTTCACGTTTCATCTCGAAACTCAAATACATCATCTGCCCAATGTGGTGATGCAGATGCGTCGCGCATAGCAGCACCACGGCGAACCGGTCGCGCACGTCGACACCCACCGCGGCGTATTCCCTGGACCAGTCTTCCGCCGACTGACCGCTGATGGTGCTGAGCACCATCTCCATCGTTTGATCAAATTTCTTCAACACCTCTGCCTTGGATGGCCGCGTTGCGTCCGAAAACTCCAGCGGACGATCTCGCACATAGCCCGTCCCTGCAATCTGCGTTCCGATGTAGTAACTCAAGTTGCCGGTGAGATGCAGTGCGAGGTGGCCAAAACTGTTGCCGAACGCGAGGGGCTTGGCCCAAAACTGCTCGTCGGTCAATGGCGCGGCCAGTTCGTGAACCACGCCCGCGAGTTTTGTGTACCGGGCCACTAAGTCTGATGCAATCGTGGATTTCAAATCCGCCATGAGTCACTCCGTTTGAGGCTGGCGACGCTTCCTGCTGGTCTTTCTCACTGCTTTCGCCTTTGTGTTATGGACCTTCGCGGGCGTCTTCTTATTCACATCCGCCTTCATCAGCGCCATAAGTTTCGTCACCGACCCGCACTTTTCCAGATTCCAAATCGCGCCGATGAGCCGGTTCTGCGCTTTCGCCGACAGTACGCCCTCGGCCAGCGCGCGGAATTTTTCTTCGATCTCCGCATCGCTCAGCGGATTTCGTGGATCGCCCTTTGGATAGTCGAGCTGCTTCGAGAATTTCTTTCCATCGGTGGTCGTGATGTTCACAATCACCCGTTGCAGCGCGGGAAAAACTCTCTCGATCTTCGGGTCCGCCACGACTTCCACTTTTTTCAACTGTGCGCGAATGGCCGGGTCCATGATCTTCTTCATCTCAAATTGCGCCGGCGTCACCTGCCGATCGACGAGCGCCGCCGCAATGACGTAGGGCAGGGAATGGTCCGCCGTCTCCTTGGAACGAGGATCGTACTTGCTCGGATCGGAAAGAATGTCGGCCGCACGCGCCAGCGACCGAATCTGAATTTTCTCCACCTGCTCGGGGTGCAGGTCGTTGCTCTTGACCAGATCGAGTACCGCCGAAATCGGAGCGTGGGTCAGCGCTTCGGTTGGAAAGAATTTCATCCCGCACTGCGTGATGCGCCATGACTCGCCGAGTCCGTCGGTCAGCAGATTCTGTTTCCACTCTGGACCGAAGCAGTGCACCAAGCCTTCCTTGCCATCGATCACGTGCTCGGGGCCGCTGTAGCCTTTCTCGGCGAGCAGTGCTGCTAGAACGCCGCTCTGTGTCGCCAACGGATCAACCGTGTTCTTCATCATCGTCAGCTTGCCCGCCGTTACCGCGCCCATGGTGCAATGCCGTGAAGCGGAAATCCCTATGGCGTGCTGAATCTGTTCCCAGCTCAAATGCAGGGCACGTCCCGCCACGATCGGCGAAACAAACGCCGTCAGCGTTGCGTGATGCCAGCCGCGCTCGCGAATTCCCGGAAACGCCGCCTCGCACAGTCGCATCTCGAATTCGTGGCCGAGCACAAATCCGACCATCAATTCCTTGCCATCACTCTTGGCGCGCTCGCAGCACGCCATCGCCGCTGGAAAAATGTCGGAGGGATGCGACGGATCCTGCTTCCAGTAAATGTCGTTGTAATCCATGCAGCGGATCATCAGCGCATTCGCCAGAGAAGCCGAAACTGCATCGATCTTTTGGCCCGTGCCGATCACCGTGGCCGGCCCGCGACCGGCAATCTCCTTCAGCACTTCGAGCGCGATGACGACGTCATGCTGCTGGTATCCGCCGAGGGCGCAGCCTACGGAATCGAGCAGGAAGCGTTTGGCCTGGTAGACCGCGTCGTGCGAGAGTTGCTCGTATTGAAGCCCGGCAGCCCAGCGGGACATGGTTGCGGTGATGGTTTCTTTGGTGGAAGCTTGTTGTGTCGACAAGGACATCTCCTGTAAGGCAGCTGTCAGCTCTCAGTAACAACGGGAACCTTACTTCACTTTCACGTTCTTCGGATTCTTGAACGGCAAGAACGCCATGAAATCGGCGTGATGCACGATGAATGCTTCGGTCGTGCGCTTCACCAGATCGCCTTCGGCGGCGTGGGCGGCGATGATGTGGCACACTGCGTCCGGCAATCCACACTCCATTGCCAGAGCTACTCCCGTAAAGGGATGCCGCAATGCTTCTCCGCGCTCGCTTTGCCGGCTCTTGCCGTCGGGGCCGATTTCATACTCCAGCAACTTGCCGACGTCCGCCAGAATCGCGCCTGCAATCACCACGTCTGCGTCGATGGGCAGGGCGCGGCCCATGAATTCCGTCATCGCTTTCGCGCTGTCGCGCGCGATATGGACCACGCAACGCTTGTGCTCCATAAAAGTGATTGGGCAATTTGGAACAAGCAGCGTAAAAGGAATTTTATTCAGGTCGTCAGGCTTCAGTGGACTGCGCTCGAGCGCCTTGATCCAGGCTTCGGTCACCTGCTCGCGGAGCTTGGCATCGCTGATCCACTCAATTTCCGGCCATAGTCGTTCGACGGCCTCCCGCATGGGCACGACCTCCCTTACAAGACTCACTAGATTATCGGAGTCCATGCGGATGCGTCGAGGGGACGGGGCACGGGGCCGACGCGTATACCCGTGATTTAAAAATTTATGGACGCCGCCAGAGACGCGTCAAGCCGCGTCTACAGACGACTTACTTGTTCGAACCTGCAGGCGCGGTTCCCGCAGATTCCTTCTCGATGGGCAGCAGTTCAATGCTACACGCCGAGCCGCCGCAGCTCAACAGCCCGCGGCGAACGATTTTCACCGACGACACATCCGGAAATCGTACGGGGAAATCTTTCTCTCGAAGTTGCTCGGTCGCTGAACGAAGACTTTCGTCGCCGTCAACAAACTCCGCGCGCTCCGGACGCGGCGAACTGTCGAATACGAGGTTGAAGCGCGCCGAAGCTGTGTTATTTGCGATCGTTCCGAGCTTCACCGTGCGAGCTTGCACTAATTCAGACGGCGCCTGCGCGAGATCTTTCTCCGCCGCAGCGGGTTCGCCGGCCAGCTTTGCCAGGCGCGCGCGCGAATCTTGCGCATCACCTCCATCCGCCGCCACGGCCAGCGCATACAGATGACGTGCTTTGTCCGTCTGCCCTTGCTTTTCGAGCACCTGCCCCAGCCGGTTCGCAACCGTTCCCGACTGGCTCAAGAGCCATGCCGACTGGAGAAACTGCATTGCTGCCAGATTTTCGCCGTTCTTAAATTTCGCCCATCCCATCCGTGCCCACGCCAGCGCCACCAGCCGCATCGATGAAAACGCCGACGGCCCGAGCCGGTCCAACTCGCCCGAGTCGAATTGTCCTCCTATGTCGTAGAGGACCTGCTGCGCATCGTTCTCGGTTTGGGTTGGATCGATATCGTTCTTCAGCGCCGCCGCGTAAATATCCTGGCCAGAATCCGCGCCCTCGCTGCCAGTCAATCCCTTCATCAACTCCTGTGCTTTGGCTTTCTCTCCCAACCTTCCGTACACCTGCGCCAGCGTCAGCTTCGTTTCCGGATCATCCGGAGGCAGCGCCGCCGCCGCTTCCAACTCCGTGCGCGCGTCGGTGTCGCGTCCAGCCTGTGCCAGCAACAAGCCGAGATTCTTGAGCGTCACTTTTTCGTATGGAGTCATCTCCAGTTGCTTGCGATATGCCGCGATTGCCTCGTCGGTTTTCCCGGTCTGCTGCAGCTCCATGGCCAGGTCGCCATTCGCGTGCTTGTGATTCGGATCCAGTTCGATCTGCTTACGCAACGCCGTGATCGCCTCCGCATGATGGTTGGCGCCGGCGTAGGCCAGTCCTAGGTCATACCAGCCGTCTTTTGCACTCGCATCCGCGTCCGCGGCGCGTTTCAGCAGGTCGATCGCCGTCCGGTAATCCCTGCTCTGCAGCGCCTTCACTCCCGCCTTGTGCAACTCCTCGGGAGTTCCTTCCATCTTCGGAGCTGTCTGCGCTCCTTGCCCCGACGGTGTCAGGATTGTGCAGGACAACAGCTGGTCTTCATCGCTGTGCGCTGCATTGCGAAACGAGTCGTAGTCGGCACGCCGCGCCGCCGCCAGTTGATTTGTCTTCACGACGAGTTTGCGCTCGCCTTCCAGAATTCCCTTGCTCAGCGAGTACGTCGACGAGTAGTCGCCATAATCTCGCGACATTTTCACTGCGGTTGGCGTGTGGACGGTGTAGTTGGTAGGAAACTGCAATCGGACGCGGTAGTCCATTTCACCGGCGGGGCCGATATTCAAAGGTTCCGTGCTCTTTTCCGACGCTCGAATCGCGGGCACCCCGAGGGGCGGGATGGGACGAAAATTTACGCTCGCCGCTGGCACTACAAAATACTGGTCCTGATGCAGGTGATATTTCAGATGAAATGGCTTGCTCGTGTCTTCGATGGGGTCGAGTTGGATATCGTCAACATCGCCGGGCAAGCCCCAACCCGCGGAGAGGACTTTCACAAAATCCTTCCACTGCGACTGCGAATATCGACGAAAGCTGCCGCGCATTGGCCAGTCGCGGTCACCCTGGGCGGTGACCTCAAGGGTCGCATCGAGCGCCCCGAAATCGCTGAACTTGCCATCGAGAGTGAAGTGCATGAAAGTCTTAATTGGCGAATCCGCCGGCGTGCGCTGCAAACCTCCCTCGCTATCGTCCGAGGCCACCACTGCTTGCTTGTTTCGCAACTGATAAAGAATCAAACCAAAGGGCGTCACTTCAGGAGTCGTATCGAGCCAGGTGAGCGCCGTCCCCGTGCCCAATCGCGCCGCCGTGATCACGTGATCGAACTGTGCCGGCGAGGGAACATCCGCATCTAAAGTGCGCGAGCTGTCGATCAGCACCGGATAACTCTGAATTCCCTCCGCCCGCAGCATCGCGGAAAACAGCGTGTGCTTATCTTTGCAATCGCCGTAACCATTCTGCAGAACGTCGGAGGCTGAGTGCGGCTGGTAGCGCCCGACTCCTAGCGAGATGCTCACATAACGCACCTTCCGCGCTACGAAATCGTAGAGCCGACGCGCCTTTTCGGTGGGCGTGTTCGCATCTTTGGTGAGTTCGGCAGCTTTTTCTTGCACGCTGTCGTCCACCGTCATGCGCTCGCCCTGTAGTTTGGCATACCATTGCGCGACCTGCTTCCAGTCGGTGAAAGTCGTCAATTGGACGTCCGGCCCAGTGTCGTCATCCTCATCTTTATCTCTATTTCTTTCATTTCTATCTTTGTCGCGCTCGGGCTGGATGTCTTTCACCACCCACGTGTAAATGCGGCGGTCTGCAGTCTCCTGAATGTCGGGCTTGCGGGTCGGTGTCTTGAGCTTCACTTCTCTTGCCTTGGGGACGTCGATCACCAGCCGATCTTCATTGACCGCGATACCCTTCGGAAATGTGTATTGGTACCAGAAGTTTCCGGCGGCTAGCGGCGTCAGGACCCTGGTCACCGTGCGGTATTCGAGAGTGTCGCCTGGCTGGAGAGCGGCCACGGAAATATGGCGCTGCCGATAGTCGCTGTACATGGGAGCTTCTCTCAACACATCGGGAGCGAAATCCTGCGCCGTCGAGTCCGGCGTTACGACCACCTGCCCATCCGGTTTGCGCACACGGACGTATTCGACTTCCAGCTTCTCGGTCGCCGATGAGTATCCGAAAACTAGTTGGCCGAATTCCTCCACGCCTGCCTGACTCTGAATCCGCAGCACGGCCTCGGTCTCACTTACCTCGGTTCCGTCGTTTTCAAAGTGGATCCGATTTAAGATCCGGTCGAAGATTGCGGCTTCTTCAGAGTTGGAATTGGATTTGGAGTTGTTCGTTTTCTGTGGGGAGGAATCTGACGTCTGCGCCGGAGCATCCGCGCTAATCAAGCAGACAAGGAAGCAGAGGAAGAGGCAAACCAGAACGTGCGACCCGCGATGAGACATATTGCAGTTCTTTTACGCCGTGCCCAGCGTAAAATCAAACGACTTGGAGTCGATGTCACCCGGAATCGTTTGGCTACGTGACGGTACAATCGACGGCAAATTGCCTCGACTCCCGATTTCGACGGGGTAAAACCTATGAATCAGTCTGCGATATTTCTCGAAGGGGAAGGCGACAACTACTTTCTTAGAAACAAAGCGGCCCTCGAAGTCAGGAGCAGCGCGAGTGAAATCACCTGGCTTGGCCACGCGTTGTCTCCATTCAAAAGCAAGGTAAGCAGTGTCCTCGAAATCGGTTGCAGCAATGGTGCCAAGCTGGAGCAAATTTGCGGCCTGCTGGATGCGAAAGGGCAAGGGATCGACCCTTCCCAGCGAGCTGTCGACGAGGGCAATGGCAGGCTCTCAGGGAGTGGAGTAGAGCTTCACGTGGGCACGGCCTCACGGTTGCCGTTTGATCGCGGGGCCTTCGATGTTGTCTATTTCGGGTTTTGCTTTTACCTGCTTGACCGTCAGGACTTATTCGCTGCGATGGCGGAAGCTGACAGGGTTCTGAAGTCTGGCGGATTCCTCGCGATTACCGATTTCGACCCGATCCACCGGCATAAACGTCCCTATCATCACAAGGACGGCGTGTTCTCGTTCAAGCAGGATTACTCAAGGATTTTTATCGAAAGCGGCCTTTATTGTCTTGTTTCACAAAATAGTTTTTCACACCGGCAACCATTTTTTGACGCCGATGGCAACGAGAGAGTGTCCACTACGCTGCTGTTTAAGGAAGTCGATGCTTACTGATGGCGCATCTAAGGTGGGGAATGGCTAAGGACAGAGGATTCGGCACGAAAACCCAAGTCGGCCTGCTCATTGCGATTTTGATTTGTTTCAGCGGCCTGGTCGCCGCGCAGGGTCCCACGCTCGCCGTGGTGGACGAGCCTTTGCCGCTAATTGAAGTCGGCGTGGAATTCCACTTTTTTCTGCACGCCAACGGCGGCGCTCCACCCTACGTATGGAGTGTAGCCAGTGGAGACCTTCCCGAGGGAATCACACTCACTCCTGAAGGCCTCCTTAGCGGACGAGCCGGCAAGGCCGGGGCTTTCACGCTCACGCTGCAAATCGAGGATTCCAGTCATCCCGCGCACACCATCAACAAGGAATTCCGGGCCGTGGTTTCCGCGTCTCTGTTGCTGGAATGGAATGAAGTTCCCAAGGTTCGCGACGACCGGATCGATGGCTCGGTTCAGGTGTCGAATGGTTCCCCGGATATCTTCGACCTGACCGTTGTCATCGTGGCCGTGGCCGAAAACGGGCGCGCGACTGCGATCGGTTATGAGCACTTTCCGCTGAAGCCAGGCACGAACAACCTTCAAATCCCATTCGGAAACACGCTGCCTCATGGCGCCTATGTGATCCATGCCGATGCGATTGCTGAAATTCCCACCCGCAAGGCCATCCTTCGCCAGAGACTCCAAAGCCCACAACCTTTGCTGGTGACGCAAGGTCCGTAGCGGCTTTGCACGCGCCGGCCGGGTATGCAAGTCACTTGCCGTTCCTGTGCTATCCTGATTATCTTGAGGTAGTTGCACTGGGTTAGAATGGTGGTTACCCTCCGAGGACCTAGCCATTTCGTATGGAGCTTTTTCTTAATCTATGTTGGCTATCCCTGCTGGTGCCGGCCTATTTGTTGTGGCGGCAACGGACTTCTTTGCCCAGCCCGCATAGCCGAGCAAGAAGTTCGGCGGTTCCTCCGGTCGTCTTCCTCTGCGTTCTTGGTTGCGCGCTGGTTCTGCTGTTTCCGGTAATCTCGGCCAGCGACGACCTGCACGCCATGCGCGCCGAGATGGAAGAATCCTCACCCTGCAAACGCGGTGTCTGCCAGACTGCGGGCGAGAAGGCTTCGGTCTGGCACGGCCGATGGCAGAATTTGTGCGCGGTTGTGGCCATCACAGCTTCGCTCGGACTGACCGGCGAGACCTGGCAGGAATTTTCAACCGTTTTGCTTTCGTTGCCGGCGGCTCCGTCGATTCTCCGTGCCAGCCGCGCTCCTCCTGTCTCCCGCCTCGGGTAGCTCGCTCAGTCGCCGATTTGTTGCAAGAATTGAGGGCGACTAGTCCTCTATATTCACGAATGTATTTACGAAATGCTTATGAGGGAACCCACAGATTGATGGGAGTTCGCTTTCATTCGACGGCGGCCGCCCCACATCTCAACCAAGCCTTCGGAAAGTCCGAGAGGCTGTGACGGAGTTACTGGATGCGCAAAAAAATCCAGCTAGGTTTCTGGTTGTTCTTGGTTCTGGCGCTGGGGTTTGCCGCCGATTCATCCGCGCAGCCGCCAGGGCAGACGCCGAGCCCACGGCCCGCCCAGAGCTGGACCTGGGAGAAAGTGAAAGATCGCTTCGAGCAGAACAATCCCACCCTGCTGGCGGACAAGCTAAACATAGATGAATCGAAGGCGCAGGAAATCACGGCGAATTTGCGTCCAAACCCGGACTTGGGGCTGCTGTCGGATCAGATTGCTCCCTTCAATGCTGGACCTTCGCACGGGCCATTCGCGTACTTGCTGCCCTCAGCGACGGTCAGCTATTTACTCGAGCGGGATCACAAGCGAGGATTACGACTGGAGAGCGCTAAAAAGGCGACAGGAATCGCCGCATCCAATTACGCCGATACGGAGAGAACATTGCTGTTCAACTTGCGCGGCGCATTTGTGTCGACGCTGCAAGCCAAGGCCGTGCTTCAGTTGGCGAACGACAACCTGGATTACTACGACCGCTTACTCGTAACCAGCAGAGATCGCTTCAATGCCGGCGATATCGCTCAAATCGATCTCGATCGGCTGGAATTGCAGCGCGTGCAGTATGAATCCGACGTGCAAACCGCTCTGGTTAATCTGCGCACGGCCAAAATTCAGCTGCTCACGCTGTTGAACGACCGAACCCCAATTGAACAGTTTGACGTAAGCGGTTCGTTCGATTTCAGCGATCAACTTTTGTTGCAGGATGAGTTCCGGAAAATCGCTTTAGACACGCGGCCGGATTTGCGGGCAACGGTCGAAGCGGTGGACAAAGCCCAGACCGATCACAAACTGGCGATTGCCAACGGATCGACGGACCCGACTTTCAGCGTCGATATGGGACGCAATCCGCCGATTGATTTCTATTTTGGCGTGGGAGTGAATTTTCCTTTGCGGATCTTCGATCGGAATCAAGGCGAGAAACTGCGCACGAAATTGGACATTGATCGAAACCAGAGGCTGCTGGAAGCGGCTCAGGCGCAGGTATTAAGCGATGTCGATTCCGCCTACGCGATGGTGAGCAGCAATGTAATTCTGCTGCAGCCCTACAAGGCGAAATATCTGCAACAGGCGGTGCGAGTCCGCGACACGGTGTTCTTTTCGTATCAGCATGGCGGCGCATCACTGCTCGATTTTTTAAATGCGCAAAGTGAGTACCGCACCGTGGAACTCAGCTACGTGAACCTGGTGGGTGCGTACTTGACGGCTGCGGCGCAATTGAATATGGCCGTTGGCCGGGAGGTTATCCCGTGATGATGAAAACGAGATTCGCCGGCCCGATGCTGGCGGCAACTGTTTGCTGGTCGTTGAGCTTGCTCCTGGTTGGTTGCAATGAAAGCAAAGGAGACCCGAAGGCTGAGGCGCCACCCGCGGCAACCGTTGAGCCTGACCTGGATGCCAACAACTTCAAAGTGGATCATCCCGACCAGTTTCCATTGGTGACGGCGGTTGAGCATAAAGCGGCACCGGCGCTGAATGTCACCGGCGTGGTGCAGCCGGATATTGCTCGTGCTGTGCCTGTGATCTCACTTGCCGCGGGTCGAGTTGTGGAAATCAAGGCTCGTCTGGGTGACACCGTGAAGAAGGGCCAGTTGCTGTTGAGAGTTCAAAGCAACGATGTCTCAGGAGCTTATCAGGTGTATCGCAAGGCGGTAAACGATGAGCTCTTAGCGAAGCTGCAGCTCGAACGAGCACAGCTTCTTTACGACAAAGGCGCAATCGCGAGAAGCACTCTCGAACAAGCGCAAGACGTCGACCAGAACGCCAAGGCCGGTCTGGATGCTGCCACCGAACAGTTGCGTCTTCTCGGCATCGACAAGGATCATCCTTCGGGCATCGTCGACATCTTCGCACCCATATCGGGCGTGATCACCGACCAGCAGGTGACCAATTCGTCGGGCGTGCAAGGCTTGGGCTCGCCCAATCCCTTCACCATCTCCGATCTTTCGTATGTCTGGATCGTCTGCGACGTGTATGAAAACGATCTCGACGCCGTGCACGCCGGTGAATACTCGGACATACACCTGAGCGCCTATCCCAACAAAGTCTTCAAAGGGCGGATCGATAACATACTGCCCGTTCTCGATCCCAGTCTCCACACTGCAAAGGTTCGGCTTGCAGTTGCCAACCCCGGACAGATGCGCGTGGGCATGTTCGTCAGCGCGACCTTCTACGGGAAGCAACCGGAGACGCGGGCTGCCGTGCCCGCCGCCGCCATTCTGCATTTGCACGATCGCGAGTGGGTTTACACGCCAGTTCCGAAGAGCGCGGGCCACTTCAAACGCCTGGAAGTGGTTACGGGAAACATGCTGCCTGGCAATATGCAAGAAGTTGTTGCGGGTATTAAGCCCGGAGACCAAGTGGTTTCGAATGCCTTGGTTCTGCAAAATACGGTGGAGCAATAGATGATTCGCCGCGTCGTTGATTTTGCTCTCGACAACCGCCTGCTGGTGCTGGGTTTCGCGCTGCTGCTTTTCGCCGGCGGCATGGTTGCGTTCCATGACCTCCCGATTGAGGCCTATCCCGACGTGGCCGATAACTATGTCGAGGTCATTACGCAATGGCCGGGGATTTCGGCGGAACAGATCGAACAGCAAGTTACAATTCCGCTTGAAATCGTCATGAACGGCATTCCGCATGTGGTGCACTTGCGTTCGTTCTCGCTCTTTGGACTCTCTGACATCAAGCTGATATTCGACGACGAATCGGACAATGACTGGAACCGGGAGCGCGTTCTTGAGCGACTGAGCCAAGTCACGCTGCCGCCGAATGTAGTGCCGCAAATGGGGACGGATTGGAGTCCTGTCGGCCAGATTTATTTCTTCACCTTGCACAGCACCAACCCGGCCTATGACGCGATGGAGCTGAAATCCCTTGAAGACTGGGTCGTCGAAAAGAGTTTCAAATCTGTTCCTAACATTGTCGACGTTTCCAGCTTCGGCGGCCCCACCCGCGAATACCAGGTTCGCGTCGATCCCAACAAACTGATCGCCTACGGCCTGAGCCTCGCCCAGGTCGAGCAGCAACTCGCCAACAACAACGTCAACGCAGGGGGCAGCTTCATTCAGGAGGGTCTGCAGCAGATCAACGTACGTTCCGTCGGATTGGTCGACCGTGCCCAGGATATCGAACGCACGGTCATCGTAACCAAAAATGGCACGCCTCTGCGGGTAAAGGATATTGCGGTGGTTTCCCAGGGTCCGAAGATTCGACTCGGTCAGTTTGCGCGAGCCCTTCACCGCGAGGACGGGAAGATCATCGATAACGACGATGTCGTGTCAGGGATCGTGCTGTTGCGCAAAGGCGCAACCGGCGAGACGGCGCTCGCGGATATCCACAAAAAAGTGGAAGAACTCAACGATCACATCTTGCCTCCGGGAGTCAAGATCGTCCCCTTTCTCGATCGCAGTCTTCTGGTTCACTACACGACCCACACCGTCCTCCACAATCTCACCGAAGGCATGATCCTGGTGTCAGTCATTCTGCTTCTATTTCTGGGTAATGTTCGTGGCGCCATTATTGTTGCCGCTACCATTCCGTTTGCTTTACTGTTTGCGGCCATTTGTCTGAACTTGATGCACATTCCTGCCAACCTGCTGTCCCTTGGCGCACTGGATTTCGGTGTGATCGTGGAAGGCGCGATCGTGTTGATCGAAAACATCGTGCGCCATCTAAGCCACACCGAGGGGATCAAGACCTCTACCGAACGAATCAGTTTTGCCTCGCATGAAGTACAGCGGCCGGTGTTCTATGCCATCATCATCACCATTACGGCCTTCCTGCCGATTTTTACGCTGCAACGTGTCGAGGGCAGGCTCTTCCACCCCATGGCTTGGACCGTAGCCTTCGCGCTGCTCGGGGCATTGCTCTTCTCGATCCTGGTCGCGCCCGTGTTGGCAAGTTTCGCGTTCGCGAAGGGTGCAAAAGAATGGCATAACCCGGTCATGACCTTCGTGAGTGAACGATATAACGTGGCCCTCCGCTGGGCGATTCGACGGCGCGTGATTACAGTCGGTGTGTGCTTGCTTCTGGTGGCCTTTGCGAATTACTTGGCTTTCAGCGGCGTCATCGGTTCCGAATTTCTGCCCCACTTGGATGAAGGTGCGCTCTGGGTACGCGGAACACTAGCGCCCAGCACGGGGCCGGACGAGGGTATCCGGGTGGCAAACCAGGCCCGAATCGTACTCTGTTCTTTTCCTGAAGTACCACAATGCACCAGCCAGGTGGGGCGTCCAGACGACGGAACGGATAACACCGGTTTCTTTAACACTGAGTACTTCGTGGACCTGAAACCGAAGGAGAACTGGCGACCTGTTTTTCATGGCAACAAAGACGAATTGATTGCAGCCATGCAGCGCGAACTCGACAAAATCCCCGGTGTCGTCTGGGGCTTTTCTCAGCCCATCGAAGACAATATGGAAGAGGCCGTGAGCGGAGTGAAAGGCGCGCTCGCCACGAAGATCTACGGCGACGATTTGAAAGTTCTGGAGCAGAAGAGCGACGAAATCGTCGCCATTATGCGAAAAATCAATGGCATTGAGGATCTCGGAGTTTTTCGCGTCCTCGGCCAGCCCAACCTTAACGTGACGGTGGACCGCGAGGCGGCCGCCCGTTATCAGATCAGTGTTGCGGACGTGCAGGATGCGGTGCAGACCGCGGTTGGCGGCAATGCGCTCACGCAGGTTCTCAAAGGCGAAGCGCGCTACGATCTTACGTTGCGCTACCTGCCAAAGTATCGCGATACACAGCAAGCGATCGAGAACATTCGCCTGCTATCGCCTTCTGGCGCACGGGTGTCACTCGCGCAGCTCTGCAAGATCAGCGTGAGCGATGGCGCTTCGGAGGTCTATCGCGAGGGCAATCGGCGTTATGTTGCCATCAAGTACAGCGTCCGCGGCCGCGACCTTGGGAGCACGGTGGAAGAGGCGATCAAGAAGGTAAACGAACAGGTCAAATTGCCGACCGGATATGGCCTCGATTGGGAAGGCGAATACGAGAGCCAGAAGCGAGCGAACCAGCGGCTGCTGATCGTACTCCCGATCACCATCCTCCTCATCTTCATCATCCTTTACACGATGTTCAAATCCTTCAAATGGGCGCTCTTGATCATGGCGACAGTTGCTATCGCACCCATTGGCGGTCTGCTTGCCCTTTGGATAACCGGCACCCATTTCAGTGTTTCTTCCGGTGTGGGCTTCCTGGCTTTGTTCGGTGTTTCCGTGCAAACCGGAGTCATCATGCTGGAATACATCAACCAGCTACGCGCGCGGCGGTATTCCATCGAGGAGGCCGCAGTTGAAGGCGCTGTCCTGCGACTCCGGCCCATCATGATGACCATGCTGGTGGCAACTCTAGGACTGCTGCCTGCTGCTCTGTCGCACGCGATTGGTTCCGATTCTCAGCGTCCGTTCGCGATTGTTATCGTCGGAGGTCTGATCGCCGCCCTCATCATGAGCGTCTTTCTCTTGCCGACCCTGTATGTGTGGGTCGCGGGCGAAACCGACGTGTTGCCCGCGGCCGAGGACGGTTTCGAGGTGGGCGAGCACGTGGACTAAGCTAATTGATCGGTTCCATTCAAACTGCGCCACTACCGGCATTCGCGATCACTTTCGTTACTTGCCCAGTTCGTATGCAGTTTCAAGCGTAGACATCGGCATGTAGGCTCAGTCCATGCTCTGCCTGTGAAATGGACGGCCTCATCGCAATGAAATTAGTCCCGGTGCGGATTCTGTGGGTCGTCGTGATGTCGTGCTTGCTCGCGCGCTCGGTTTCCGCACAAAACAGCTTAGAAACGAACCCGCCGCAGATTCAAGATGCGACGCCAGATCCACCATCGCAGCCTGCCGCGAAATCGGCGGCGGCGAGCACGGTCCGGAAGGCTCCTCAACCGCAAGACCTGCCGGAGCCGCCGAAGCGCATGTTCGGGATGATTCCCGACTTTGAGAACACGAACGATATACCCGCCAACCGCCGTCCGCTAAGCAGCCACGAAAAATACATCCTTTCCCTGCATCAGGCCTTCGACATCAGCGCCCACATCGGAAACTTGTTTCAGACCGCTTTGCAACAGGCGGGAGACGGCCAGCCGAATTACGGTGAGAGCTGGGCCGCCTTCGGAGAGCGCTTTGCGGCGAACGAGGGCGATCAGATTTCGGGAAGTATTCTGATCTATGGCGTACTGCCGTCGATCCTGCACGAAGACCCACGCTATTTTCGTAAAGGCAGGGGCGCGACGCTCTCCCGGATGTGGTATGCCGCCAGCCGCACCCTAGTGACGCGCAAAGACGACGGTGCATCCGGCTTCAACAACTCGCAAGTATTCGGTCAATTGATGTCCAGCAGCATCTCGATCGGCTATTACCCGCGGCAGGATCGCTGCGTCAGCCGCTTGTTCTCCAATTGGGTGGTGAATCTGGGCGGCAACAGCGCCTACAACGTGCTCTCCGAATACTATCCGGACATGAAGCAGATGCTCTTTCATCGTCATCGGAAGCCCGTCGTTTTGGAGAGCAATGAGGGCGGGCGCTAGGGCGCACCGAAAACGGAGAGCCGAGGCCAAGCGCTGTTTCTTGCTTTTTGGGGTCCATTCCGCTAGATTTCATCTTTCCTTAGATTTCATGAGCGTTGGAGTTTACGGGCACTGATCTGACGAGCGGGCAGGGCAAGACTTGCCTTCCAGGAGTGGTGGATATGAAGCGGAGCTATATTGGGTTCGCCTTGAGCGCGCTCGTGGCGGTGGGAGCGGTGTTGAGCCTGCCGAGTTGCGGGCACGACCAGAAGCTGGTGAGCCTCGCTATAACTCCGGCGACTGCAACCTACCTCAGTCCGGCTGCGGTGCCGGCGGTTTTCCAGGCCATGGGAACCTATATTCATCCGCCCGAGACCAAGAACATCACTGGGCAAGTGACCTGGGCGACGGATGTTCCGGCAATGCTGACCCTGACTTCTCAGGCGGGGACTGGTGAGGTGGTGGGACCGAACACTACCAATGCAATCTGCGGCATCGCGAACCTCTCTGCCACCGCGCCCGAGGGCACGGGCGGGTCGGCCAATATTGTTGTTGGCTACGCGACTTTGACCATTGACGGAACCGGGCCCAACTGTCCGGGTAGTGCTACGAGCGGCGAGTTGGTGGTCACGCCGGCAGGCACGGGTGTGGGAACAGTTACAAGTTCGCCCCCGGGGATCAATTGTCCCGGAACCCTGTGCGGCGCCCTGTTCTCTCCGCCCGATAACGTAGTCACTCTGACCGCAACGCCGGGTTTGAGCTCGACTTTCGCGAGCTGGAGCGGCGGATGCTCTTCGGCTACAAACCAATGCATCGTAACCGTCCCCGCCGGAGGTTTCGTCAACGTGATAGCCACATTCAACCAGTAAATACTCGAAAGCCCCAAAACCGAATTGCTATTCGTCGGTCAGCAGCTTGCCCAGCGTCGGCTTGTGCCGTTCGGGCTTTGTCTTCTTTGCCTTGACGAGCTGCGACGGCTTCGGACTCCCCACCCGTTCGCGCGCCATTTCGCGGACGATCTTGGCGGCGGAGAAGACTTTTTTCTTGCGCTTGCGCGGCATGGTCGTAATCTTCGCATCTTCGCACATTCGGTGCGCAAAAGTGCAATAATCTGAGGTTGGTTGCCGTTTGCTTGACGCGGAGTTCCAGCCTTCGCAAGAACGCGAGAGGCAGGCACAAGGTGCCACGTTAGCCTGGATCCGAGGGCCTAATTTTATGGATGAGCGCGAATTTTTTGAAGAAAAGTCGGACAAGAAGCCGGCAAATTTAAGTTGTCCTCATTGCCACCAGGCGGCGGAGTATGAAATCCAATGGCTGGTGCGCACGAAGAAAAAGAGCCTGCCGCAGCGCGCGGACGATCGCGACCGCGCGAAGTTCGCCAAGGCGCAATCATATATGCTGCGGCGCGACGACATGATGATGTGCAAGAACCTGCGCTGCCGCAAGCGCTTTGAGATTACGGGCGTGCAGAGCGTCGCATTTCTGTAGTAGGGCGTCGCCGACCGCAAGTGCAAAATCTGATGGCTCCGTCCGTCGCTGCAGCGGTTAGGCGGCAGTTACGCTGCGTTCCGCGGGTGATTGAGTCCCCAAAAAGATGGCAATAAAACGGCGGCTAGCGCTTAGCGGCGGTGCGATTAGCGACGATTGTCGCTGCCAGGCGGCGGACGCTGTTGAGCAACTGGCCGATGGCTTCCGAGGCGGGTGCAGCAAGAATGTTGGGTGGCGAATCCTCGCTAAAGCCCTCGCGTTCCATTTGTTTTGTGGCGGCGGCGAAGCGTCTGGAACTGGAACCCTCCATGGCAAGAAAGCGGAAGGCTTGGGCGAGCGGGATGCCGTCGGCGCCCATTTGAAGGAATTCGATTTGAGCGCTGACTTTGCCGTAGACCGTTTTTAGAGCGATGTCACCCACGGTGCCGGACGGAATCGCTCCCTTGGACAGGACGGCGGAGCCGCCGGTGAGCGAGAGACGCTGCAGGACGCCAACAAACTGGGTTTGATCGACCGTAAATAGCGCACGCTCGTTATTGGGGACGCGGATGCGCGGAGCCCTCGCATTTTTCTTCCGTTTTTGCGGCTTGGTCACAGACACTTTCACGCAGACTTTCTCTGACAGACTGGCTCACCCAGACTTTATCACCCAGACTTTATCACCATGATCAGGATGGCAAGCCGCCCGGATACGGTCAAGATTACGGTGGTGCGTTGCGAGCGTGACTCCGAGTGTCGTCAGTTTGCCGCCATTTTTACCGACGAGCGGAATGTCCCGGCTGGCTCGGCTCGTTTATACTTACCAGTTTGACCTGTGCTGGCTGACGCTGCCGGGGATGGAGTGAATCCGTGAAGATTCTGGTTTGCATGAAGCAGGTGCCGCAGAAGGACGCTCCGCTGAAGCTGAATGAGGCGGGGACGTGGATTCGCGAAGATGTTTCCTACGAAGTCAATGAGCCGGACGCATTCGCGCTGGAAGAAGCGCTGCGGCAGAAGGAGAAGCACACCGGCGAGGTGGTCGTGATCACGGCGGGTCCGGCGCGGGCGATGCAGGTGTTGCGGGAGGCGCTGGCGAAGGGCGCGGATCGGGCCATTCATCTCGAGGACGACGCTTTTGTCGGGCTCGATGCCTTCAACACGGCGCGTGCCATCGCGGCTGCCATCAAGGAGGAGAAGTTCGACTTGATCTTTACCGGCCTGCAGTCAGACGATTACGGATATGCGCAGACGGGCGTGATTCTGGCCCAGATTCTTGGCTTGCCGCATGCGACCATCATCATGCAGATCGAGAAACGCACTGAACAAAATGGCGGCGGCATCCGGGTGAAGAGGGAATTGGAGGCCGGGTTCTTTCAGTTTGTCGACATGCCTCTGCCGGCGGTGCTGACCATTCAGTCGGGAATTAACAAGCTGCGATATGCGACCTTGATCGGGATCAAGCAGGCGAAGAACAAGCCGCTGCGCAAGGTAACGCTGGCGGAAGTGCAGTCGGCAATGAGCGGGAATCTGCAGAAGATTGAGAAGCTGTACGTCCCGCAGAAGTCGAAGAATACGGAATTCCTGGAAGGTCCTCCGGCGGAAGTTGCTAAGAAGCTGGTGGAAAAGCTGAAAAATGAACTGCGGGTAATTTGAAAACAAA
>OBLW0100001301.1_pt1 | contig 21282 bp, 15 predicted proteins | sample 1520161 | NCBI WGS metagenome assembly OBLW01 (sample SAMEA3539309, study PRJEB22396) | soil metagenome | biome: tundra; feature: field; material: soil | place: USA | collected 2010-05 | depth 0.15 m | reverse complement strand
CCGCCCCACCAGGCCGCGTACTTGTAGAGCAGCGGCATGGCCCGATTGCTGTGCTCGGCCACGTAGGCGAAGCGGAAATCGCTCACCATCAGCGCGTGAACCAGGATGCCGGACGCTACGGTAATGAGCACCCAGACGGCGTACACGCCGCGCTGGCCGCTGACCACCAGGTAAGGCTTGCGCTTGATGCGGCCGACCACCGAGGCCAGCGCGGAATAGATGGCCACGCAGAAGGCCAGCAGGAGGGCCAACGAACCCAGATTTTCCATAGAACCCCTCTACGATTAAATGCTGCTCTTGCCGGTGTTGATGTTGGAAGGCGCCTGCCCGGGCATCTGGCCCGGTTTGACGGCATATTTCGATGCGCACTTGGCTTGAATCTTGCCGGCGCGGAAGACGCCGTCTTTATCGAGCCTGCCGTCGGCGAGGGCTTGGGAGCCATCCCGGAACGTGTCCGGGAGCGGATCGGAGCCGACATACGCGACCGTCAACTTGGTCTTATCCTGCACCAGCACAAACTGGACTTGTGTCCCGGCGCGTTTGATGGAGCCGCTTTCCACATCGCCGCCGACGCGGAGCCGCTTTCCATAAGCCTGGTCCCCCATTTGGCCAAGCTCGGTGATGGTCTTATAGTAGGTGGCGTTGGAATTCCCTCCGGCCACCGCCAAATAGACTAAAGTGCCAAGCACCACTACGATGAGAGCGGCGAATTTGCCGTATTTCTTCATTCCGTCCTCTGAAGCTTTATTGTACAACGGCGCGGAAACGGCAATGTGGATCGATAAGGTCTATTTTGAGGGAGATGGGTGCCACAAAAGGGGGGAGGCGGGCGCAATCCGATTCAGGAGTGTTGTTTTTCGAGCACGCTGGGCTCGGTGGCTACTCAAGCCTCAGCTGGACAGCGCCCCGTCAGGCGCCGTGCAAGGTTCAGGTTATACTAAATGGGATTTGGAAGTTCAAAGTGGACATTCCGCAACATACCGTTGGTGGACGAATTCTTCGGAGTCTCAAGTTAACGGTCTATCAGGCGGTCAGGAAGACCGGGTATTTCGCCGCGGTAGCCAATAGCGTTTGGCGGCGGGATCGTATTGTCATCCTCTGTTACCACGGGGTGGCGTTGGATGACGAACACCAGTGGAGACCCGGCCTCTATATAACGGCCGGGCGCCTGCGCCGGCGGCTGGAAATGTTGCGGCAAACCGGATGCAACATTCTGCCGCTCGGCGAGGCTTTGGAGCGCCTTCATCGGGGCGAGCTGCCCGCGCGATCCGTCGTTCTCACGTTTGACGACGGCTTCTTCGATTTTTACCGGGAGGCAGCGCCGATACTACGGGAGTACCGGGCCCCGGCAACGGTGTATGTTTCAAGCTACTACGTGCTCCTCGAACGTCCCATGTTCGATCCGATGCTCGCCTACCTGCTCTGGAAGGGGGCCGGCAGAACGCTCGATTGGCCTGAAGTGCTGGGAGATCCCGTGTCCTTGACATCCGGGAAGCGGGACAAGGCGTGGCAGCGGATCTCGGAGTTCGTTTCCGGGGCGGGATATTCCGGGCGGGAAAAGGACGTCTTGCTGGGCGAGCTCGCCGGCCGTCTTGCGATCGACTATCAAGGTCTCGGCGCCCGGCGGATTCTCCAGCTTATGAACCCCGGCGAACTCCGGAGCGTTGCCGCGCAGGGATTCGATATTCAGTTGCACACGCATCGCCACCGGATGCCTCCAGAAAAGGATTTGTTTCTCAAGGAGATCGAAGATAACCGCCGCGCACTGGATCTGGATGGCAAGGATCGGGGACTCTTCCGCCACTTTTGTTACCCAAGCGGAGTCTACTATCCGGAGAGCGCGGAATGGCTCCGGCAATGCGGCATTCTTTCAGCGACTACTTGCGCACCCGGGTTGGCCTCGCAAACCTCGGACCCGTACTACCTTCCGCGTTTCTCCGACTCGATGAACGTACCCGACATTGTCTTTGAGGGATGGGTCAGCGGAGTTTTCAGCCACCCCGACCCGCCGCCCGTCGTATAAGCCCGGCGCTTCCAGGGTTGTCTGCGATCCCCGCTTCCATGGCCGGCGTGACGCGTAGTTCCGCTAAGGGCGCGATAATACGTAGTCATGCCCGTGTCTCCCAAGAGGCAGTCTGCGTCTCCATCTGGCCGGCTCAACAAGGCCGTCGCGAATTCGTTAGCTCTTGGCGTCGGGCTTTCTCTTCTGGCGATGATAGTGGTGTGGGGCCTGCGCCAACCGGGCCATGTGAAGAACGCCAAAGTCCCCAAAGTGATCGTGGGGACCAGCGACGCGGTCTATTACTCGCATGCGGCTACGGAGCAGGATGCCAGAGCGCTGGGCCAGGCGCTCCAGACCATCGGATACTTCAATGACAAAGGCGTCAGCGTCTTCCTGTCGAAAGGTACTGGCGGCACGGTGATGTCATTCGTTCTCCAGGAGGGCGCCTGGGATCTCCCGGACAGGGTGTCGAGCTATGAGGAAATCGCACGGCGCGTCGCCACGCAGGTGGGCGGATTCCCCATCAAGGTTCGCTTGATCGATTCGGCGCAAGCCGTACACAGAGAGCTGGCGGTTGGCAAGGCGATCACCGGGTCCAGGGACGAGGTCTATTATTTCGGTTCCGCGACCAAAGCCGATGCCGAAGCATTGGGCCGGGCGCTCAAGGCCGCCGGGTACTTCACGGATCAAGGCGCCAGCGTGGAGCTGACCAAAGGCGACCATACGATCATTTCGTTCGTGGTGAACGACGGCGCCTGGGAGCGGGCGGAAGTCGTCGGGGCTTTTGATCGACTCGTGCGAAGGGCCGCGGCACCGGCCGGCGGGCTTCCCATTACGCTTCGCCTCCTCAATCCCAACATGGAACCCGAGCGAGAAGCGGTGGTGCGTTGACAAGCAAGAAGGCAGGCGGACCCACAATTGCCGCGGGCCCCGGCCTGCCCCACTTCACCGGTCGCGAAAGGGCTGCTGCGCTTCGTATCGCGCGATCCTGGCGCGGATGGCGTCCGCCAACGCCGGCTGGTTCTCCTGCGCGGCGTGCGCCAGAGCCCTGCGCGCCGTGAGAGCCGCGTCGGCGAACTGGCCCTTTTCGGCGTAGGCCGCGGCGAGCGTGTCCAGTATCCGCGCGTCGCCTCCGCCGGTGATCTCGACCGCCCGCACCGCGAACGCCAGGGCGTCTCCGCCGTTGCGTATGGCCGCATCGGGCGAGGTGGCCAGTACCCAGGCCGCCCGCCGCAGCGCCAGTGCATCGTCCGGTTGCAGGTCAATGCCCTCGCGCCAGTGCGCCATGGCCTCCGTCGTTCGACCCTGCGCATGGAGCGCATCGCCCAGGCCGATGTGCGCCTCGGCGTATTTCGGGTCGAGCTCCAGCGCGCTCCGCAACTCCCGTATGGCCCCCTCCGCATCCCCGCGCTGGTTCAGAACCAGCCCCAAATTGTAGTGCGCGGTCGCGTAACCGGCGTTCGACTCCAACGCCTTGCGCAGTTGCGCCAGCGCCTCATCGAGCTTCCCCTGCCTGGCCAGCGCGGCGCCCAGGTTGACGCGCGCCTCGGCGAAATCCGGCTTTAATGCGGTGGCTTTCTCGAATTGCGTCACGGCCTCTTCCACCTGCCCCGTTTGGACCAGCAGCGCGCCCAGATCGTTGAATCCCCGCGCGGACGTGGGATCGGCCTCCACCGCCGCGCGCAGGTGAAGCTCGGACGCTTTCCGGACATGCGGTCCGGATTCCTCGCGGTGGCCCGACATGAGCAGCACGGTTCCCAGGTTGCGGTGCGCCATCTCGTCGTCCGGATCGATCTCCAGGACTTGCTTCCACTTGGCGGCGGATTCCTCGTACCGTCCGGCCTTCTGCAGAAACGCCGCGCTGTTGACCAGCCGGAAATAGTCGATGGCCGGCCCGCCGATTTGCCGCAAGCCATCCGGCGCGATGTTCACAAACTCCGGAATGTTCACCGCGCGATTGGCCGCCGTGGCGTTATCGATCAGAATAGCCGGGCTGTCGGCGCCGTCCTCGTCGATATGCGTGAGATACATCTGGGTGTAAGGCGACCGGGCCTTGGACGAAAACACCAGCCAGCGGCCGTTGGGCGAAAAGCTGTGCCACGAGTTCATCCTGGACGTGTTGCACCGCATGCGCCGCGCCTGGCCGCCCGCCGTGGGAACAATGTACAACTGGCTATCGGGACGCATGAGCTGCCCGTTGCGGCATTCGACGAACACGATCCATCGCCCGTCCGGCGACACCTTCGGAAACGTATTGCTCATGCCGTTTCGGGACGCGCCCGCGACGGGCTGCGGCGCGCCTCCCTGGCCGTCGTTGAACGGAACGCGGTAGAGGTCGTACTGGAGGGGCAGCTCATTCGGGTCGCCCGCGAATTGAGCCGGCGGCGCGCCCGGCGGATAGGGGTCGGTGGCTGGGGCGCGGGCGAATACCAGGTACTGCCCATCGGGACTCCATACGGCGCCCATCTGCACGAACCGCGGGTCGTCGCCGCCGGGCAGCGGACGCAGCACTCCCGTTTCGCGGCTATACCAGCTCACCGTTCCGCGCGTCGGGTAGAACACTTGCAGGAACCGGTAGTCCTTGAAATTGGCCACGTAATAGTTGCTGGGAGGTTCTTGCGAAGGGTTCGCCAGTGAGGCCGGATTGACCGTGGTGGCCACATAGCGTCCGTCCGGGGACACCTGCGACATAAAGCCCACGCGGACGTTCCCCTTCAACTTGCCTTGCGGCGAACTCCACTGAATCACATCCTGTTTGCGGATCGACATCTCGGGCGAAACCGCCTTAAGGATGTACATCCCCCTATTGGCCGGCAGACCGTCCAGATCCATCCCCATGGTCTTGCCGTCCGCGGAGAAGGAATGGCAGTTGGCGCACACCGGCAAGTCATCCATCACCACCCGGCTGCGAGCATCGCCCACGCTGCGAACTCTCCAGGCGACCAGGGGTAGCGCCTCCACGGAGAGCGGCTTGATCGCGCCTTTTTCCAGCTCCGAGGGCATCAGCGGCACGTCGCGATAAAAGATCGGCGCGCCCACCGGGTCCTTGGACGTATGTATGGCGACTCTTCCACCCGAGACGGCCAGGTCCGGCGCATCACCGCGAAAGCCGGCGATGTTCACGGTCGCGGCTCCCGCCACCGAACGCCGCTTGATGGCCTGCCAGGTTGCCGCGTCCGGCGTCCAGGCATGCGCCGCCGCCATGTCGGGAGTGAGCCGGGGCGGCTGGTTCGTGTCCGCGACGCAATCCGGATCGATTCTGCCGATGCGCGGGCGTTCGCCTTTGGAGGTGGCATGAATCGCCGCGCCGCCGCCGCCGAACGATATGTCGATCTTCCAGAAAGTCGCGCCTTTCACGCTATCCCGCCACAGAAAGGTCGGCGGCGTGATCTCGGGCGGAAAAATCGATCCGTCTTCCGGGTAATCGATGGCGATCGCCGCCGTTCGGCGCGGCTGGGGCGGTCCTGGCGCCGCCGCCAGCGCCATCAACAGGCCCGGCAGCAGGATCAGCTTGGGGAACGCCATAAGACCAGCTTACAGCCCGGTCTTACTTGGGCGCCGGTCCCCTGACAACCTGAACGAATGCCTCGGGGTGAATCCACTTTTCGAAAGCCGCCCGGACCTGGTCAGCCGTCAGCGCGTAATACTGCTTTGCTGCCCGTATGGACTCATCGAGCGGGAGCCCCACCAGCGCGTGGGCCACGTAGCCGTCGGCAACGGCATCCTCGCTCGATTCGCCCAGGCTGATCTGGCGCAACAACAGAGCCTTGGCTTGCTGCAGTTCGGCATCGGTCACATTGGTGGTGCGCATCGCGGCCAGGTCCTGTTCCACTAACTGCCGCGCCTTGGAGACGTTTTCGGGATCGCAGCCATACGTGACCGAATAAGTAGCCCGCGTTTCCGACGCATGCAAGGAATTGTCCACGTTGTAGACATACCCCGCCTTCTGCCGCAGATCCCGGTACAGGCGAGTGGCGTAAAAGCCGCCGCCCAGCACGTGATCGCCAAGCTGCAAGGCATAGTAGTCGGGATGAAAGCGGTTGATGCCGACCTCATGGGCGAGTTCCACCGAGTCTTGCACCTGGGTCGGATCCGGTACGTTGGCGGCGGCCGGCTTGTTCACCGGCACGGCTGGAAGCGTCACCGTGGGCTTCGCGCCCGCAGTCTTCCAGGCGCCGAACCATTTCTCGAATACCGGCCGGGCCTCCGCGGGCGTGATGTCGCCAATCACCGCGATGGTGGTCATATCCGGTCGAAACACCTTCGCGTAGTAGCTCTTGATATCGGGTAGCGTCAAAGCCGAAACCGTTTGCGGCGTGGTCTCCCGAAGCGCGGGATCGTCCTTCGGCAGCAACGCGGTGTCCAAGGCGCGATTCGCGCGGTATCGTGGACTGGCCAGCGTTCCGGCGGCCATTTGCGCCGTCTGGCCGCGCACCACCTGGAACGCATCCGGCGGGAGCGCGGGGTGAAGTTCGTTGTCCGCCAACAGTTCCACGCCCTTCGCAAAGTCCTGCTTCAGCACCTTCAGATTGAAATTGGTTCCGCCGTTCTCGGATGCGGCGATATCGTCCAGGGCCTTCTGGAACGCCAGCCGGTCGCGGGTTTCGGTCCCGTAGGAAAACAATTCCCCGAGCACCTCGCCGGAGCCTTCCTTGCCCGCGGGAGTCTGCAAATCCGGCTGGTCCTTGACGGCGCCGATCACGGTGACTGTCGGACTGGCCCTTTCCGTTCGAACGATCAGGCGCAGGCCGTTCGAGAGAGTCAGATCGGCCGGAGCGACGGGGGCGTCGGGCACTTTCAAACGCTTCACGGAGGCCTCCGCCCAATCGGGCAACGCTACGGGCTTGGTGGGCGCCGCCGTCGTCACCTCCGCTCCGCCGAAGCCTTTGGCAGCGACGGCTTCACCGGAGGGCGACGGTTTCAGCGTCGCAACCACCGCGTTCACGACGGTCAGATACGTCTTGGCCACCCGGTTTACGTCGGCCAGGGTAACCTTCTTCATCTCTTCGACAATGTCTTGGGGCGATTGGCGGCCTTCACCGGCTAGCGCGTCCGACCAGGTTGCGGCCAGGTCTGAAATGGAGTTCTGTTGAAACTCGGCGCCCGCGACCTCACCTTTCTTGGCCGCTACCACCAAGTCCTCCGGTACGCCCTTGTCCGCATAGGCCGCGAGGATGGTCTTGATTTCGGCGGTGATGGGCGCCGGATCGGCCGCGGCGGGCACCGCGGCAGCCGCATAGCCAACGCTGGCTTTCGGATACGTCTCGGCCAAGCCAAACTCCGTCCCCAGGGCCTTGCCCTGAGGAACCAAGCCATAAATGTCGGCGCGCTGGCTGCCGACGACATCGGCCAGGATACGCACCGCGGCATAGTCGGGGCTGGACGTTCCGGGCATGCGGAAGGCCACAAACACCAGTTCGTAGGGCAGATTGCTGTCGAGCGTGAAGCTGTCCGCCTTGACCGGCGGCAGGTTGACCTCCGGATGCGCCGGAATCGTCCTTCGCGCGATCGGTCCGTAGAGGCTCTTGACCGTGGCAAGGGTCGCGGCGGGGTCCACGTCGCCGGCAATCACCAGGATCGCGTTGTTGGGCGCGTACCAATCCCGATAAAACTTCTTGAGCATGGCGGCGGTGGTCGCATCGAACGAAGGCCTTGTGCCCAGGGGGTCGTGCGCATAGGGCGTGCCGGCGAAGAGATCCTCATTGAGGCGCGTAATGAATTTGTACGTTGGATTCGACAGGTCGCGCGACACTTCCTGCTCGATCGCTCCGCGCTCTTCGGCCCATTGATCGTCGGAGTCCTGGACGTCCTGCATGCAGGCCGAATCCAGGCGTAGCGCGACCTCCACATCCTGGGCTGGCACGGTGACGAAATACTGAGTAATATTCTGCTGCGTGTCGGCGTTTTGATAGCCGCCCAGTTGCGCATAGATCGCGGCGATCTGATCCGAGCTGAGGCCCGCGCATCCGCGAAATGCCATATGCTCCTGCGCATGCGCCATTCCCGGAAAATCGGTAGGCGTTTCGTTGCCGCCCGCCAGGTAGTTCTCCTCCACCGTGACCACGGGGGCAAGTGGATCCCGCACAATCACCACGCGCATGCCGTTCTCCAGGGTGGCCCGGACGGCGGAGTCATGAGTTCCTTCCTGGGGTGCGGCCACTGTTGCGATCAGGACCAGGGTGAGCGTCAATAAGATTCGGCGTAGCAAGGTAATCCTCCAGCTTCCTTCACTTGACCATGCAAGATAGAGATATAGACGGCTGCAATGGCAAGTTTGGTGCGATTATGTTCGATTTGGCACCAATATTGTGGGTCCGCTACTGAATCAGCGCGAACGCCTTCCGCATGGCCTCGGCCGTCTTGGACAGCGCCTCTTCGGGCGGCATCGCGCGCAACGCGGCGCTCATCGGTTCCGCCGCGGCCGGACCGTCGTAACCCACCTGGTTCAGCGCGTTCAGAAACGCCCCGATGTCGATCACGCCGGTCGCCATGGGCAGCTCCCGCCGGTTATCCACCTGCTGGTCCACCGGAACCCCGGCCGGAGCGTCGTTCAGGTGGACCGCGACAATATCCTCGTTTTTCAGGGTCAGCACATCGGCGGCGGTATCGCCGGCGTTGTACCAATGCCAAACGTCCAGCGTATACCCGAGGTTGGGCTTTCCCACCTCCGCCACCAGCTCCTTCATTTCAGCCAGGGTGTGGATGAACGGATATTTCCCGCGCGTCCACCCTGTCTTGGGAGCGACGTATTCCAGGCCCAGCTTCACGCCGCGGTCGCCGAGAATGGGGGCCGCCTGGCCGATCCTCTGCGCGTGCAGGTGGAAGTTCTGCAGGTAAGTCAGCTTGTTGTCCACGGGGGTAAGCCAGGTGACCATGCGCCGGATGTGCGCGCGTTGCATGGTTTTCGCCGTCAGCGCAAGGTCCTTGAGGAAGGTCGAGTAAGCTTCCTCCGTCTGACCCACCGGAAAGGACTGCCCGCACGAGCCGAACACCAGCTTCTTGAATTGCAGGCTGTCCAGCAACTCGCTCATGGCGGTATCCGACAGCGCGGCGAGCTCTTTCACACTGGGGTCCACCGCCTCGAAGCCGAACTTTTCGGCCATGGCGATGGACTCCATCAGGTTCGCCCGAACTCCGATGTTCCCGGTATTCAGGCAGATCTTAATCTTTGTCTTTCCAGCCGCGGATGCGCCGCGGGAGAAGAGAGCGGCCGCGGTCAACGGCCCGGCGGCGCTTAGGAATCCGCGGCGGCTTGTCTCCGGCATGAGCGTGCCTCCTATCGGGCTATCATCGGTTATAACTTATGCGGGCCGCATGCGCAATGGCGCTGCTCCTCCTTCCGCCGGCGCTTCAGGCGCAAACCGGGCGGCAGGTGCTCCTGGTGGTGAATCGGAGCGACGCGGTCTCACGCCAGGTCGCCGATTATTACAGGTCCCGGCGGGAGGTGCCCCCGAAGAACGTGTGTACGTTGCAGTCGGGGGCCGGCGAGGAGATCACCTGGGAAACCTACGTGGTGCAGATCGAGCGCCCTATCGCGGCTTGCCTCCAGAAAAACGGCCTTCGCGAGCAGATCCTCTACATCGTACTCACCATGGGAGTGCCCCTGAAAATCCAAGGCGGCGGCTCGCGGATGACCGCGGAATACGGCTCGGTGGATTCCGAGTTGACGTTGCTCTACAGCAAGATGAAGGGCGCAACCTTCGTGCGCCAGGGCGTCGTCCCCAACCCATTTTTCATGAAGCGCGACGCCCCTTTCAGTCACCCGCAATTCCCCATCTATCTGGTGACCCGCCTGGCGGCCTACGATTTGGCCGGCGTCAAGGCCATGATCGACCGGTCCCTGGCCGCGCGCAATCGCGGTAAATTCGTCATCGATGGGGGCGGGCCAAACGGGGACGGCAATCATTGGCTGCAAAACGCCGCCATGCTCCTGCCGCGCGAGCGCGTGGTTTCGGACGAAACTGCCAAAGTCCTCTACGACCAGAAGGATGTGATCGGGTATGCTTCCTGGGGATCGAACGACGGCAACCGCAAGCGGCGCTGGCCGGGATTCCAGTGGCTGCCCGGAGCGATCGCCACGGAGTTCGTCTCCACCAACGCACGCACTCTGAAGCGGCCGCCGGACGATTGGACGCTGACTACCTACGAGGACCGGCAGCATTTCTTCGCGGGATCGCCTCAGAGCCTCAGCCTGGACCTGATCCAAGAGGGCGCTACGGGCGCCTCGGGGAACACCTATGAACCTCTTCTGGAAGGCTGCGCGCGCCCGGACTACCTGCTGCCGGCCTACTATCAAGGCCGGAACCTGGCGGAAAGCTACTACCTGGCGCTTCCGTTTCTGAGTTGGCAGGGAGTGGTGCTCGGAGACCCCTTGTGCTCGTTGGGAAAACCGTAACCCGTGGCGCGCACCCGCCCGCCTACAGCGCTTTGAGCTGCTGGCGCAACTGTTTGATCTTATCTTGCATCTGTCCGAACAAGGTCTTTTGATCCGGCGTCAGGATGGCGAAAAACTTGGCTTGCGCTCCAGACCGGATTGCCAGCACCTGGCCCCGCAATGCGCCTTGCGCGGCGGCCAAGCTCTGGATTTGCGCGGTATCGTTACTTTGTACGGCGGCCGCCAAAGACTGGCGGTTCTGCTGCAACTGCTGGCGGAGCGGCTGCGCGGCCGTCTTGGCTTGCTGCGTAATCTCCTTGGCCTGGGCCTTCTGGGCATCCGTCAGGTTCAGCTTCTTCAGGATGCGCTGGCGCACGGCGGCGCGCACCCCGATCCCGGGATTGGCTGGGGTTGCGGCGGTTTGTGCGACTGCCATTCCGGCCGCCAGCGCAGCTACCGTTAAGATTGTCACTAGATTTCGTTTCATTGCGGTTATCGAATACCTTCCCCGTATCGACAAACACAGGCTACCGTTGAAAGTTGCGCGAGTGCGGGGTTCCCCGGACAGGCAAGACACGGAAACCAGAAATGCGGTAGTATCGTCACAAAGTCATGGCTCACCATACTACTCTGAGGATTACCTCCCGTTCCGTTGCTGTATTGCTGCTCTGCGCTGGGTCCGGTCTGGCCCAGGTTGGGCCGGGGCGCCGCCCGCCCGCCCCTGCCAGCCGGACGGCGGCCGCTCCTAGCCACCAGCCGGTGTTTGCCCCCAACCGTTACGCCGTGTTCCTTACCGAGCCGTCCGTGGGCGCCCGCTACACCACGCCTGAGAGCTTGCAGACGGCCGAGGCGCGCGGTTACCGGCAAGAGGTGGAACGCGCCCAAGCCGGCGTGATGCGTGAGCTGGCGAGCCGGAATGTCAGGGTGGTAGGGTCGGTCGCTACTCTCTTGAACGCAATTTTTGTGGTGGCCCCGCCCGAAAGCCTGGCCGGGCTGAAGGCCATTCCGGGCGTGGCCGGAGTAGTGCCGATGCGGACCGGGCACAGGAATCTCAACGTCGCTACCCAGTTGATGAACGGCGCGCCGGGCGCTACCACCTCGGCCTACCCACCGGCGTGGTCCGTAGCGCCGGGCGGCTCCGCCAACGCCGGCGCGGGTATCAAGATCGGGATTCTCGACACCGGCATCGACCAGACGCATCCAGCGTTCCAGGATTCCTCGCTGGCCATGCCCGCCGGATTTCCCATTTGCAATACCGACTCGAGTTGGTCCTGCAGCGCCTTCACCAACAATAAGGTGATCGTGGCGCGTAGCTACGTGCGGCAGATCGCGGCGTATTCCGGGGCGGCAAATCCCCCGTCGAACCCGCTGCCTGGCGCCACAACGCCCACCCCGGCGACTTCCCAACCGGACGACTATTCGCCCCGCGACCGTGACGGCCACGGTACCGCGGTGGCCTCGACCGCCGCCGCCGTCTATCCAACCGCCGGCCTCACGGTTCCCATTAACGGCATGGCGCCAAAGGCGTATCTGGGGAACTACAAGATCTATGGCAGCCCCGGCGTGAACGACTATCCGCCCGAGGATGTGTGGATTCAGGCCATCGACGATGCACTGAACGACGGCATGAACATCGTGAACTTCTCTTCGGGGTTTCCGGCGACCACGGGCGCGCTCGATACCGGCGCGGCCTGCGGCAACGCGGCCGGCGTGCCCTGCGACCCGGTGGCTACGGCGTTCGAAAGCGCCGTCCAGCACGGGCTCACCATTGCCGTGTCCGCGGGCAATAGCGGCGTCAACTTCTCCTCCATGATCAGTGTCTATCCCATTTACGCCTCGGTCGCCTCGCCGGGCATCGCGCCCTCCGTCATTACCGTCGGGGCCACGCTGAACGGCCACGCGTTCGGGCCGAGCGTCAGCGTGCCCGGCGCCGGCGCGCCGGCCGGTCTCCAGAATATCGCCTCGGTTCCCAGCGATTCGTATGCGGTCAATCTGGGAGGGATGGCGGCGCCGCTGGTGGACGTCAGCTTTGTCGGCGATGGCTACGCATGCAGCGCCCTGCCGGCGAACTCGCTGGTAAACTCCTTCGCCCTGGTCCAACGCGGCCCGACAGCCAGTCCATGCGCTTTTTCAACCAAGGCCGCCAACGTGGAGAATGCCGGCGCCATCGGTTTGATTCTTTATCAGGCCCCGGATTCGCCGGCGTCGTGGAACACGCTCGATACCACGGGCGCCTACAATTTCATTGAGACAGTGGACCAGTTCTACGGGCCTCTAGTGGGCATCTCCAACCCCACCGGAGTGCAGTTGAAGAACTACATCGACGCCACGGCCATCGTGAGCTACATGTCAAACGGGTCGGTGGATCCGTGGCCGCTGGTGACCATCGATTTGTCCGGAGCGGTACGGCCTCCCGACGCCCCTGCGAACCTGTGGGCTACCTATTCCTCCATCGGCCCCTCGCCGGCGTACTTCGGTACGTGCGGCGGCACTTGCACCCCCTCGCTACTCAAGCCCGAAATGGTGGCCACCGGCGGGGGCGACTACAATCTCTTTCCGGATCCGAACGACTCGTATATGTATGGCTTCGCCGGCCTTTACGTGGCGGCCGAGAATTTCGATCCCAACGGCGAGGTCTACAGCTCCACCCGGTACGCGGCGGCCAATGGTACCAGCTTCTCTTCGCCCCTCACCGCCGGCGCCGCGGCGTTGGTCAAGCAGGCGCATCCGTCCTACACCCCGGCGCAGATCAAGTCCGCGCTGGTGAACTGGAGTAACGCATCGGCCGTTCCCACCGACGACTTTGGCGATACAGTGGACGTTCGGGAGACCGGCGCCGGGCTCTTGGATGCGGGCGCCGCGGCTCAGGCCACCATCGCGGCTACGCCATCCACCATTTCCTTCGGGGCCGTCAAGACGGGCGGCGCTTTGCCGGCGGCGCAGCAGATTACCATTGCCAATCTGGGCTCGAGCGCCGTGACGCTGACGGTGGCTGTGGTCCAGCAGGCGTCCGCTGTGGGCGCGCCCGTTACGGTGAGCCCGTCGAGCCTGAGCCTTGGGGCGTCGGGAAGTAGTACGGCCAGCGCCACCATCACGGTGTCGGTCACCGGAGCGACGCCGGCGGTGGGCGCTTACTACGGAAGCGTCAACCTGACCGGCAGCGGCGTTTCCATGCACATCCCTTACCTGTTTCAGGTCGGCAACAATCTCCTGGGAAGCGGATCGACGATAACGGGTAACGTCCTCCCGATATTCGGCACGTCTTTCGAAGGCATTGCCGGCACGGATATGGGCCCGATCGCGCTCCAGTTGCAGGATGCCGGCGGCCTGCCCGTCGTCGGCGCTGCCGTCTTGTTTGCGGCGAACGGCGGCCTCACGATGCGCAGCGAGTCCGGGGAACCGGCTTGCACGGGCTCGGCGCTGGCGGTCGTCTGCAACACGGATAACTACGGCATCGCCTATACCGATGTCCTTCTGGGGGCGACCCCGGCGCAGTACACGATCGAAGCCGGGGCGTCTGGACTTTCGGCCACCGATATCCCTATGACCGTGACCATCGACCAGCAGCCCACCATTGCCGCCACTGGCGTGCGGGACGCCGCGCAGGCCAAGACCACCATCGCTCCCGGCTCCTACGTGTCCATTTACGGGGCGGCCTTGAGCGCCTACAGCGGCGCTGAGACAACCCCTGCGCTTCCGTTTTCGCTCAACGGCGTAACCGTGAGCTTCGACGCGCCCTCGGCGAATATCAGCGTGCCCGGAGATCTGCTCTACACTAGCCCCACTCAGGTGAACGTCCAGGTCCCCTGGGAGCTGCAGGGTCTGAACTCCTCCGTACAGATGAAGGTGACGCTCAACGAATATGAGTACGGCAACGTGGTCACGGTTCCGGTAGCGGATACCGCGCCATCCTTTTTCGAGACGACGCCCGGCAACGTGGCCGCGCTAATCGCCGGAACTTATACCTACGTCACGCCTTCCAGCCCGGTGGCGAGAGGGACGAAGGTGATGCTCTACGCTAACGGGCTCGGCCCGGTCAACAACCAACCGGCGTCGGGCAGTCCCGCGCCGTCCACCAAGACCGCGAACACCAAGAACGCGGCCACGATGACTATCGGCGGGCAGAGCGCCCCGATTACCTACTGCGGCCTTGTCCCCGGTTACCCGGGCCTGTACGAGGTGGACGCGACGGTGCCGGCTGCTATTTCCACCACCGGCGCCGAGGCAGTCTCGTTAACCATCGGGGGGCAAACGGCGACCTCTTCCATAACCGTCAAGTAGACGGACGGCGGTTGATATAATCGGGGTTCTCGTTATGGCGAACCCGAAATACGCGGAGTCCGGCAAGCCCGTTCCCGTCGCGGAGCTGGTGGCGACCCTCAGCGACGGCGCGAAGGTCAAGCGGCGCATTCCCCGCATGCGCGCGTGCAGTGAGAAAGACGCCAAAGGCAAGCTCTGCGCCGGCCACTTGAAGCGCTGGTATTTCTTCGGCGACGAAGTCAAGCGCAAGTTCGGGGCGGAAGCCGAAGTCTATCGCTGCGAACACTGCCACACCCTCTACCTGCCCAACCCGGAAGAAGAGCCCCGCACGGGAACGTTAAGCTATTAGTACCAGGGCCGCATGATTGTGTCCCTCCGTGGGGCAGCTTGCCAAGCTGCGCGCCGATTGCCAATCGGCGCGCGCGGCGGTTGGCAACCGCCGCGCAGGATGACATCCTGCCCCACGGAACCCGCTTACTTCTTGGGCTTCGCGCTCGGGGCGTCGTCGGCCTTCAAGTCTCCGATGGCGTATTGCACGCCCGCCAGGACATGCTCCAACATGGGCTTGATCGCGTACACCGATTCGTCATGCCCGTGGGCTTCGTAGAAGACGCGGCCCTTGCCCTCGCGGTGAATCCAGCTCAGGCCGTAGTCGTGGTCGGGCCGCGGGTAGCTTTCCTTGGCTTTGTCGGCATCGCTCATCTTGTCGTAGTCGATGCTCGTCAGGACGTGCAGATTCGTGCGCGAAAAACTGTCCCAGCCAAAGGTATAGGTCTCGTCGTGAATCTCGAACTCCTGGCCGTGAAACATGGCGGTCACAGGGCTCTTGGGATCGTCGATCTTAACGGTGATGAGCTGCGGGAACACCCAATGGAACTTGAAGTAGCCGCCGATCATCTTGTTGAATTCGGGCCAGGTGCCGACTTCCGGGTCGTGCCCTTGCGGAACGCCGCGGCCCGCGCCCGCGGCTCTTCCGCCCGGAGCCGCCTGGGGAAGGACCGACGCGAACCGCGCCGCGAAGTCCGCCTGGCTCACCCTGCCGGTGTTGCCCGAGTCGAGCCTGTCGAACCAGGAGTCCGCCAGGGCGCTCATTTCGTCCCGGCTGAGTTTCTGATCGTTGTTCTTGTCGCCCGCGGTGATCATCTGCGCGGCGAGGGCCGTCCCCGCGCCGCCGCGGCCGCCTGAAGCGGCCGCCGCCCCCCTGGATTCATGATAGGAATCGCCCGCGGCGTGAATCCCCGCCAGCCCCTTGCCGTTCCTCACAAAATCGAGCAACGCCTTCTTGCGGGCGGCCGTCGCGGCCGGATCGTTGGGATCGTCCAGGAACGCGCCCGTGGTGTTGTCCAGGAACAAAAGATCGTACTGCTTCAGATTCTCCGCGGTAATGGCGGCCGGATCGTAGGTAATCGTGGCGGTCCAGGCGCCGGTCTTGGTCCCGAGCGCTTCGACGGTCTTCGCCGCCAGCGGGATGCATGAGTGGACAAAGCCGGAAGCTTTAGCCAACACCAGGACCTTACGCGGTTGTTTCGGCTTGGCCGGCGCCTTGTCGGGCAACGCGGCCATCATCTTCTCCACATCGGCCGGTTTGGGGGTCTGGTTCTGCACCGCGCCCCGGCCGGCTCCTGCCGCCGCGGGCGGCGCCGCGGGCTGAGGAAACGCGGCATTCAACGCAGCCGCAAGCTGTTCCTGCGTCACCGAGCCTGTCCTGCCCGTGTCGCCGTCGGCCAGCCACTTGGCGAAGGCCGCTTTGAGCTCGTCGCGAGTGACGAACCCGTCCCTGTTCACGTCCGCCGCCGTGAAGACGTTGGCAGCGGCGCCGCCGCGCCCGCCGCCGCGACCGCCAGGGACGGCCGGCGCCTGCTGCGCCTCGAGCGCCGCTAAGGCGCACAAAGCCGCCGCGCAAACACCCGCCAGCAGCGTAGTCTTCGAGTTCTTGAAAGCCATGATTCCTCCCATGCGGCGCGTGCGCCGCGCTAGTCGTGCCACAACCATCGTTCTTATGGACCGAACATCATACCAATTGGCGCGCCGGCCGGCTGAAAAGCGGGAAATTGTACGGAATTGTACGAGTGCTCTGAGACATCCGGGTACAGTACGACTATACTGGAAAAGCCCTAATCGAGGGCTGGAGGGGCCAATGGCCAGCAAGAAAGTTTCGCTCTCAGGCAGCGAGAGGCGTCCTGTCGGCACACGCGTAGGCGCTGTGCCGGATGACGAAGTCATGGAAATTTCCGTGATTTTCAAACCGAAGACGCCCATGGAAGCGCCTCAGCCAGGCGCACCCGCAATTTCGCGGGAAGAATTTCTCGCCAGATACGGCGCCGATCCGGGCGCCATCGACCAAGTCCAGGCATTCGCAAAGCAGTATGACCTCACGGTGACCGAGCTTGCGCCCGAGCGCCGCACGGTCAAGCTGGAAGGAACCGCGGCCAATATGTCGAAGGCCTTCGAGGTTCCGTTTGAGCGCTTCGAAACGGAAGGGACCCGATACCGGGCGCGCACTGGACCCATCCAGGTTCCGGAGGAACTGGCCGGGTCGATCGAGGCGGTCCTCGGCCTGGATAACCGGCCTCACGTCAAACCGCATTTCCGCCCGCACGCGCCGAAACCCGACGCGGCGAAAGCGGTCTCCTACACGCCGCGGCAGGTCGCGCAGCTCTACCAGTTCCCACAGGATGCCGACGGCACGGGGCAGACCATCGGAATACTGGAACTCGGCGGCGGCTATCGCCCGGCCGACCTGCAGACCTACTTCACATCGATCCACGTGAAGGAGCCCACGGTGATTCCGGTGTCGGTCGACAAGGGCACGAACAAACCGACCAACCCCAACAGCGCCGATGGAGAGGTGCTGCTCGATATCGAGGTCGCCGGGTCGGTCGCGCCGGGCGCGCGGATCGTCGTATACTTTGCGCCCAACACCACCAACGGCTTTCAAGATGCGCTCACCACGGCGATTCACGACGCCGCGAATAAGCCCTCGGTGATCTCCATCAGTTGGGGAGGGCCGGAATCGACCTGGACAAGTCAGGCGATGGCGGCCATGGATACGTCCGCGATGGCCGCGGCGCTGCTCGGCGTGAGCATTACCGTGGCGGCCGGCGACAATGGCTCAAGCGACGGTGTGAAGGACGGGAAAAACCACGTGGATTTCCCGGCCTCCAGCCCCCACGTGCTCGCCTGCGGGGGAACCAACCTGCAGGGCGCCAACGGGACGATCACGAGCGAGACGGTCTGGAATGACGGAGGGCAAGGCGGCGCCACCGGCGGCGGGTTCAGTGTGCAGTTTCCGGAGCCGACATGGCAAGCGACTGGCGGAGTCAAGCCTCCCTCAGGAGGCGGGCGGGGCGTGCCGGACGTCTCGGGGGATGCCGACCCGGAATCGGGATACCAGGTCCTGGTAGACGGGAAGTCCATGGTCATAGGCGGCACCAGCGCCGTCGCGCCGCTTTGGGCCGGCCTGATTGCGCTGCTCAACCAGAAGCTCGGGAAACCTGTGGGATTCCTTCAGCCGACCCTGTATGGGCTGTCCAGTGCGACGAAGGCATTCCACGACATCACACAGGGCTCGAACGGCTCGTTTTCGGCGGCCCCGGGCTGGGACGCATGCACCGGGCTGGGATCGCCCTCGGGCGTGAATCTGCTCGCGGCGCTGGCCAACGCCCCGGTCGCCGCGCCGTCGTTTACCGCGACGGCGCCGAAAACGACCGCCGCGCAAGGTTCGTAACACCGTGACCAAACCCGCGGGCCGGGCAAGCCCGGCCCGCGGGCTCCGCAGGGCGAGGGTGGACACGAGGTTTGCGCGCATTGGTTGGTGTCCGGGATGAACGCAGAAGGGTCAGGTGGCGGGCGGCGTAATGCGGGATGAGCGCTAGATCTGCGCGCCTAACGGCAGATCCTGCACGTCGGGTCGCAGCCAAGCCTCGGCGACAGCGCGTGGAAGTCGCGAAACGCCGCCATGGTATTATCTGCCCAGGACTTGTGATCAAAGTGAAGTCTGGCGCCCCGCGTGCTTAGGATGCGGCAAAGCCTCGATCTCCTTGAATTTGGCTTGAGTCGCGGGCTTCCGAGGAAGTGAACCATGTCAAGCTACGCAGCAAAGACAATGCCTGAAAGGGGCTCCGGAAGTGAATCCGTCGCCGCAAGCGCCAGCCCAACTGAAAGCGAAATCGCCGCGGTTGCCTATCGATTGTGGCAAGACAGCGGCTGTCCCGTTGGATCGGATCGGGAAGACTGGTTTCGGGCGGAGGCGATGCTCAATAAAGCACTCGTCGCGAAGTGCGAATATCGGTTGAAACATACATCGATCCCCCGCCGCGATACTCTCACAGAGTCCGAAACGTTTGCTGAGTTCGCTTCAAGAGGATGGCAGGGACATTGGGAGGTATGGGAACGTGAATGCGTCGGCGCCCGATGGGTCTGGAGTCCTCCCGGCAAGGCTGCGTAGGCGCGAATCTCTGCGAGCGCCGAAGCGTATTCACCCTCAGGAGAATCTCATCATGGAGTTAGCGGCATTTATCCGGTCGAATGAGGAGGTTATCGTCGCGGAATGGGAAGCATTCGCGCACACCAATGTACCCTCAGCCGCGCATATGGACCGATCCGCGCTCCGCGATCACATTATAGGCCTGCTACGGTTCATTGCAGACGATCTTGAGACCTCCGAAACCGAACGGGAGCGGAGCGAGAAAGCCAAGGGACGGGGCCCGAAAGAGGGTGGCGCGCATGACAGCGCCGCCGAAACCCATGCCGCCCTTCGGTTTACGGGAGGCTTCGATACGATCGAGATGATCTCCGAATTTCGCGCCCTGCGTGCAAGTGTGATCAAGCTGTGGAGAGCTGAGTGGGCTAAAGCCGACGCCGCGGACATTCTTCCGGACCTGCTGAGGTTTAACGAAGCCATCGACCAAGTCATGACTGAATCCCTTGGCCGTTTTACCCAAAAACTCACTCGTTCCGGAAGCCTGTTCGTCGGGACTCTTGTTCACGATTTCCGCAGTCCGCTCGCGGCGGTACACAACTCCGCCCAGGCGTTATTAGCGACCCGCAACCTTGACGACGAGCAGGTCAACCTGGTGTCCCATATCGAAACCAGCGCCTCCCTTGTCAACCGGCTTGTTTCCGACCTGATTGATGCCGTCCGCACCCTTCTCCACGAGGATAGTCCGATTGCGCCCGCTCCGATGGATGTATGAACCGCCGTCCAATTTTTGATCCGCTGCCAAGTCCTCCTTTCAGGCGCTCTGTGGACGTTGAACTTGCGAATCGGAAAGGGGCGGGAGCGAGCAAATGAATTCTTTCACAAGATACTTTCCTATCGTTTGCGTAGGTGGCTCGGCCGGCGGCTCCTCCGCCTATGCCCAGTTACTAAAACATCTGCCGCCCGAGACGTGTGTTGCCATCGTCATCGTGAATCACGCAAGAAGAACGTCCGGCGCGCTCCACAAGGTTCTTCCCCGCTTCACAAAGATGCCGGTTGAGCTGATCACGGAGGGCTTGCCCGTTCAGCCCAATCATGTCTTCATCATCCCGGGAAGTTGCGACTTGTCCGTTCTCGATGGAACGTTCCGTCTAAGGCCGATGTCGAAACCCAAGGGATGGCCGGACGTAATCACAATTTTCCTGCGTTCTCTGGCACGGAACTGGGGCGGAAAACTGGTCACTGTCATTGTCTCCGGCCTGGATGCCGATGGGGCGGACGCACTGAGAGAAATCAAGGAAGTCGGCGGCATTACTATCGCACAGGCGCCCGGCACAGCCGAGTGGTCGGATATGCCTGCGAGCGCCATAAAAACCGGGTATATCGATTTTATTCTCTCGATTGAGGATATCGCTCGGAAGATTGCGCAGATTGCGAACGAGTTCCCAGGGAAGGCAACATGAGGCGATATTCCCGGTAGTCGCTGTATTGTCCGATGCCAACCCATCCCGGGGGCGGTTGCACGCGGGTGATGGAGATGTCTTCGTCGCCGGTATTGACCAGACCGACAAACTCACTGGCGGCTTTGTTGATATTGCCGACGCAATGAACGATGGTGAGTCGGCAACTTCCGCACTTAAGGTGCAGCCGTTGCATCCCAGAATGCTGCGCTTCTTTGGCGTGGCCGTGGACACCGCCGGCCGGGGGCGACTGCGCGCCTCAGCGCCGCGATTGGCGATGCTCTCCGCCCCCTGCTGGTGGCCGCGCTGGAATACGGCCCTTCTCATGCTCTTATTCTGTATCTTAAAAGGAGAAATGAAATGCTCGGCTTAGGGCTGGTCGGAACCATTATCGTGATTGTGTTAGTTGTTTGGCTCGTTCGCAGGGTGTGAACGATTACGGATTGAGATGTTCTTGCGGGTCCATGTCGGATGTCGCCCTGCGCGATCTGGTAGTGAATTGCGGCCAGCGCGGACTGAATCTCGGACTTATGCTTGCTGTGGGCGCAATCTGCGATTCCGGCCTTGGACTACCTTGAAGAGGAGGACGCAGTGAAGGACAGATTATTCATGGCCATCGCGGTCATCGTTGCCTTCTTGGTCGGCTTCGTTCCGCAGTACGTCAAGGCCCGGCGCCTGGAGGGTGACCTGCATGCGCTCCAGCAAGCCAACGCAAATGCCGAGCTTCGCGATCTCGCCGGGCTGTCCTACGTTCAGGCCAGCCAGA
>OBLW0100001300.1_pt1 | contig 21292 bp, 15 predicted proteins | sample 1520161 | NCBI WGS metagenome assembly OBLW01 (sample SAMEA3539309, study PRJEB22396) | soil metagenome | biome: tundra; feature: field; material: soil | place: USA | collected 2010-05 | depth 0.15 m | reverse complement strand
CCCGAAGGGTTGCGGCGAAAACTCGGTCCATACTTCATTCTCGTCCTCGACGGTGCACCCGCCACAGCCTTCGGACTCGGCTTCGTCTGGCCGGATTTTCGCTCGCAACGCCATCCACCCCAGTAGTGCTAACAGGCCCTAGCTTCCGCCGGATCCACGGTCTGCATCTGCATGCCGCTTCATGACTTTCCGCGCATATACTCGCCGCTTTTCCCGCCAGTCTTCGCCTCAAGCCTTACCTCGCGAATCACGATCGCCTTATCCAGCGCCTTGGTCATGTCGTAGACCGTCAGCGCGGCCACGGCCGCAGCGGTCAGCGCTTCCATTTCCACGCCCGTCGGCCCGACCGTGGCTGCTGTCGCCGTGATGCGCACGCCGTCCTCCGCGATCTCCGCCTGCACATCCACATGCGTTAGCGCCAGTGGGTGGCACATGGGAATCAGTTCCGACGTGCGCTTTGCCGCTTGGATCCCCGCGAAGCGCGCCACCTCGAGTGGATTCCCCTTGGGATTGTCCGGCAGTGCTGCCAAAACGGCTGCGGAAAGTTCCACAAACGCAGAAGCAGTTGCCGTGCGCCGCGACGGCTGTTTGGCGCTCACATCCACCATGCTTGCGTGGCCGGATGCATCGAAGTGCGAGAGTTGCGAGGGTGCGGACTCGGTCATCAGGTCCCTCATTGTAGAAGGATGCGGACAATCGTGCCCGCTTCGAGCCGGCTGGCCTCCTCCGGCACAACAACGAAACAGTTGGATCGTGCAAACGCGGGCAGATCGCCCGACCCGTGCCACGGCACGGTGGCAACCTGCGGAAGCCTGCCGCCCGGCGGATAAGCCTCATAGCGCGCGGGCAGAAAGCGCGTAAGCCCGGGTTTTCCATGTCGATCAGTATCTTTCGTCAGCTCCGCCAGCACAAAGCGGGGGTCCAACTCGCGGTCGCTCGCCAAAGCCCGCAGCACCGGAGCGGCAAAAAGCAGAAACGTCGCGGCCGAAGAGATGGGGTTGCCGGGAAGGCCGAAGAACGGCAGGGCCTTCGGCTTGATCGGCGCCGCCGAACTTCCACCACCCCACCGGGTCACATCCCCGAACACGGTAGGCTTACCCGGCTGGATACGTACCCCGGTGAAATGGAAGCGTGCGCCTCTTCGCTCTAACGCCGGCTCGACAAGGTCGAATTTGCCCGCCGAAACTCCGCCCGAGATCAGCAGCAGATCCGCCTCCACCGCTTGGCTGAGAGCGTCGTCCAAAGATTCCGCGGTGTCAGCGACCGCCGGCAGCACCCACGGTTCCCCTCCTGCGGCAGACACGAGAGCGGCCAGCATCGGCGCGTTCGAGTTGCGAATCTGGCCCGGACCGGGTTTCGACTCCACAGGAACAAGCTCATCGCCGGTGGTCAGGATCGCGATCCGCGGCCGCGCGAACACGTCGAGCTCCGCATATCCGAGGGAGGCCGCCAGTGCCACCTGGGCGGGCCCCATCCTTGTGCCGGAGGGCAGCAGCGTATCGCCTCTGTGCGCCTGCACGCCCTGACCGACGATATTGTCTCCCGCGCTGACCGTCCGCGCTTGAAGCAGCCTTACCCGATCGCGATCCCTCTCCACGTGCTCGACCATGATCACGGCATCGGCGTCCGTAGGAACCGGTGCACCCGTCATGATCTCCCACGCCGCATCCAACGGCAGAGGTCCGCCGGGAGCTTCGCCGGCATGGGTTGCCCCGGCCACTCGCAGTCGCGCATGTGTCGAGGCTTCCGCAGCACGGCAGGCAAACCCGTCGCGCGTCGATCGCGCAAACGGCGGCTGATCCACGTCGGCGTCGAGACTCTGAGCCAACACCCGGCCCGGCGCGCGCGCCAGCGCAACGCGTTCAATCACGAGCAAGCGATCCAGTGCTTCGGCATAACCGACTACCATCGCCGCTGCTTCTTCGTAGCTGAGGAGTTGATCGCTCATTGAATGCATTGTAGATGCGGGACGCATACGGCGAAGGCTGTCTCGCCGGCTCAAAACAAATCGCCAAAAACTCGAAGGGCGCGCCCGGAACTCGGGAACGCCCTTCAAACGCATATCTCAAGCCAGGCGCTTACTTCTTGCCCGCCTTGTAGGTGGAGCTGATTTTCTGGCCTGCCTGATCCAGAATTCCCTTGGCGTCCGCGGAATATGGGCCGTTCGGAGCCAGCTCCAGGTATTTCTGGTAGGCTTCCGCGCAGCCGTCCGGAAGAACAATCTTATTCGTCTTCGGGTCGACGGTGGCCTTCTGCACGAGCCCCTGCCCCTTCAGGTAATACAGCAGCGCATCATTGGGGTCATTCTTGATCCCCTCGTCCGCGGCAGCTACCTGCGCCTCCGCATTGCCTTGCTGGAAGAAGATCACTGCCTCGTTTCTCAGATAGGTTCCAGCTGACGGTGGATTGGCCTTGGCCGCCGCATCGTAGGCCGCGTTGGCTTCGGGCGCCTTTCCGCTGCGGGCATAAACCTCGCCGAGACCGGCATTCGCCATGCCTTGGATCGCCGGAACCGGCTTCTTTGAGGCGGCGTCAACCTCCAGCGCCTTCTTGTATGAGGTCTCTGCCGCATCGTATTTTTTCAAGCCTGACTGTGCCAGACCCAGTTGTGCCCATAGGACGGCGGCATCGGGCTTCGCCGTTGTGTCCTTGGTCATCAGGGTTTCGATTTCCGTATATTTGGCTGTCTTGATCTCGCTTTCCTTCGCTTCGATATCGGTCTTCGAAGCGGTCGCGCCCAATTGCTGAGCGGCCGTAACACGGGCGGTGTCGGCTTCCTTTACATCGTCGGTTACCGTCTTCAAGTCGGCGTTGAGGTTCTTGATGACTTCGTTGACCTTCATCGCTTCGGAGTTCTTCTTCCTCAGGTCCTCCAACTGCTTTCGTTCTTCCGGAGGCAACGTTTCGATGTAGGCGGGGCGGGACATATCGACGTCCACGGTGGTGTCCTGATTGGCCACAACCGTCACATTTTCAAGATGGTCCGCCTGCTTGTCCGGCGCCATGCCGGCCGTACGGTAGATGACGGTGAAGGACCCCGAGGGGACCTCGCCCTTGTAGTCACCGTTCGGATCAACCTGGAATGTGCCCTTGTCCGCCGTCTGCGCGGAGAGTCCGGGGCCGGAGGCGGCACGTGTTGTTTCCACAAAGCTGATGGCGCCGGCGGTCTGGGGTGCCCCAGTCGGGTTCGTTACGTGGCCGTGTACCTTACCCATCGGTATAGTAGGCGGCTGCTGCTGCGCAACCGAGGGTAAGAGGGCGAATGCGAGTACCCCCAGCCAAAGTGAAATGGTGCGTTTCATGTTCTTCTCCTTGGGAGCTCAGGCGAGCGACGCTGGCCCGCGGCTCAATTCAAAAAAGTCGTATTTGCCAACTAGAAAATGTAGTGCCAAAGGCGTCTTCTCGTCTACCTGGGATCGTGCGCCGCTGGGCCCGCCAACAGCACCTACAATACACCGCTCGGTTAGCCGGTTACATCGATTCCCGCAAAGCTGTCGCGGCCTGGAACCTGCCCGCAGATCGCCTTTTCCAGCAGGACTCAAGTTAAATCCAATTGACTATCCAGCACAAGGCCGTGAGTCGCTCCAAAAGACACTTCAGGCGTTGTAGCGGCTGTCATGTGCTCTATGCAATGGTATTGCGTGTCGCACGAGCACTTTGTGGCCTGTGTCACACGCGATTCGAGATCGCCGTGGGGCAGCACACCCACCGAGCAGACCCTAAAATAAGTTTATGGCAACTATGATCCGTCCGGCCACCCCCGCGGATATTCCGCAGATTCTCATCTTCATTCGCGCCCTTGCAACCTACGAGCGCGAACCCGATGCCGTGACCGCAACTGAAGCGGACCTGATGCGAGATGGATTTGGGCCTAACCCGTTCTATTTCTGCCTTATCGCCGAGCACGAAGGCATTCCGGCGGGGTTTGCCTTCTATTTCTTCAACTATTCCACCTGGACAGGGCGGCCGGGACTTTACCTTGAAGATCTTTTCGTGCACCCCGAGTTTCGCGGCTTTGGCATCGGCAAAGCCTTGTTGCAGCAGGTCGCGGCCATCGCGGTCGAAAAGGGCTGTCCTCGCCTCCAATGGGAAGTTCTGGATTGGAACACTCCGGCCATCGACTTCTATCGCGCCATGGGAGCCGAATTCCTGGATGCATGGCGCAATGTGCGCGTGACGGGCGAAGCGCTCCATCGGCTTGCAACCTCCTCTGCACCGGGCGCGCCGTCGTTGCAACAGCTACCGGACAAGAAGGCAGGGAACCAGCAAACCCAAACCTTTCTGTCCGCTGACGGAACAGCATCGTGAGAATACGCGTTATTGGCGGCGGTCTTGCCGGCCCTGAAGCGGCCCTCACCGCGGCGCGCCTCGGCTGCCAGGTGGACCTCTATGAAATGCGCGCCATGATCGATGGCAAGCCGCGCCTTACCCCAGCCCATCAAACCACCGAGTTCGGCGAGCTGGTCTGCTCCAACTCGCTCAAAAGCGAGTCCCCTGATACCGCCCCGTGGCTGCTGAAGCAGGAGATGCGCCGCGCGGGTTCCGCGCTTTTGCGAATTGCGGATGAATCAGCGGTTCCGGCAGGCCATGCGCTGGCCGTCGATCGCGTCGAGTTCTCCCGACGCATCGCCGAAGCCATCGCCGCCGAGCCTGCCATTCGTGTGATCCGCGAGGAAGTTACGCATCTCGATCCGGACGACAGGTTGACGATCATTGCCACCGGCCCGCTCACCTCCGGCGCGCTCAGCGAAGAGATCCAGCGCATCACCGGCTCCGGCCACCTGGCCTTCTACGATTCCATATCTCCCATCGTCGACGCCGAAACCATCGACATGGAACGTGTCTACTTCGCCGCCCGCTGGGACAAGGGTACTGCCGACTACATCAACTGCCCCATGGATCGCGCCGAGTACGATCGCTTTCTCGACGCCCTGCTCGCCGCCGAGGCCGCCGAGTCAAAGGAATGGGAAAAGCTCGATTACTTTGAAGGCTGCCTGCCCATCGAGGTCCTCGCCCGCCGCGGCCGCGATACCCTGCGCTTCGGCCCGATGAAGCCCGTCGGTCTCCGCGATCCACGAACAGGCATGCGGTCGTGGGCCGTGGTCCAGCTGCGAAAAGAAAATCTCCGCGCCGACAGCTACAACCTCGTCGGATTTCAAAATCACTTGAAGTTCGGCGAGCAGGCCCGCGTCCTTCGTCTCATCCCCGGCCTCGAGAACGCCCGGTTTTTGCGCTACGGCCAGATTCATCGCAACACCTACATCTGCGCCCCGGCACTGCTCGATGAACTTCTGCGCCTGAAGAATATGCCTGGGTGCCCCATCCTATCCGCGTCGTCTGCGGATAGGGTGGGAGACCAACGAACCTTGGCAGAACTTCGGCCCACGCTTCTCTTCGCCGGCCAACTCTCCGGCGTCGAAGGCTACACCGAATCCATCGCCACCGGCCTTCTCGCCGGCATCTATGCGGCATCGCTCGCTCGCGGCGAGGAGCCCATACCAATCCCGCGCATCACCGCGTTAGGTTCCTTGGTCCACTACATCACCCACGCCGATCCCAAAGACTTCCAGCCTGCCAACATCACCTTCGATCTTCTTGAGCCCGTCGACGATGAGACGCGCAAAAAGGTCCGCGACAAGAAGGAGCGCCATCGCATCCAGTGCGAGCGCGCCCTGGCCGCGTTTGACGCCTGGTGGGCGGGGCCGGGTTTGCCGATTGTGTCATCGATCACATCTGAAACTGCAATTATCATCCGATAGTGTTAGGCGTGAAAATCATAAGGAAGTCGCCGCAGGAACTGGTTGTCGAAGAAAACACCGTATGGATATCGGTGTTCTGCGCTCTCGCCGCCGCCGTACTGACCTTCGCGGGCATTCGAGTTGGGAAGCCGGGATCGGTTGTCGTTGCGGGTCTCTTCGCACTGTTTGCGCTTGTCTGGGTGCGCAAAACGACTTTCACCTTCGACGCGACGCAGAGAGTGGCTCGATGGACTGGCCGCAAGCTCTTCAAAACTGAATCCGGCACGATCTCTTTCGATAACATCACCGACATCGGTATGGAGTCCACATTCGGCGGGAACAGCGGAGCCGCAACCTGCCGGCTCACCTTCCTTACCCCACAAGGATCCATACCCATGTCCAGCGCGTACGGTGGAAACAGCCGGCGATGTGACGAGATTCGTCAGACGATTCTTGCCTTCATCAAGCCGGAAATGCGCCCTCCCACATCGGTCCCCGCCACAAAGCGCGATGCAGTCGCCGTCGAGCTTGAACTTTCCGTTCGCTCATTGCTCTGCCAGGGCCGCAAGATCGATGCCGTTACTCTCGTTCAGACAAAGGAGAAGATAACTCTCACCGAGGCTGTTGCGCGGGTGAACGCAATCGATGACCAGATGAATCTGGACGAATAGAGCCGTTCCACCCCGGCAATGGGGAACTGCGTACAGAAGATTTGCGTATTTCCGTGGTACGCTGTGCCTTCCCACGGAGAGGTTTTTTATGCGCGCCATTTCCGCCGCCGATGCCATTTCCCCTGCGGTTCAACGCACCAGGGAGTTTCTGTTCAGCCCGTTCCGCTGGGGAACCTTCCTCAAATTGGGCTTGGTCGCCATCATCACCGAAGGTGTCGGAAGCAATTTCCGCTCCTCCTCGCATGGTGGTCCCAAGCCCGAACATGGACCGGTGCTCCCTCCCTCGTTCGCGATCGCGCCGGTATGGATTGCGGCAGCAGTGGCGGCCTTGCTGCTCGCGGCCTTATTGGCCCTGGTGCTGTTCTATCTGGTCACCCGTCTGCGATTCGCCTTCTTTCATTGCCTGGTTCACAAGGTTAAGGAGATTCGGCCAGGCTGGTATATCTATCGGGAGCCGGCGACCCGTTTCTTCTGGCTAAATGTGTTGGTCGGATTTTGCTTTCTCTTGGTGATGGCGCTGGTTGCTCTTCCATTCGTAGCTGGGTTCTGGCGGCTTTTTCATCAGATCCCGCCAGGAGGCCATCCCGATATCCCGCTGCTGATCGCTCTCGTGTTGCCTTTGATTCCGATTATCATTCTGCTGGTGCTGGCTGCAGTGCTTGCCGACATCGTTTTGCGCGATTGGATGCTGCCGCATTACGCGCTGGATAACGCAAGGGCCGGCGAAGCGTGGGGCTGGGTGTGGGCTCGCATCAAGGCTGAAAAGCGCGAGTTTTTTGTCTACGTGCTGCTCCGTTTGATTCTGCCGACCATTGCGATCGTCGCATTGTTCATCGTGCTGCTCATTCCGGGGCTCGTCGTCGCCGCATCCCTTGGAATGGTTGAGTACGGTATTCACTCGGCCTTCGCCGATGCGACCGGTGCGTCCGTAGCCGCCGGCATCTTCCTCGAGGTCTTTTTTGGCGTGCTTGCTTTCGGCTTCGTCCTGTTGGCCAGCGTCTGCCTTGGAGGCCCATTGAGTACCGCGATACGAGAGTATGCACTGCTCTTCTATGGCGGCCGATATCAGACGCTGGGCGACATTCTGTTTCCGCCGCCTCCTCCGCCAACTGCCGGCCTCGGTGAGCCCCAGATCGCCTGACCATGGCCAACCTCGGCCGCAACATCGCCGTTTCGCTTCTCTTCACATTCTTGGGCGGCCCGGCGCTTGTGCTGGGCTACTTTCCGTGGACTATCACCCACTTCCGTATCCCGCCGGGTGAGCCGCCTGGCCTGGCGCTCGCTGCTGCTTTGCTGATTGCCGCGGGGCTCATACCACTGCTCGAATCCATCGTCCGATTCATCACCGTTGGCCATGGCACCCTTGTCCCAGCCTTGCCGCCCGAACACCTCGTTGTCAGCGGCCTTTACCGCTATGTTCGAAATCCCATGTATGTGGGCGTCCTCACGGTCATCGCCGGGGAAGCCTTGCTGTTCCGGAACCGGGACATGGTCACCTATCTTGCAGGTGCGTGGCTTACTACCCATCTCTTCGTCTGCTTGTACGAGGAGCCGAAGCTCACGCGCATCTTCCCCGCCGAATACCCGATCTACAAGAAAAACGTCCCGCGCTGGATTCCCCGGCTCACTCCCTTGAACTCCCATCATGCCGGGGAATCAAACTAACTTGCCGTAATCGCCAGCGCCTTTCACTCTCCCAAAGTGTCAAATAGGCAGGTCTACATCGCGCGGCTCGTAAGTAGTACCCTGAAAGCTGGAGTTTTCTCTTTGAAGCGTTGGATCACCATTCTGGCCTGTTCGGCCGCACTTCTGAGCGGAGCGTTAGCCCCGGGTCAATCTGCCCCGCCTAAATCAAGTCCGGCTAAATCAAGTCCCGTCACCATTGAGGTGCCCGTGCCGCCCGCCGTAAAGGCCAAGGCGCTGCTTCCTGATGCGTTCGACGGCTGGGAGTCCACCGCCAAGCCCAAAGTCCTCACCGACGCCGCCCAGGCCGACAACGCAAATGCAGCCGCGCTCAAGGAGTACGGCTTTGGCGCCGCCGCCGTGGCCACCTACAAGCGCGATGGCGACACCCTGAATGTCCGCGCCCTCCGCTTCAACGACGCCAGCGGAGCCTACGGCGCCTACTCCTTTTACCGTCAGGATGGGTGGCCCAAAGAGGAGATCGGCACCGGGGCCACATCCGACCACGCCCACAACCGGGTCCTTTTCTGGAAGGGTGGAACCGTGGTCGATGCAACTTTCTCGCACTTCGGCCCCATGTCCGCGGCGGAAATGCGCGACTTGGCCAACCAGCTACCGGTTCCAGTGGGAAACAGGGCGATTCTGCCACCCATTCTCGCCAACCTGCCCCAAACCTCATTGGATAAGCAGACCACGCACTATGCGCTGGGCCCCGCAGGCTATGCAGGCAGCGGCGGCGCGCTGCCGCCTGAGCTGCTCGGCTTCGATCGCGATGCGGAGACCGTCACGGCCGCTTATTCGCTGCGTTCCGGCCCCGCCACCCTCACCATCGTCGAATACCCCACCCCCCAGATGGCCGCAGCCTTCGAAACAAAGATCCGGGATTACGTCAAAGCGGGCAGCCAGGCCCAGCCGCCCCGGCCCAAGCCGCTCCAGGACTCCGACCAGGCATCCCTCGAGGTGCGCCGCAGCGGGCTCCTGGTAGCCCTTGTTAGCGGCGATGCCATTCCCGAAGAAAGCCACAAGCTGCTCGAGTCGGTCCACTACGATGAAAACCTGGTCTCCGTCCCGCAACCCGTTGAGTCCGAAGTCGCCAAGACCGGCAGGTTGCTGATCGGCATCGCTACTCTTTGCCTCATTGGCGCCGGTGCCGCCATTCTCCTCGGCTTCTTCCTGGGAGGCGGCCGGGTCCTCTATCGCATCGCGCGCGGCAAACCTGCCTCCTCCATGTACGAAATCGAGTTCATCCGACTAAATCTTGAAAAATGAGAGACTGATTTTTCAACGACTAAGCTAAAGTTGCATCCGAAGCGTAAACGGCATGCCCAAACCTGTGGAAAAAAGGACGAAAACCCCAAGAAACACCCTAAAAAGACTAGGTTGCGAGAAGGTAAAAAGACGAAGACAAGGCGAAGATGGTACGCGATATCCGCCACCGGATAGTCCTATAAGCCATTTATTATGAGTAAGTTATTTGCTTCAGGAATTATTCTTGACACTCCCTTCCCTCCAACCTACTATGCAGCCAGAAAGTTCTGATGGTTTTGCCTCCGTTGGAACTATTCTCCCTGAGGAAGGAGCTGCCCTGTTGCCGGGCGGCTCTTTCCGTTTTTGCCGCCGGCCATTCCCGATCTCATTCACTCACTTCTCAGTCTCGGCTACCACCGGGTCCGTCCACTGCTTCCCGCACGCCTCGCACAGCCATACATTCGCCGGATCCACGCCCTCCAGCACCGGGTCCTCCGCTCCGCACGCCGGGCACTTCGGGAGCTTGAACTCCGGCGGCTCCGCCTTCGACTCTTCAACAATCTCCTGCGGAATCGTTCCCTCTGCAATCCTGCGCGCTTCATCGAGTTGATCGGCCGCCACCATCACGCGCGGATTCCTCAGGTCGTTGGAAAAACGTGACCGCGGCGCTTCGATCCAGCTCTCCACTCCGGCACGCCGCAGCGTCTCCGCCAGTTGCCAGGCCTCTTCGCGCGTCTCGCACTCGGCCAGGGGCGTCTTCCACGTGTATTCATGAGGAACGACCTCCTCTAACCCCGCGCTATCAGAGTCCGTTTGGACCTCCTGCGTCTTCCAGTCCTCAGGCGCATCATGGCTCAGGGGTGCCGCAGCCCCTGCACGCGGCGCATCCAGATGCCGGCTTCTCATCTCGTCGCGTAGAACTCCCTGCGCCACTTCGGTCAGGTCCGCCATGTCGGCCGCCAGCTCGCACAACGCCACATCGCTCATCTCGCGATAGTGCGCCGTGAGCCTTTGCCACTCTTCCATAGGATTGCCGAACATGAGCAGCAGTATAGTGGCTTGCCGATTCGCGCGGCAGGGCGCTCCCGAACTCGGTACCGATAGCGGAAGTGAAGATTCGAGGAGTGAGTTTAAATTTCACGTGGCGATCATTTGAGTTCCGAACCGATGTCGCCGATCCTTCCCTGACATGTTCGGCTCACTAACCGCTTGCGGTTCGGCCAAGAAGAACATTGGAGACGAACAGGTGACTCGACAGCAAGAAGATGGTTGGGGTCCCTTCTTCAACGCTGCGTGCTTCGCATGGCTGCTGTAGACGGCAGATTTCGTGTGCGGATGGCCGCTCCCGCAGCCCCGGCCTGTTCCTTCCATCGTTGAACATTGACGCCCATCACCAGGAGCCACAGGAATACCAATCCTTCCGCGAGGAGGATACAGGCCAGAATGTAAGGGGATAGATAGTTTGCGAGTGGCGGTGACAAATAGGTGAGCCAACACAGACCCGCGATCGCCATCGGCGCGCACAGAATTCGAGGCAGGAAGGTTGACCTGAAAATGAGGTAGCCGATCAGGATCCAATAGAATCCGTGAAAGCCCAGGCCGATGTTCACGCCGTGCGGCAGAAACTGAAGAAGCTCAAAGCTGAGTGCCACGAGGTTGGAGACTGCGGCAAGCAAAGAGAGGTTCCTATTCACCGGCTTGAAGATGCCATAGAAGAGCAGCGTCCCAGCGATCATGCCCGAGATCTCGACGATGCCCGCTGCGAGGTCCGCTGCGGAACTCAACCTGCCTCGAGCGAAGAACTCGGTGATCGCTGACGTCAATACGACGAGCGCAAGAATGAGACCGGCAATTCGGGCCTTGAGACGCGGTGAAGCCTCCCGAAACCGTTTCATCAACACAGTTGCGCTCATACTCTTTCCTCCTTATGCGAACCACTGCATCAAGTGCATGGGAATCAGTTTGGTTCACGAGAATGGCCCGGCATCACCGCCATGTCGATAGACGGCGGCTTCCCTGATGCCCTGGCCTGCTCCTTCCATCGTTGGACATTGATGCCCATCACCAGCAGCCATAGCATCAGCGATGCTTCCGCGAAGATACCGAGCACCTCGATGTAGAGGGCTAGAGAGTGGGCGACGGTGGGAAACAGAAAGGCCACCCAACCCAAACCGGCTAATACCATCAGCAGACCGAGAATGCGTGGCAGGAAACTGGACCTGAAGATGAGGTAGCCGATCAGCAGGCAATAGGGTCCGAAGAACCACAGAGAGTTGACGGGCAAGGATGGAAGAAAGAGGTCAAGAGTCATCACGATGCATCCAGCGAGGCTGAAGAGCGCCGCAAGCAAAGAGAGGTTCCTGTTCACCGGCCTGAACATGCGATAGAAGAGCAGCGTCAAAACGGCATAGAACGCGGCCTCGATGAGGTTTGTGGCATTGCTGTAGAAAACAAGCTTGCGGCCGACCAGGAACTGCGCGAGTATTGCCGTCAGAAAGAAAAGCAAATAAACGACGCCGGTCATCCGGGCATTGGGATTCCGCTGCGCTCTTGCTATCCAGTCCATCATTTCCAGCTTCCGGAGGGGCCATTCGATGAAGGGTCGGACTCCGAAATGTTCCGATACCGATATCAGCCCTAAGGACGGCAGGATCACGCGCAAGGACGAACAGCCTGCCGCTTGTATCACAGTGAGCACGCAGAGAGCTCTCTGAATGGGCAATATTGCTCACAAATGCGAGTAAAGTGGATTCTTGGACGGAAGCGCCGCTAGTTGACGGAATCAGGACCGAGCTCTGATCGAGGCGCTCTGGAGTCGATATCTCGTGTTATGAGCAGATCGTCGCCAACCTGGCACTTACTGGTTCGAAACAGCCCTTCGAGTGCCAGCGTTCCATCGGCAGGAGGCGTTCCCGCTGCGTCCGCAACCTCTTCAGCCCGCACATCACTGCCCGCAAAACCAAACCGGGCCCCGCTTCGCTTTACCGGACACGACCACAACGATACAATCTTGAAAGAGCATGCCGAAGTAGCTCAGTTGGTAGAGCAGCTGATTCGTAATCAGCAGGTCATCGGTTCAAGTCCGATCTTCGGCTCCATTCCTCTCTCATCGATCCCAGCGCGCTCGCGCCGCGCATTCCGGTCTCGAAGACTCAAGCCAACAGCGCTTTCGGAATTGGTGTAATCCGGAACCACGCGCTCAAGCGGCTTTTTTCTCAAGAAAAAGCCACCATTGACTGCGCTCAAAAGTCCGCGTGCATTCCGAAAGTGCCCTACAGCGACTGCACAAGGCCGGTGAGCTTCTCTAACAACGCGTCCCGCATGCCATGCAGCTCACTCAGCGCCACCAGGGCAGCCGGGCCATGGCCGTCGGCTTTGAGCGCTAATATCTCAGCCGCGAGCGCGTGAACCTGGTGGTGCAGCGCGTTAATGTCGGTGAAGCCGGGACGACCGCCGCGTCCCGCGGCCGCTTCAGCGAAGAGCCAGCCGCCAAATCTGCACTGCTGGAGATCCAGAACCGGAGCCGTGTGACGATGACCGGTGAGATAGTCTTCGATGGCGACGAACCATGCCCGATGCTCGACACTGGCATAAAGCAGCGGCCAATCGACAGGTTCTACCGCGGCAACATTGGCCCACTGCGGATAGGGCCTCCAGGCTGCCGCCCACGCTGGCAGTTTGTGTGCCGGCATGGGACGCGCGATCCCATAACCCTGCGCAACCTGGCAACCAAGCCGCAGCAACATCTGCCCATGCTCCACGGTCTCGACTCCTTCGGCAATGGCCTGGCGTCGGAATGCAGTAGCCAGTCCCAGTACGCCCTCCAGGATGGTCAAGTCCTCCGGGTCGTCGAGCATATCGTGAACGAAACTCTGGTCGATTTTCAAAACGTCGACAGGCAGCCGCTTGAGATAGGAAAGCGAAGAATAGCCGGTGCCAAAATCATCGAGAGCGAAGGACACTCCCAGCTTCTTGCAGTCGCGAATCACCTGTGAAACCAGGGCCACGTCTTCGAGCGCGCTGCTTTCCAGCACCTCCAGTTCCAGGCTCGATGGCGGAATGCCTGGATGCGCCGCGAGCAAAGCGCTCAGGCTCTCGACGAATCCCACCTTCTGCAACTGCTGCGCCCCGATGTTCACGCTCACAGGGATCTCCAGGCCCTCTGCTCTCCATCGCTCCATCTCACAGAGAGAGCTATCGATGACCCACTCGCCCAGTTCAATGGCAATCGGGTGGCCTTCCACAATGGGCAGAAACTGCGCAGGCGACAGCAGGCCGCCATCAGGATGCTGCCATCGAATCAGGCCCTCTGCGCCCAGAATCTTTCCCGTGCACATGTTCACCTTGGGCTGGTAATAAAGCACAAATTCGTGTGCTTCGAGTGCATGGCGGATCCGTTCAATATCCTCATGGTGCCCGCGGACGCTACGGTCCTCGTGGGGGTCGAAGATGTGGTAGCGATTCTTGCCCTCCACCTTTGCCCGGTACATCGCCTGGTCGGCCTGGCGCAGCAGTTGGTCTGCATCCACGTCATCGGACTGCGGAAAGAATGCGACGCCGGCGCTGGCCGAAACGTGGAGTTCCAGCTCGCCAACCGGCACTGGTTCGGCAACCGCATTCAGAAGAGCTTCGATCAGCGGAGCGCTTTCTTCGATGCTCCCGATCTCCATCACCACGACAAACTCGTCGCCACCGAGGCGCCCAAGCGTGTCGCCTTCGCGCAGAGCCAGCTTGATCCGCGTCGTTACGGCTGTCAGCAACTCGTCGCCGGTGTTGTGGCCATGGCGGTCATTCACCGGCCTGAAGTTATCCAGATCGAGACACACGATCGCCACCGGCCGGTTGCGACGGTGGGCTTGCGCCATTGCCTGGTTCAGGCGGTCGGCGAGCAGAACCCGGTTGGGGAGCCCTGTCAAAAGATCGTAATGGGCAATGTGCTCGAGTTGCCGCTCCTGCTCCTTGATTGACGTGATGTCAGAGAACATTGCCACATACTGCTGAGTCTTGCCGGCAGCGTCGGGCACGGCGCTGATCGTGAGCGTTTCAGCAAACACATGGCCATCTTTTGCCCGATTCCAGATTTCGCCGGACCAGTGGCCCTTGGCAATGAGCTGGTTCCACATGTCCGTGTAGAACTCGCGGCCCTGCCGGCCTGAATTGAGAATGCGCGGGTTTTTCCCCAAAACCTCCTCGCGACTATACCCCGTGATCCGCGTGAAGGCATCATTCACATCGAGAATGGCGCCGTTTGCGTCGGTGATAGTGATGCCTTCCGAGGCATGAGTAAAAACGCTCGCCGCCAGGTGAAGCCGTTCTTCGGTCTGTTTCCTTTGCGTCGTATCTTCAGCCAGGATGACGATGCCGCCAATGGCGCCGTTTCCGGTCAGCCACGGCCGCAGCATTCTGTGACTCCAATGCAGGTGGCCGTCCGCGCTCTCGAAACAGTCCTCGCCGGCAATCACCGTTTCTCCGGCAAGCGCACGGCGATGCTCCGCCCTCCATCGCTCCGGAGACTTCGGAACCACCTCGTAGTGGCATCGTCCGATGATGTCCCACTCTTTCAGACCGTAGTCCTCAATCCAGCGGCGGCTCGCGGAGATATACCGCATCTCCCGGTCAAACATGGCGAGGCCCGTCGGCGCATCCTGAATAAAGAGTTGCAGAAGTCCGCTGCTCTCCTGCAACGCCGCTTCGGCCACCTTTCGGTCAGTAATATCCTGGACCGTGCCGCGCAATGTCCGCGGCTTTCCCAGCGCCTCGAACTCCAATTTGCCAAGAACATGCGCCCAGCGCACGGCATGGTCGGTCTGGCGAATGAAGCGGCATTCCTTGTCAAAGAGCCTGCCCTTTTCCGCGCTCGTTGCGGCGAACTCTGCCGCCAGCCCGGGCAGATCGTCGCAGTGGATCAGGTCTGTCCATCGGTCCACCGTATGTTCGTAGCTCTTGTCAATTCCAAGCAACTCATACAGCACATCCGATGCGGTCCACATGAGTGTCGAGATGTTCAGGACAAAGCTGCCCAGGCTGGCAATCTGCTGCGATTCCCTGAGAGACGCCTCGCTTGCGCGCAGAGCTGTCTCCACAATCTTCCGATCCGTGATGTCCTGGATCGTGCCGCGCAACACCTCGGGATTTCCGCGCGCATCCATCTCCAGCTTGCCGATGCCCAGCATCCAGCGCACCGCGCCATCAGATCGGCGAACGATGCGGTACTCCTTGCTGAACGGTTTCCGCCGGCCAAGCACCTCGTTCGCCAGATGGGCTTGCATCTCCGCGCGGTCCTCAGGATGAATGAGAGCCGCCCATCCCTCCACCGTCCGCGCAAACCCCTGGTCAATTCCAAAGATCTCGTCCAGCACATCCGAGCTGGTCCATACCCCGGTCGCAATTTCGAGAACATAGCTGCCGAGCCCCGCAATTCTTTGCGCCTCTCTCAGCGATTCCTCGCTCTCGGTCCGCGTACGCTCCACCTGCACGCCTTCGGTAATGTCGGTGGAGATGCCAAAGATGCCGACGATCTCTCCGTCATCGTCTCTAACAGGGAATTCGCGTGTGTCGATCCAGATTCTCTGTCCGTCGTTGCCAAACGACTCCTGAACTTCGTGTGTGCAAGCAGAACCAGCGAAGATCTGCTGCTCGAGCTCGTAGGAGCGGTCGGCGAATTCCTCTGAAAACAAGTCGTAGTCGGTCAGCCCGACCAGGTCGCGCGGTTGCCCCGCAGCGCCCGAGAGTCTCCGGCAATAATTCTGATTGGCTTTGATAATGACGTGATTTCTGTCCTTGAAGTAGACGCATTCGTCCACGCTTTCGAGAACAGACCTGAGGGTCACCGACGAAGTCAGATCACCCCGCTTCGCCTTCAGGCTTTTCGCATCCTGCAATATCAGGTGCAGAACTGCATTGCCGTTGGATGCAATCTCCCGGCTGCACCGGCCCCGAACGCAGCGAATCCGCCCATTGGCCTGCCTGAGCCGGATGTTGAATGTCTCACCGATACTCGGGGTGCACGAGCAGAAGCGCTTTGCGAATGATTCCGCATCGTCAGCGTGAATCCGCTCTGCCAGCGAAACGCGACCGGAGATAAAGTCCGCTGGTTCGTATCCCAGAAGCGCTTTGACACCCTTGCTGACCGACAGCACATGCTGTCGCGTGGCCAATGCGATGCGAAAGGATGCTTCTACCAAGGGGCCCATTCCTCGTCAACACGGGAAGCGAAGCCGATCTTCGTGACAAACTGCTAAGAGGCTCAAAAATAACATGAGTGCGAGTCAAAATGCACCCCCATTTCGGGTCATCGCCACCCCATTTGTGGGATGGACGACACCCATCGCGACGCGTTTGATCCGCTTTGGTGAATCTCCTGCCGCTGCTGTGCTCTCGTTGCTTCTCAACTTCTTCAACGCAGGCGAGCGGCGTTTCCGCTCAAAATCCCGCCGGAATTACCGCCAATGCCCCCAATGAACCAAATCAGGTACCAGTTATCCACGCACTTTTTCATCCTCTAGTGATTCGTGCCTGCTTATCCACGCATATTCTTGGCATAATCGCAGCAAGAGCGGATCCTCCGTCGTTGTTCCAGGAGCCACGTCCATTGCCGGAATCGGGAATTCGAATCCGAGATGCCCAGTTCGAACCGCGAAGCCGAGCCGGACTTACCAACGGGAGCATTGAAGAGTGACCAGCTATAGCCGCCCGGATGTATTGCGGATATTGCAAATCAGTGCCCACCAACTGCAGGGTTGGGAGCGGGCGGGACTCATTCCTTCACAGCAGGCCTACACGTTCCAGGATCTCGGTCAATTGAGGACCCTCCGCATACTGCGCGATGACGATGTATCCGCCGCCGCCATCCGCCACTCGATCGTCGCGATGAAAGCCGTAGCCGGGATGGCGAACCCACTCATTGAGGCAAGCCTCGTCCGCGCCGGCGCCCGTCTCGCATTCCGCTGCGAAGGATCGATGGTTGACCCCATTCGCCGCCAGTTCCTCTTCGACTTTGAGCGCCTCGACCGCCTCGATCGCGAGCATGCCGGCTCGCAGCCGTCGCCACTCTGCAAATCCGCGCACGGAAGCCGGCCTGGAATCCAGGACCTCTTCCTGGCCGCCGTTCAGGCTGAGGAATCCGGCGAGAAGAACCATGCCATCGAGCTATACGAGAAGATCCTGGTATTGGAACCGGCCTATGCGCCAGCCTACATTAATCTGGGAACCATCCACTTTCATCTTCGACAGTATGCCCGGGCAGAAGAACTCTACCGGCGAGCCACTGAAACTGACTCGACCTACGTGTTGGCCTTCTTCGATCTGGGCAACGTGCTCGACGAGATGGAGCGGCCAGAGGAGTCCATTGCTGCCTACCTTCAGGCGGTAGCCTTGGCGCCGCGCTATGCGGACGCCCACTATAACCTGGCCCTCGCTTACGAGCGCAAAGGCCAGTCCCGCCCCGCACTGCGCCACTGGGAGGCCTATGCCCGGCTCGACAAGAGCGGCCCCTGGGCCGAGCATGCGCGCGGGCGGATGCGCAGGCTTCTTGAGCGTGAGAAGCTCACCATTGCCTGGCGTGCCGGGCGATTTGTTCCACCCTGCAGAGTAACGGCGGCCCTGGAACTCGTCCGCTGCGAGTCCTCCGCAGGCTGACCTGCACGATCTCCCGTTCCATCGAATCCGGGCGGCGAACAGGGCGTCCCCCCCCGCGTCTACACCAAAAAGGGGATAGCCTGCCCACAACTTTGCAGTGAAACTTGAGTCTAACCGTGGAGACGCGCGCAGTTGTACATGCGGAAGGCCGCCCCAATCGAGTAAAGGAAAGGCGCCCATCCAAACACTCCCACATTCCCCTGCCGCCCCGGTCGGGGCTGGCGGATGTTTCATCGCTTCTCTAACACCCGCGGACGTAGTGTGTCCGTGGTAGCATGTTTGGACGCATTAGCGCTTCAACGCACAAGGATGGATATGACGATGTTTGCATTCTCAAGGCCAACCCAGCTTCGGATTTGCGGATGGATTGCCGCTTGCACAATGGCCGGTACCGCTGCTTTTGGCGCACAGACGCCCGCTCCGCGCATCCGGTCCGAGGTATCGAGCTCCTACATGTCTACGTTGAAGGGCTCCCTTCATCCGTTGGCGCAGCCTCGGTTCGACGCCGGAAGAGTTCCTTCCGATACCCGGCTCAACGGCATGACCATCGTCTTCAACCGTTCCGCGGCGCAACAAGCCGACCTCGAAGCGCTGCTCGCCGCCCAGCAGAATCCCTCCTCGCCCCTCTTTCACAAGTGGCTGACCCCCGAACAGTACGCCGCCCGCTTAGGCATGAATCAGGCCGATATCGACAGCGTTTCGCTCTGGCTCCAGCAGCAGGGATTCTCAGTCGACTCCGTGGCCCGCAGCAAGAATATGGTCCACTTCTCGGGCAGCGTGGGGCAGGTCGAGATGGCTTTCCAAACCCAGATGCACTACTACAACGTGGAAGGCGCAAAGCACTTTGCTCCGTCCACCGAGTTGTCGCTGCCTGCGGCGATCGCGCCCACCGTTGCCGCCGTGATGAACCTCAGCGACTTTCGCCCCAAGCCGCAATATATTCCTCTCAGTCGAACGCGGGGTGCATTCACATCGAGTATCTCCGGGAGCGTGTTCTTTGCCCCCGGCGACATTAAAGTCGTCTATGACATGACTCCACTCGTCTCGGGTGGAAACGACGGTACCGGCCAGTCCCTTGTGATCGTCGGCCAGTCGTATGTCAACGTCAGCGATATTGCGAATTTCCAGAGCGCCGCCGGCCTTCCCAACAAGCCTCCGACACTGGTCCTCGTTCCGGGTAGCGGGACCGGCACAACCACTGTGGCCGGAGACGAGGGCGAGTCCGACCTCGATCTCGAATGGTCAAGCGCCATGGCTCCGGGAGCGAATGTCTTCTTCGTATACACCGGAAGTGACACGCAAAACTTCAGCGTCTTCGACTCCATTCAATATGCCGTCGACCAGAAGCTGGGCAACATCATCAGCGTAAGTTATGGCGCCTGCGAATCTGGAATTTCGCAGACCGAGGCCACCGCGCTTGAGACCTCGATGTCGCAAGCCGCCACGCAGGGACAGACCATCATCTCCGCCTCGGGCGATCAGGGTTCTACAGCGTGCTTTATTGAAAATCCTCCTCAAGGGAATGATCCTCCCCTTGCAACACAGGAGGCCCTGGCCGTGAGCTACCCGGCCAGCAGCGCATATGTGACCGGTGTTGGCGGTACCGAGATCAGCGCGGCCGACAACGTGGACACGAACTCGACTTACTGGGATGCCCAAACTTCGAGCGACATCCTGACCTCGGCCAAGATCTATATCCCCGAAGTCGCATGGAATGATGAGGCCTTTCTGATTGCAAACCAATCCAGCGGTCTCAGTGCCAGCGGCGGCGGCGCCAGCGCCCTTTTCGCCAAGCCCAGTTGGCAGACAGGCGTTCCCGGGATTCCGAACGACAGCAAACGAGATGTGCCCGACGTCGCTTTGTACTCCTCGCCAAGCTTTCCCGGCTATCTCTACTGCACCAGCGACCAAAGCGACTGGTCCCCTGCCAGCGGGGCGACCTCGGCGCAGGCCGCCAGTTGCAACAGCGGCTTCCGCGACAGCTCGACCAACGACCTGACCATCGCCGGCGGCACCAGCTTTGCGGCGCCCATCTTCGCCGGAATGGTGGCCATCATCAATCAGAAATCGGGTTATACCACGGGGCAGGGTCTCATCAATCCGAAGCTGTACACCTTGGCTTCCAATTCCGCCACCTATGCGGCGGCCTTTCATGACGTGACCAGCGGCAACAATGAATGTCTCGCCGGAACCACGTTTTGCAGCACCACCAGCGGCAGCACGACCAGCTTCACCACAAACGCAGGCTATGACCTCGTCACAGGGCTGGGGTCAGTCGATCTCAATGCCTTGGCGACCGCCTGGACCGCCAGCACAACAAGCCCGATCGCTACGTCGACGACGGTGGCGGCTTCGAGCTTGACGCCGGCTCTTAATGCAAACGACACCTTCACGATCACGGTCGCCTCTTCGACCGGTTCCACCGTACCCACCGGCACGGTAGCCATAACCGTGGATGGGACTACGGCAACAGGTTCCCCCTTCACCTTGACCGCGAACGGCACCTATGCCGAGATCTTGTCCTTCACTGTCGCGGGTGCCCACACGGTGGTAGCCCAGTATTCAGGTGACGCCACTCACGCACCATCAACCGGAGCCCTTACCATCACTGTCCCGGGGTCCACCACGCCTGGCACCTTCAAACTCGCGGCGACCGCCGTGACCGTCAGTCAGGGTAGTTCGGCAAATTCCACCATCACCGTAACGCCTGCGGGAGGATACACTGGCACGGTCGATCTTTCCTTCACCACGTCGAATAACAACGCTCTGGCGAATCTCTGCTACAACTTCACTACCACGCTGAGCAATGGCGATGGATCAGTGGCCGTGACCGGGACAAGCGCAGTCACAACCCAGCTCACGCTTGACACGAATGCATCGGATTGCGTGGCCGCCGCCGTCATCCTGGGCAGCAAGCCCGGCCTGCACCGTTTCGCCGCTTTGGGTAATACGGCTAAGAACTCCCACCCGTCTGGGCCCAACCCCGCACCGTTCGGAGTGGCGTTTGCCGGATTGCTTCTGGCCGGCTTCCTCGGTCGCGCCTCGCGGAAATTCCGCACCACGGCTGGCCTCATCGCGATGTTGGCTGTCGGATTTGCCATCTCAGCTTGCGGCGGTGGCAGCAGCAGCGGAGGAACCACACCACCTTCCAACCCCGCCAAAGGCACCTACACTTTTACACTCACCGGGCAGGACTCGGCCTCGGCGACCAACACGGCGACCACAACCTTTACCCTCACCATCCAATAACCCGGAATCAGGGCCAGACAAATGGGGCAGACGCCATCATGGCGTCTGCCCCTTGTAGTTTCACAG
>OBLW0100001299.1_pt1 | contig 21301 bp, 11 predicted proteins | sample 1520161 | NCBI WGS metagenome assembly OBLW01 (sample SAMEA3539309, study PRJEB22396) | soil metagenome | biome: tundra; feature: field; material: soil | place: USA | collected 2010-05 | depth 0.15 m | reverse complement strand
AGAGACTCTCGGCTAAGGTCATTTCACCAAGTGATCCAATCCCCACGACGCGACGGCCCCGCGGGCGACAGATTGACTGAGCGCGGCAGCACATTGCCGAGCGTTTTTCATCGAGTCCAGCGTGCAATAGCGTGCAATGGTCTACGGCGTCAGTGGCAATTTCGGCATCGTGAACAATTTAGAATCTGTAACTTGCAGACGCCATTAGTCAGGCCTTGGTTCGAATCCCACCCTCACCGCCAAGTTATTGATAATAAGAGTACTTCGCTCGCTTAAATCGATGCGGAGGCGCTCCTATCTCATTGAAGCTGTTCGGTGAGCGGTGAGGGGTGGAGGACAACCCGCTGTGCCTGAAGTGATTCTGTATTATCAATAATTTGTGCAGCCACCCTCATGCGATTTGGGTAATGGCCCTTCGCCACACCTTGAACGCTCGTCCCTTCAAAATCGCTTAACGCCGCGAGGCGTCATTTGCCTGCCTTCCGCGCTCCGGTTTCACGACATTGGGACGCAGAAACCATTTGAAGTCTGGATGGCAATCGGGGAAAGAGATCGCTAACCCCGTTCGGACAATCCCCGGGTGCGTATCGTTCGCTTCTCCAAACGATCGCTCGAGGCTCTCCGCGAATCTACCAGGAGCCGAAAAGCGACCACCGCCGACCTTTGGCAAGTCGGCAAAAGTCTGCCGGGTCTCAAACGTGATGATACCGTCCGTCACAGGCTACTGAATATCGCCAATAACCCCGGCGAGGATTTCGGCCTCGTTCTTACGCGTTACGCACTGGCGCGCATCCTCTTCCCCCGCCAGCACTAAGGACTGGGATGCATTGCGTCTGGTTCCAAAATCGGAGTGGAAGAAGCGACACAAAGAGACGCGTCAACTTCTGTCTATTACTGACGAAGCCGTGGCACCAATCATCCTTCCAGTAAGATCACAATCGGCGTTTACCCGTTGCTGCCCGACGAAACCTGCTGGTTTCGTGCGGCGGATTTTGATCGGCAGACGCGGCGACAAGATGCCGCTGCCTTCATGGAGTCGTGCCAGGACTGGAACGCTCCGGCAGCGCTGGAGCGGTCGCGCTCTGGTGACGGGGCCAACGTCTGGATTCTCTTCGCGGCTCCAATCGCAGCGACGTTGGCCACAAGACTGGGAAACTGCGCTCCTTACCAGAACGATGGAGCGCCGGCATCAATTGGGGCTACGTTCCTATGACCGCTTGTTCCCGAATCAGGACACGATGCCACTGGGCGGGTTCGGGAACCTGATCGCTTTGCCGCTACAGAAGATCCCGCGGAAATCCGGCAACAGCTTTTTGCTTGACGATTCGCTCGAACCAATAACCGGCCACATAACGCGGGCGGGCGCATTTCACGGACAATCTCAGGACTCGCGAACTGATCCTCCCTTGCGGGGGGAGGCTGCTTGCCAATTGTGTTGTCCAGCGCCATTGGCTTGTGGAAATCATTCCGGGGCAAGCCGAACGCGGATCCGGGATCGGCCTGAGACTGTTCGGCTTCATCCCGGAATCACGTTCGCCCGTATCCCCACTGCTGAAGCAGTTGACCAAAGCGCTGCCGGAGCGGGCCGCGCACCTGGGCTATGAGAAGCACGACCCGGTCAGCCACAAGCAGTGGCAGCTCGCGCAATGGCGCGACGACGAAGACGTAGAAAGGGGGATTTTTGGGAAATGCCGCTGGAGACGTCGCGGGATCGCTACGGCAGCGACGAACCGAAGATCATCTGTAAGGGGCAGACGCGCTTCACCGGTTTCGACGACAAGATCATTTCGATATAGGGGCGGGCATGAGCGCGCGTGAGATTCAGACACCCGAAAGAGACCCCTGGTCGAGGTGAGTCCGGCTTTGATTTGCAATGTCACCGAAGAAATGGTGGAGGAGGTCAAGATCTGGCAGAATCGGCCGCTGGACACCTGGCGCAACTTGCTCAAGCAGAAGTTGCGTGTCGAACTGAACAAGCGATAAGGCAGCAATCTCGTTCAAAATCGATGTTCGCTATCGGCAATCCTACTTTAGACGGATTTCTTCGCCGGTGAATGGTATAGAATTGACCCGGTAAACGGCACAAACATAGAAAACTGTCGAGAGTAACGCGGGAGTCTCGAGGTGAATTGCGGCGTGTCCGTTTCTCGGGCGATTGCAGGTTCGAAGCCATTCGGTACCTGGTGGGTTTTTCAGGGAACTTAGGGGGTCAAATGTCTGACTTGGAAGCACTTCGTCAGTGCAGTTCCAGATTCTTGTTGGTGGCGGCGATCCTATTCGCTCCTCTCGCCACAGCTCAAAACGCGAACACGGGGGAACTCAAAGGCTCCGTGATGGATCCTTCGGGGGCCGTTGTGCCCGGAGCGGCGGTCTCGATCAAAAATGTGCAGACCGGCCTCGTCACCTCAAGGACGACGAACCAGTCCGGTCTATACGATGTTCCGTTTCTCGGACCGGGCAACTACACCGTCACATTCTCGAAGGAAGGCTTTCGCGGTTTTGTCCGCGAAGGCATTGTTCTCCAGATCGAAACCCTGGAAATCAGCGTCACGCTCCAAGTCGGCGCCGCAAGCCAGGAGATCGTGGTGAACGCTATGGCGCCGCTCATCGAAACGGAAACCAGCGACCAGCATGTGGACCTCAGTGCCCGGACGGTTGTCACGGCGCCCATCGTTGGCACCGACTGGCGCTCCGAGATGACGCAGCTTATTCCCGGCGTCAACACCGGCGGAGGAACAGGGCCAGTCTCCGGCCAGTCAATCGGAGTCAACGGCACGCAATCGTATAATGTAAACTTCCTGACTGACGGATCGGCTGCCACTGCTCCGAGAGATTACAACGGCAGCAATTACTACATGCCTGTCGATGCCATCGCCGAGGTGAGCATCAATTCAAGCAACGCACCCGCGCAGTACGGCAATGGTCTCACTTCCATTAACGTCATCACCAAGAGCGGGACGAACCAATTTCACGGCAGCGCGTTTGAATTCGACCAAAATACCGCGCTCAACGCCAGAGGTTTCTATAATGCGACGGGACAGAAGGCCGTGGAGCACTGGAATAACTACGGCGGCAGCCTGGGCGGGCCGGTCATAAAGAACAAGCTGTTCTTTTTCTTCGCCTTCCAGCGCAACCCCTCCTCTTCCCCAACTTCCGGGTTGTACAGCTATCCGACCACGGCCATGGAGGCGGGGAATTTTTACGGGATCTCCGGCGCCACAGGCCAGGCTTTTAGTCCCACCGGCACGCTAATGGGAACCTATGATCCCGTGGCGTTGAAGCTGCAGGGCTACTTCCCCAAGGCAGGCGCTCCGGGATGGGTTGCGGGATGCCCCGGTCCAGCGAATCCCTCCGCGAGCAATCCGCAAACCTGCCCGACCATCAACAATTATGTATTCAACGGTACCAGTCCGAACACGGCCACGTGGTATACGACCAAGGAAGACTACAATATTTCCGACAAACAAAAACTCACGTTCAGCCTCAACTATTTCCCTACCGTGACGTCTTATGTCCCCGCGGATCCTCTGTACCCCAACGACGCTACTGCGTATTCCCTGGGGCTCACCGACAATCTGACTGCCCAAATCTCGCACGTTTTTACGATCAGCCCGACCATGCTCAACGAGTTTCGTTTAGGTGGAAGCCGAGAGCTCGATAAGTACAAGCCGCCCTCCCTTAATAAGAACGATCCCACGACGCTTGGCCTCGAGCCGGCCTACGGCACCAACGCTCCAGCCAACGTTTTTCCCAAGATTACGATTGATACCGGAGCGGGAGTCGGAGGCATGGGTTTGGGCGCTGGAAACGGCCAAAACGGTAACATAGATGCCGCTCTCGGCCAGGGAGTGTACAACGTCTCCGATGTCCTTACGCTGGTTCGCGGCAGGCACACGATCAAGCTTGGCGGCGAGTACGACAAAATTTACCAGAACTATACGAACTGGGGCGATATCAGCTCGGGTAATTTCGAGTTCAACGGCGGCGTCACCGGAATCCCGTACGCCGATTTCCTTGCTGGCGACGTATACGGATGGTACGTGTACGAATACGACGCAACCAGCGCTCACATGTGGCAATCGGCGATGTTCGCCAGCGACGACTTCAAAGTCTCATCGAAAGTAACGCTGAACCTGGGCCTTCGCTGGCAAATTCAGTCCGGCTGGGGGGTGAATCACAACCTGTTCGGCAACTACGACCCGGTTCTGCCCAATCCCGCGGATGGCGGAGCCTACAAGGGCGCCATCCTCTACGGCGGGCAGAGCGACAAGGCCTTTGGAGGGTCGATCGGCAATCTGTCGACAATCCAGAATGCCAATTATAAGGAATTCGCGCCCCGCATTGGCATCGCCTGGTCGCCACGCGACAAGTGGTCGATCCGGGCCAGCTACGGTATTTTTGACGCGCCGCGCGATGCCGAGAATTACACTGATAATGCGCTCGGCCTCGGCTTCAATCCGCACAACAACGGCAATGGGGGTTACGTCAACGGGAGCTCCGCATTCAAGCTGGCGGTGGGACCGCCGGCCGGCACAGTCGTCTTTCCCACGCTTCAAACTCTTTCGCCAACGCTAAATAACTTTAGCTCCGTGTCGTACTATCCGCAGAATATGCCTACCGACTATGTGCAGAACTTGCTCGTCAGTGTTCAGCGCGCCCTCCCGGGGGGCATGCTGGTGGACACAAGCTACGTCAACACTCGCGGGACGAACCTGAATTTTGCAACCGATATCAACCAGGCGCCTGTAAGCAAATTAGGTTGCACGGGCTATAACTGCGGAAACCCCAACCCGATATTCAACTCGATTCAAGCTCAAATCTACACTGGCTGGTCGAATTACAACGCATTGCAGGTGCGTGTTCAAAAGAGGTACTCGTATGGCTTGAGCTTCCAAGTCAATTATGCCTGGTCGAGATTGCTCGACACCGGAACCGGAGGCGGTCACGGATCGGGTGTCGATATCTACCAGAACGCATACAACCCGGCCGTCAATTACGGTTTGGCCGACTCTAATGCGACGCACACCCTGGCTGGTCAGATTGTATACGAAGTGCCGTTCGGTAAGGGGCGCCAGTATGCACTTCACGGGCTGGTCGACCAGGTCGTAGGCGGCTGGCGTGTCTCCAGCGTTTTCCAGTGGCACTCGGGGGTTCCGTTCACCCCCATCATTCAGAATTCCATCGCCGATGCAATCGATCCGGGGCTGGCTCCATCTCTTTCGGCTGGCTCCAAGCTGTATCCCACGCTGGTTGGCAATCCAAGCGTGTCCAATCCTACACCTGGCCAGTGGTTCAACCCCGCGGCCTTCGCCAACCCTGCTCCTGGGACCTTCGGCAATACCGGGCGCAACACCCTGATTGGGCCGGGGTTCACGGACGTGGACATTAGTCTCGGAAAAACGTTTCCCCTTCACTGGGAGCGAATAAGACTCGATATCAGGGCTGACGCGTATAATGCGTTCAACCATGTTAACTACGCCAACCCCGATGCGAACGTCGGCTACACCAGTGGCGTCCTGGCCGATCCAACCGCTGGCAGAATCACCGGCCCCGCGGGCGGTAACGGGAACATGCGCATCATACAACTGGGGGCTCGCCTTACATTCTGACCTCACCGGCCGAGTTTGAGTCATCCAACCCCGCGGAGTGCGGAAGCAGCTTTCCTCCGGCGCGCCGCGGGGTTTTTCAGGCGACTACGCCCGGAATTGCAGACCTCTCCGATCACGCTGCGGGGACATGCAATCATGATGGAGAGATGGCGAGAAGCTCCTCGCAACTCGCCGAAGGTCCCTAAAGGCAGGTGACGTTCCTCCATGAAAGATCCCCAAACCAGTGAGCCTGACGAATCCGCGTTTCACTTCGGTGTTTCTCCGGCTGTGGCTCGGAATCGGGCCGGACGCGTATGCGGAAGGCCCCTGATCCTAGTTCTCACGCTTCTAGCGAGCGCGCTTGCAGCTATGGCAGCACAGACAGGAGCTTCCCGCAGCGCGGGGATTCACGATCACCTTCGGAAGGCTGCCGAGTACCTCAAGGCGAACGATCCGGACTCTGCGGTTAAGGAATTCGATGCTGTTCTGACACTCGATCCCAGAAACGCCGAGGCGTACGCAAACTTAGGCGTAATTGCGTTTGTTCGGCGTGATTATCAGAACGCTTCACAATATCTGCGCAATGCCCTGGCAATTAACCCGTCCTTAGCGAAAACACAGGCTCTCCTGGGAATCTCCGAAAGAAGATTGGGACAGCGCTCGGCACAGACGCTTCTGGAGAAATCATTCCCCACATTGAAAGACAAAGCCCTACAAATCCAGGTGGGATTGGAATTGGCCAATATCTACGACCAGCAGGGTAACCTCGACCGCGCCGCGTTTGTGATGCGGACGCTTGTAGATCTCGACCCTGACAATGTCGAAATCTTATACATGGCGCTACGGGTTTATTCTAATTTAACCGACGGCACGCTGAACAAGCTGGCGATACTTGCACCCGGTTCGGCCCGTATGCAGCAAGTGATTGCGGAGCGCTTGATCAATGAGGGAGACCTGAAGGGCGCCACCGAGCATTACAGAAAGGCGTTGGAGATCAACCCGCACCTGTCAGGCGTACACTACGAACTGGCCGAGGCCGTCCTCGAGTCGGCGCCCAACGACGCGCAAGCGCAGACCGAGGCAGAAAAAGAGCTGGACACTGCCGTCAAGTTCGATGGCCACAGTGCCAGGATTGAATGCATGCTGGGGAAAATTGCTTTTCGGCGCTCCGATCTGGATGGCGCATACACTCACTACACTCGTGCCTTTGCCCTAAACCCGGGGGAAACGGAAGCCCAAATCGGTCTTGGCCGCCTACTGGCAACCATGGAGAAGCCCCTAGAGGCGGTGAAGTATTTGCGTATGGCCGTCCAATCGGACCTTCTCAACGAACAAGCCCACTATCGGCTGGCAACGGTTTGTAGGAGCCTTCACCTGACAGAGGAATCTGAAAGGGAATTTCGACTATTTCGGGAAATTAAGCAAGTCAAGGAGCAGGTCAGGGAGCTGTACAGGCAGATGAACACAAAACCCCCAGGGCAAGATGACCAAATCCCCGATGCGGATCGATAAAAACCCAGCGACTTTCTCCCCACGACTTCTTCTCTGCTGGATGATCATGATTCTCGGGTTTTCGGGCGTTTATGCATGCGCAAGCGGATCGGGCGGTGGAAACGGTAAGACGCCCTCGGCCAATAGCGCTGTCACGCCCACGCCGCCGAGTCAGCAACCGCCGGAGCCCACCGATATCACTCCGCTCAACGGCGAAGCCTACTACATCATGAATCAGCTCAGCGGTCTCGAGGCCGACCTCGATAACGATTCAACGACCGTCGGCGACCACATCGTGCAACAACAGCAGAGCTTTACGAACCTCAGCCAGAGATGGGCCTTTACCAGGTATTCTGGCGGGTTTTGGCGGATCAGCAATCTTCGCAATGGCCTTTGTTTCGATAGCTCGGCCGGCTCCCGCGTGACCAATCCGGTTGGAGAAGAAGGCCCGACGCCAGCTGCTGCCGCGCGCGGCGGAGCAACGCTGTCAGATGTTTGCAGGCCCCTACCGGCGCGCGGCCGTGAGCGAGAGGAGGCCAGACGCCCTTTCCCCGCAAGCTGCTATGTGCTGCAGAATCCTTGCGCGGCCGTTGACTCACAGCTGTGGGTTCTCACCGCGACAAGCAATGGCTACTACACGATCTCTAATAAGAGCACAGGTCTGTTGATCGATTTGTCTCAGAGTTCCGTATCAGCGGGAACGGTGCTGAATCAAACCGCGTCATCGGATGCTCGAACTCAAAGCCAGCAGTGGCTGCTTCGTCCCGCCTTTTTCCGCGGCGTGGACAATGCATTGCTCGAGAAGCAGGAGGCCGCTCGCGCAGCAATTGGTTTGACCTGGTGGAAGGATGCTGGTCAGCAACAGGACGTGCTCCAGATTTTCAAGAACCATGGCGTCAACATGGTGCGCCTCAGGCCCAGTTCGGAGCCACCCTATGCGGGGGTGTCCGAAGCACAATGCAGCGGCAATGCCTGCTACGCGGAAACAGAGGCGCAGGATTTGGACCTTGCCAGGCGCGCGAAGAATCTCGGCATGAGTGTCGAACTGACGCTGCTGTTCGACGGCGGCAGCTCTACCCCTATCCCGCCGGCGTGGGCCCGCGACAAGCTCGCGCAGTTGCGGTCAGACTTGTACGCCTACGTGAAAGCCGAGATCCTGTCGTACCGGCGGGCAGGCGCAATGCCGGACCTGGTGTCTATTGGCAATGAAGTCGATACCGGCTTTCTCGGCTCACTCGGCAGCCCGACTGGAGCGGACTTTGGTGGCTTTGCCGCCTTGCAGATCGAAGCCATTCAGGCGGTCAAGGACGCGGCGGCGGACACCTCGACTGGCCCCGCGATTCCGGCGCCGCTGACCTGCATCCACATCACACCGGCCTGGGATCTCTCGCAGTTCTTCACGCTCGCGAATCAAAACAATATTCCCTATGACGCGATCTGCCAAAGCTATTACCCCATCTTTCATGGTCCCCTGACCGATGCGCAGGCTGCCGCGTCCAATCCCAACAATAAACCGGTCGAGCAAGAGGTGCTTGTTAACGCCGCTAAGAACATTGGGAAGCCTATTTTTGTTATTGAAGCCGGTGAACATTACGAAAATGGCTTTGAGTCAAATGATCCGTGGTATTCGCCGCCAACCCCGGCGCTTCAGCGTCAATTTCTGCTGGATCTGCAGGCTGTGCTAAAGGGTTTGCCGGACAACTTGGCCATGGGAATAGCGTACTGGGATCCCGCCGGTGTCAACATACCAAGTGCGAAAGGCGGATTTATCAACGGCGATAATCTCCAGGACGCGACCTACATTTGGAATGGCCTGACGCTCTTTGACAATGCGGATGCTTCTGGATCAACCAACGTCACCGCTGCAAACTACTCCATGCTGCTTCCCGCGATTGATGCGCTTGGGGGCAAGCTCGATTCCACTTTAAGCTACAAGTTCATCAATCTCGGCAGCGGGCAGATTCTGTCCGTTTTTCAAGCTTCCAATGCCGCCGGCGCCCTGTTGGACGGCGAGGCGGATAACGGGAATCCAACCTTGAGCCAGCAGTGGCGCATCACCAGTGACAATAACGGGTACTTCCAGATCGCTAGTCTAAATCCGGGAGCGGGCAAGACTACGAATGTGCTGGATAACTCCGAGGGATCAACCTTGAGCGGAAACGTCATCATTCAGTCTTCATCCAGTAGCGGCCAGGAGCTGGAATGGAACATCATCTCGGCCGGCAACGGTTACTTTATTTTTGTCAACCGGGTGAGCGGCCTGGTACTGGACCTGAACGGCGGAGTTGGCGTCGAAGCCGGGTTCACCGTTCAAGAGCCGCAAGACAATTCCCGAGCGACGCAGCAATGGCAAATCGTTCCTGTCCACTCGCCCGAAGGAAAAAGATTTTCATTCTAAGCTGAGTTCGGTGAAGCGTCCGGCCCAACGAGGGCCGCGCCGGTTCAAAGGTGGGCGAGCCCACGCTGCAGCGCGGCAACGACGGCCTGAGTCCGATCATCCACGTTCAGACGCTGCAAAATTACGCTGACATGGCATTTCACGGTTGCCTCTGTAATTCCGAGCGCGTCGGCGATCCCTTTGTTGGTCCTTCCGCGCACCAAGAGCGCGAGCACCTCGCGTTCACGCGGGCTCAGATCGGAGTTGGGCGTTCGATTGGCCAGACTTCGCGCGACGGGAGGGGGGAGATAACGGCTTCCCGCGCAAGCGCGGCGCACAGCGTCCACCAGCGTTTCGTAAGACATCGCTTTGATGACGTAGGCGGCCGCACCGGCAGCGAGCGCCTGATAAATGTCCTCGTCACCCTCGTAGGTGGTTAATACGACGCAGCGCGCATTCGGGTTTTCGCTACGCATAATACGGAGCGCCTCCACTCCGCTGATCCCCGGCAGCCGCAAATCCATCAGAGTAATATCGGGATGATACTTGCGAAACGCCCGCACGCCCTCTTCTCCGGAGTCCGCCTGGAAGCAGACAGTCATGTCGGGCTGCGCCGCAATGATGGCCGCGATTCCCAGCCGCATGATGGGATGATCCTCCACCACCAGGACGCTGAATTTTCGCGCTGTGCTCATCCGTTCAGCGCTCCCTGTTTTTCGTGCGCCGGGGAGCGCACGGGGACGTCCACGAATAATTCGGTGCCTTTGCCAGGGGCGCTGCGAACCGCAAAACTCCCGCCCAGCCGTTCGGTCCGCTCCCGCATTCCGATAAGTCCAAAATGGCCGTCTGTTTGCAAAGGGACCTCGCCGGGCTCGAAACCGCAGCCATCATCCAGTATGCTCAGCCGGATTCTGCCGCGCCGGAAATGGATTCTGAGCGAGACTTCTCGTGGATGTCCATGGCGGATGGCATTGCAGACCGCCTCGCGGGCCACCATCAAGATATCGTGCTCGATGGTCGGATCGAGCACGACCGGCTTACCGGACGTTTCGAACCGCACGGGCACTTGCGAAGCGGCGCAAGCCTCCCGCGCCATCTGATCCACCAGGAGGCTGATTTCGGAGCGGCCGCCGCGATGCAAATTCCAAACCGCCTCGCGAGCTTCGTCCGTGATGGCGCGTATCTGGGTGCGTGCGCAATCGAGGAGGTTTTCGGCAGATGTCGGCTGTTCCTGGGACATCAAGGCGACCGCCTCGAGCACCGCGGAAACGCCGGTGCACCCCTGAATCAGCGTGTCGTGCATCTCGCGGGCGAGACGGTTACGTTCCCCGAGCACGGCCGCGAACCGGGCGTGGGCCTGACGCATACGCGCCTGGTACGTCCACCACACCGCGCAGGCCAGACACGCGATGCACAACAGATAAAACCACCAGGCATGGTAGAAGTGCGGACGCCAGTAGAATGAAACCGAAGCCTGGGAAGTGGCGCCGGGTTGAGCGATATCGAATGCGAGGAGGCGAAAGCGGTAGCGGCCAGCCGGGATGTTCGTATAACTCGCCCGCCGGGCGCGCGTTTCGGTCCAGCCGCTGTCGAATCCTTCCAGTTGATACCGGAAGCGAACGCGTTCCTGCGACCGGAACTGAATCGCACCGTATTGAATCTCCAGCTTGCCCTGTCCGGGAGGCAACTCGACGTAGCCGTCGGTGCCAACCTCGCGGCCATCCGCCACAACACCATAAATGACCGCGGGCGGAGCGGCCACGGGGTCCTTGGGATACGAGCCGATCCGGACCGCGCCAGCCGTGCTCGGGAACCAAACTTCTCCGCTCGAAGTAGTACAGCCCGCCGGTTGGACGCCACCGTACATCTGCGTGGTCTTGAGCCCTTCGGAAGTGCCGTAAGGTGTCACGGCCGGCAGGTAGGAGGGATCGGACGCGGCGAGTTCGAGATCACGGCGGACGATCGACGAAATCCCATTCGGTCCACTCAGCCAAAAAACGCCGTGGCGGTCTTCAAGGATCTGATAGATGCTGTTATTGGCAAGACCCTGGGCAGTGGTGTAGACGGTCAGTTGGCCAGCCTTCCAGCGGAACAGGCCGCTGGTGCGCGTGCCGAACCACAGAGCCCCCTGGGCGTCTTCGTGAATGGCCCAAACCTTCTCGTCCCGCAGCTGCGGGATGGGCGAGTCCAAGACGTCCCCGCCGTTACGCAGCCGGGTCAAGCCGCGATCTTTGCCCACCCATACCTCGCCCTGCCGGTCAACATAAAGGGCGCGTACACTCTCGTGCGGTTCGAAGCAACGTATGCCGGCGGGACGCCAGCGGCAATAGCCGCCATCGGTGCCGATCCAAACGCCTCCCTCACGGTCTTCCGCGAATGCCCGTATATAAGGTTGAATGAGCGATATCGGGTGGGGCGCCCCGTGGACCCAACGGAATGCGCCTTTGCCCTCGGTTCCGAACCAGAGCGTGCCCGTACTGTCGCGGAAGACATTGCGAATTCGGACGTTCGAAAGAGGACCGGGAAAGTGGAGCATTTCGGCGTGGCCTCCGGTGAGACGGAACAAATGACTGCTGGAGACCCACAACGAGCCGTCGCGATCGGAAAAGATGGTTCCAAAGTCGGCATCGGCGAAATCGGGAAGAACGACGGTGCTTGCGGCAGTCTTGTTCAGACGGACCAGTCCGGCCTGCGTACCGATCCAGACGTTGTGCCCGGATCCAGAGAAACTGCTCAGGATGGTGTTGCTCGGCAGCGCCGTACCCGTCAACTTAGAGAAATGCCCGTTTTGATAGCGGAGCAGGCCTTCGCCGATGGTGCCGATCCAGAGCGTGCCGTCATCGTCCTCCAGCAGCGTTCGCACGGTGCTGTGAATGTTTTCGACGCGCGAGAAGACGGGAGCGGATGAGCCCATCGCGGAGTTGCTCCGCTGCAAGCCGGTCACCGTCCCCACCCAGATTGTTCCATCGCGCGTTTGCAGGATGGACTTCACGTTGTCGGTCAGACCTCCGGGCAGGTGAAACTCGACCGTGCGATTGCCGTCGATGCAGAAGAAGTGAAAGCCTCCGGCCCACAGACGCTGCCGGCGATCCTGGTAGATGGCATGAATCGAACTCGGCGGCACGCCGTCGCGGCGATCGATGCGCTCAATCCTGCCGGCCTGCCACAGAAACAGCCCGTCGTCAGTTCCCATCCAGATTCTGCCTCTGTGATCCTCGCGAAGAGCTCGGATGTTGCCGTTAGTGAGTCCGTCCGCTCCTGACCACAACCGGAACGAGTGGTTCCGATAGCTGACCACGCCTCCGCCTTCCGTTCCGATCCACAATGTGCCGTCGGTCGCGGCGAGAAGGCAGAAGATGCTGTTCTCATGAAGTGCAGGCGTGTTTTCCCTGCCGAAGACCACGAACTGGGCGCCGTCGAAACGAACGAGTCCACCGGTCGTGCCGATCCACATGAAATGGTCGGATGTCTGGGCGAACGCCTGAACGGTTTCCTCGGGCAATCCATCTTCGGCATGCCAGACCCGCCGGGCGTAGCCAATCAAGGCGCCATGAAGTGGGGCCGCGAATGGGAGGACAATCGCCAGGATCAGTGCGTATGCGGTTAGACGGGGTGCAATTCGCATGTACATGGCGTTGCTCGTCGTATTCTAACGCGCTTTCGTTCCTCAGGCCAGCCGGTCAGGCTCTCGAGGCGATGGCCGTACTCGCCGGCTTCAGATTCGGCGAGGTGGCGGTTACGCGAATTTCGCCGGCATTTGCCGTGGATTGCACGATCGCCAGGCACATCCCGTGGAAGGCCTTGCCGATTCTGCCCTTGAAATCGGCAGCCAGGTCGGCCATATTGCCGTTGTCAACCCCGATCAGCTTACCTTCGCCCTGGATCTCGAACGTTACCTCATTGTCCGCATCCGGATGCAAACGGCCCTGGGGGTCGAGCACGTTCACAGTGACGTGGACGACGTCGCGCCGGTCAGCGCGTATGCTGTCCCGGTCCACGGAAAGGCCGATGGCGGCAGGATCGCCCGTCGTCGAAATCTCCACCTCCGCGGCTACCTTTCCGCCCCTCATTCCGACCGCCTTAAGAGTGCCTGGATCGTAGGGCACATCCCAGGCCAGGTGCAGGTCCGATGTGGTGCGGGCTGCACCAGGCGCCATTGGCGCGAATTGCCCATAGCGTCCCTGCATGCCATATCGCGGAAACGTATAACCTTTGACGCCGATCAATTTCCCATTCAGGAATAGCTCCACGCTATCGCAATTGGTGTAGCAGACTACCGTCAGGAACTGGCCCTCCCGCCCCTTCCAATTCCAGTGCGGGAACAAGTGCAGCACCGGCTTTTCGGTCCACTGGCTCTGGTAGAAATAGTAGCCGTCTTTGGGAAAACCGCAACTATCGATGACGCCGGCACTGGCTCCTCTGGACGCTCCACCGAAGGCTTCACCGAGGTAATCGATGCCGGTCCACATGAAGTCGCCCGCCACATAATCGTGCGTGCGCACGAATCGCCACAACTCTTCGGTATCCAGCCCGCGGCCCAAGCCACGGCCAAAGCCCCATCCGTCCATGGGGTTCGCAGCCGCCGGCGCTCCTGCAGCTTGGCCGGACGGCAACAGTTCGCGATAATCGCCCCGCTGCCCTCCCATGCCCGTGCTCTCCGTGCCGATCATGCGCCAGTTGGAATGTGCCGCCTTGTCGATGCTGTAGGACAATTCTCGCCGTTCCCGCCAACGGTCCGCGTAGTTGTAGCCCACCATGTCCAGCAGGTCGAGAAACTCCGCAGGCGCCGCCTTTGGTTCGGCCGCGATCTGGTCGCAGCCGGCCGTAACCGGACGGGTGGGGTCTTCCCGATGAAAAATGGCCATCAGTTCCCGCAGGATCTCCACTCCATGTGCGCTGATCTGATCGGGGGGTTCGTTGCCGCAGCTCCACAGGACGATGGAAGGATGATTGCGGTCCCGGCGAATAAATCCGGTCACGTCGCGTTCGTGCCACTCGTCATAGATCCTGGAATAGCCGTTGCCGCGCAGTTGTCCCTTCCCCGCCTTCCACTCGTCGAAAGCCTCGTTCATGACCAGGAAGCCCATGTGGTCGCAGAGGTCCAGGAACTCGGACGCCGGCGGATTGTGGCTGGTGCGGATCGCGTTACAGCCCATCTCACGCAGAATTTCGAGACGCCGTTCCCAAACACGCTCCGGCACCGCGGCGCCCACGGACCCTCCATCATGGTGCAGGCACACTCCGTTCAGCTTGATTTGCTCGCCATTCAGCAGAAACCCGCGGTCGGCGTCGAAGAGTGCTTCACGAATGCCGAAGGGCGTTTCATATTCGTCTACCACTTGTCCGCCAATCCGAACCGTACTGCGGACTTTGTAGAGCCAGGGTGCGGACACGCTCCAGAGACGGGGCCGGTCTATAACCATCTGCTGCACGAACTCGTACTGATCGTTGGGAGCAATCTCCTGCGATACCTCGGCCGTCTCGATCCGGATGCCTTCGCGATCGACGACCGAAGTGATCAGCGTGCATGCCGCGGCTGCCGCACTCTCGTTAAGCACCTTCGTTTTGACATGGACGGCCGCGGCCTCCCTGGCCACCCGTGGTGTGGTCACAAACGTTCCCCAATGGGCTACATGGACCGGATTCACGGCCGTCAGCCAGGTGTGCCTGTAGATGCCCGATCCGGAGTACCAGCGCGAGCTCGGTTGGCGGGCGTTGTCTACTTTCACGGCGATCACGTTGTCGCCCGCGGCGTTCAGATGCGAAGTGAGGTCGTAGGCGAAGCTTATGTACCCGTATGGGCGCTTACCCAAGTATTGCCCGTTGATCCACACTTCGCTGTTCTGATAGACGCCATCGAACTCGATGGAAATCCCGCGGTCCCGGTGCGACGCCGGCAGCCGGAACCGCTTGCGGTACCAACCGATGCCGGTTGGGGCGTATCCTCCAGCGCCCTCACTCGACTCCTTCGGCGAGAACGGCCCTTCAATGCTCCAGTCGTGCGGCAGGTCGAGACTTCGCCATGACGTGTCCGCAAAGGCCGGCTCGTGCGCGCCGGGAGCATCGCTCTTCAAGAATTTCCAGCCGAAATCGAAGGAAGCCCTGATCCGCGGAGTCGCTTCCGGCGTTTGACCAGCCAACCGGCTGGCGGAGTCGAGCGCCGAAACCCAAGCCGCCGCTCCCAACCCCCGGCCGAGCAGACCCCGTCGGGTCATCGAATCGTTCCCATCGGTCACACTCTCTCCTTCCTCGAATGCCCGGATTCTTAGCGCCTGTGGACGGAGACCACGTACCAAGTGGTAACCGGGACTCCGATCGGGAACACCCATCCACCGGCTGTTTTCGTCGCTCGTATGGTTTCACCCATGGGTTTCCCAGCGCCATCGAGAGCGGCGACACTCACACCCGCGGCCTTCTCGATATTGCGCAGCATCACCGTGCCGGCAACTGGTTCGATGAGCGAAGGCGAGCCGCCCTGGTTCTCCAGCCTCGTATGCGAATCGTTCCACTTCATGCCGGTGTTGGCCACGCGCGAGCCGGCGGTGAGGAGCATCTTGTCCGATCGCGCCAGGGGCTGCCCATCCAGGGAAGAGAGCACGATAGTGGCGAAGTTGTTCGTGATATCGGCTCCCAGGTTCCTCAGAACCTTATGGTTCGCCTTAAGAAAGCCGGCGAGCGCCTGCGTGCGGGCGGTTTCAACGGTGACCAGTCCCGTGTTCTCCGGGGACGTGGACCAAGCCAGTTCTCCTGTGTCGGAGACGATTGGATTCGCCTCGGTTACCGTGAACTTTTTCGTCGGCGGACCTTGCAGCGACTGGATGCGAACCGAATGCTCGAGCGGCAGGGCCAGCGGAAAGCCGGGTGTGTAGTAGGGCTGCTCGGAACGCGGCAGCAGCCGGCTTTCCAGCACTTCTTCTCGGGAGTAGGTTCGGTTCACGGTTTGACGCGCGGACCTGACGTCGCCGCGCAGGAACATTAAAGCCCCCGCAGCCATTTCCGTCATGCGCACGGGGTCGAGCGAGATGTCGAACGGGTCCCCGACGTAGGGCTTCCAGTCCGGCTCCCGCTTCGGCTCAAACGTGTATATGACGATAGCGTCCCAGTCCTGGAAGGCTCCATATGCGGCGATGATGGGAATTCCCTCGCTCGCCCATTCGTTGGGGAAAGGGTGGTTGGTTTCGCTGACCGTGTAGGGCTTGCCGGCAAACCCCGTGCGCGAAAGTTGCACCACAGTGGAATGGAGCGGATCGTTGACCATGGGAGTGTTCAGCGGCGGAGGCGAACCGGGGTGCTCCCAATAGACGTGGCCATCCAAAATGTCCAACCTGGAAAGAGAAGCCAGCATGGGATAGGGGCTGCTGGTGTGGCTATGGTCGGCCGTGCCGATGATGGGGCATTTTACGCCGAGCTCGCCTTTCAGGTAGCCGCTCATGTTTTCGTAGAACCTGTTTTCCGTATCCATGTAGAAGGCCATCTCGGTCTCATAACGCTCTTTGGGTGCGGCTGCCGCCTCCTGAGACTTCAATCGCGGCACGGGAGCGCCCTCCGGAACGGATGCGAGAACGCGCAGCTTTCTCAACTCCTCGGGAGTGCACTTCTCTCGCAGCCAGGTGTTGTACAGCGCGGTCAGTTCGTCGTCATAGTAGGGCGTGGGCGCGTGAAAGCCCAAATAGAGGCCGTTTTCATTCAGGATTTCCACAATCGCAACGGCCGGTTCGTCCCGATACGCGGTCCCGGTATAAGGATTCACATGAGTCAGCAGGCGCCGGGCGTACTCCTTTTCCAACTCGATCAACCGCGGGTCGTAAAGCGTGAGCCCTTTTGCCCACCGAATGCTGGCGAAATCCTGCACGCCGTCCCCGGCCTTGTAAGAGCGGCCCACGTTCAGGTTGAGATCGACGTAGATTCCGCGTTTCTTGAATTGCGCAACTTCAAAATCTAACCGGTCGAGTTGCTCGGGATCGAAAGAACCGCTGTCGGCGGCCGTATGATCGATAATGCCGCGAGGAGAATCAAGATCGAGGAAATGCAAACGGACGAGGTTGACGCCGAAACGGGCCAGCGTGGCGGCCCACATCGGCGCATCTTCCCGGGGCGGTATCTCCACCGAGCCGGGGCTCCAATCGGTGATGTGAACGCCCCAAAAACGGATTCGCTGGCCCTTAGCCTTCGCGAAGTGGCCGTTTTGGATGCGGATGAAGCCGTCTCTGCCGGCGGGTCCGTCGAGCAGGAACGATACGTCGGCCGGGGAAGAGCCGCCTGCACGGTGATCCATCACGAAAGGCCTTAGCAGGGTATCATTCCACTGCGCCAGTGCACTGGAGGAAATCAGAAAGAAGGCGGCAAGAGACTGGAGTCTACGGGTCAAGGTGGGCTCCGATAGTTTCAGATTGATGATAAAGAAAATAGAACCGCGCAGCCAGATCCTCGAACGCATTGGATCCGTTCTTCCGCTTGATGATGCGCGCAGTTCCCCTTTCGATCCGGAAACGGATGAGAGGATTCTATCTCCGGAAGAATAGAATGAAATCCATCTAAAGTAGGATCGGGATCAGGGCGCAGATCGGCGGATGCCCGGTAGTCCGGGATCAATTTAACCTCGATCAGTTTCGCGGTCCGTGGCTCGTTTGAAACGAGGGACCGGGCCCCGGCTGGCAGATCGACAGATGCGTCCTGGCGCGGTGGCGGAATCTGAAGTTCGAGTCCCTGGTTACAATACGCGACAGGAATGTTCCGAAGTCGTCGGTGATCAGACGCTTCGCTGCATAGGGCCTGACCACGTCGCCCTGGTAAGTAATGCGGAGGTGGCGCCCAGGTGGATGCGGTCTGCTTCGAAATACACGTTCGTCGGAAGGGATGAGCAGAGGCAGACTTCAAGGCGGCCGCGCGATGGCCGATTCGCGTTCCAGATATACGCGGGTGGGACACCCAGTTCTCGAGTCGCACGGTAGCTGCGGGAGCCTCGATCGACAGACCATCGGCTGCTGCGAACGCAAATCCTTGCGTAATCCCCGGCCGGCCAAAGAACGCCACCGTATCGGGAGCTTCCAGGACACAGAACGGCTGCACGGCCAACTGGCGTACGATCCGGCTCCGCTGCGACGGGCCCCACGCTGGTGGTGTAGCGCTCAAAAATTCCGTGCTGACCCGCGCGGTGGAAGCCTGGCACGGTGGCGTTCAGAATGGTAATAGTTTGCGTTGTAAAGCGCTTCTCGGCCCGCGTGTCACCGCTTCGCCGGGACCAGCGCCCGGCCACATTGATCGTCTGGCATCCGCTGCAATGGATTTGGGCAATTTTGGGAATGCGCGACACCTAAGATGGTAAATGTGGCACGTCTGGCAACGAGGAGTGTGTAACTTACAGAGGCCAAGCGGGGCTCGACGGTTCGAATCCCACCCTCACCGCCAAGTTATTGATAGCAAATATATTTAGTTAAATTTTTGCCGATTTGCATACACTCTATCTCATTGAAACTATTCAGTTAGCGGTGAGGGTGCGGGCGGCAACCCACTGTGCCTGAATTGATTCTGTTCTATCAATGATTTGGACAATATCCTTCATACGATTTGGGCAATACCCTGCATCTGCCTCCTCCGCCCATCGTAGGTACCACTTCTTTGAAAATCGCTCCTTTGATCGCTGTTCAAGATTGTCATTCGCTGTTCGCGAATCGCGAATGTTGAATGAAACTATGACGTTGCGGCAAAAAGAGGTCCTACTTAACCAGGGACGGGATCGGGGCGCCGTTCTTGAGGTCATCTCGGGACAACAGCTCCATTTGTCCTTTTAAAACACCTTCCTGAAGTGCACGCGCTTTCGCCATCTCGATGCTGGCTTCTTTTTGCCGTCCCATTTGCGCATAAGCGCGGCCTAATTGGTAATGGTAATTTCCGTTCTTTGGCTCTAGCTCAATCGCGCGGCTAAGATGTGGAATGGCGTGCGCAGGCTTTGCCTCTTGCATGTAAGCCTTAGCGAGTGCGGAACGCAAAGTGGGGAAATCGGGATTGTGTGCGACTGCCCTCTCGAGCAGATCAATCACGCCCCCCGTGTCGCCCTGGTTGAGCTTAATCCTGCTTAGATCCTCAAAAGCCCACGGGTCGTTTGGACTTATTTCCGCTTCCTTTTCAAACTGCGCGGTAGCCGCGTCTAGTTTGCCCAACTTCTCATCCAGTACTCCTAGATAGTAATGCGAATACGGCAGGCGCGAATCGCCGGCCGAGGCCTTCTCGAGCTCTGTGCCTGCATTCGAGAAATCGCCCAACGCCAGGTAGGCTTTGCCCAACAACAGATGCAAATGCGGCGTGTCACCGCCGGCCTGGACCAGTCTCGCAAATGTGCTTCGCTCATCGTCTGTTCGCTTCAGCTTTCCATAGGAAATACCCAGCATGAACAAGAACTCCAGGTCGTCCTGCTCGCGATCTTGAAGGCCCGAAAGCTCGCTGACGGCACTGTCGAATTCATCCATCATGAAGTGGCAAACGCCCTTTAGGTAGTGCGCTTGAAGGTTCGCGGGATCGCGAGAAACAACAGTTGCGAAATACGGGACAGCCTGTTGGAACTCGCGCTGCTTGTAGTAAGCCAAGCCGAGATTCAGATCGATGCCAGTGATTGCGGGCGCCAGCTCTTTCGCCTTCTTCAATACCTGAATGGCGCTATCGAGCTTTCCCGTGCGCATGTAGATCACGCCCAGATTGGTGTACACCCCAGCGGAGCGAACACCCATTTTGATCAACCGGTCGAAAGCGCTTTCGGCATCTTCATACTTGCCCGCCGCCAGCGATCGCTGTCCGCGCTCGAACAGATCCTTAGGGTTAGAAGTCTGAGTCTGCTGGCCGAGTAATGCGCAGCAAGAGAAAACGGCGGCAATCAGAGCCCGCGCCATAGCGAAATACATGGTAGCACCAGCCTATCGCGGCGCTCGAACTTCCTGATAAAAGAACAATCGATTCCGATAGACTCCTTTCTACAAGGTTCGATAACCTCCCCGACGGAGGGACATATCCATGGCTGCGCATCGGATCGGACTCATAGGCTGTGGATGGATCGCGCCGTTTCACGTTGCGGGGCTGAGTCAATTGGGACGTCAGGGAGAGATCGTCTGGGTTGCCGATCCGAATCCGGAACCGGCCCTTGCCTTGGCGCGCGAAGCGGGAGCGCGCGTCATCGCCGATTATCGCACCGGCCTTCAAGATATCGATTGTGCTTTCATTCTGGTTCCTCATCATCTGCATGCACAAGTCACCATCGATTGTCTCGAGGCCGGTTGCCACGTATTACTCGAAAAGCCCATCGCCAATAGCCTGGCTGAAGCCGACAGCATAATCGCCGCGACTGAGCAGGCTGGGAAAACGTTGATGGTGGCGTATCCACATCGCTACAAGAAGAGTTTCCGGCTGTTCAAACAAATTATCGACAGCGGCAAATACGGAAAGCTGATCATGCTCGACAGCCTGATGGACGATTCGGTGGAGGGGTATTTAGCGGAATGGATGACGCACAAAGCCACGTTGGGAGGCGGATGTTTGTTCTCGGCTTCGGGCCATCAACTGGACATCATGTTATGGATCAGCGGCGACGTACACGCCGCGTACATGGTGGGCACACGAGGGCGCGTGCCGATGGAGGGCGAGGATACGGCCGCGTGTATTCTCAAATTCAAAAACGGCTCCATCGGCGTCGTGCGCCATACTTGGGCTTCACCCAAGATCCGCATCTGGTACACCATGGAAGCCATGTGCGAGAAAGCGCACCTGATACTGACTTGTACTCCGCTCGGAGACCAGAACACGGAGGGTGTGAATTGCAAATGGCAAACGCGAATTGTCGCGCTAGGCAAGCAGGAGG
>OBLW0100001298.1_pt1 | contig 21314 bp, 14 predicted proteins | sample 1520161 | NCBI WGS metagenome assembly OBLW01 (sample SAMEA3539309, study PRJEB22396) | soil metagenome | biome: tundra; feature: field; material: soil | place: USA | collected 2010-05 | depth 0.15 m | reverse complement strand
TCGGCGTGCCCCGCATCAGTTGCCATCGCGGGGCGCCGACTGCGATGAGCCCTTGAGCCCTTCGGGATCGATCGACGGGGGCTCTCGCAGGTAGCGGGCGAGCGGGTTGTCCTTGCGCCAGATGACCGCATCCATGAAGTAGTGATGGATGTTGACGATCGAGAACAGCGCCGCGAAATAGGGCGTGGGGCCGAGCGGGATCGGGGCGCCGCGCCGCGGACGAAACCAGTCGTCGAGCACCGTCGGGGCCGCGTGGAAGAAGATCCATCCGAGTACGAGCGCCGAGAGCGCGAGCATTCCGAGGCGCACGGGTGCTGACCGCTCGAACCAGGGCGGACCCTCGCGCTCGCGCGCTTGGTTCTTCTTCATCAGCCACACGATGTAGAGGTACTGCACGGAGTGCAGCGCCGGGATCGTGTAGGCCACGAGGGGGTCGATGCTCGAATAGATTGACCACGACCAGACGCTGCACAGGAGCGCCACGAGCGGCGTGAAGAGCGGGAGGCGGCCTTCGCGTCGCCACTTGCGAGCGAGGACGTAGATCAAAGGCAACGCCGACGCGAGGGCGACGACGTGCGTGACCCGCTCGAGCCCGATCGAGTGTGCGATCGTCGTGTAGACGACGCCTTTCTCCTCGACCTCGGTGCCGGCGTCGGCGGGGCTGGCCCACGCGTAGGCCCAGCCCGCGAGGCAGTGCGCCAGGATCGCGAGCCGCTCGCCCCTGCTGAAACGAACCCCTCGCCTCGCTGCGAGCACGATCATCACGCCGAACCCTTGCTTCACGTAGTGCCAGCCAACGAGGAAGAACATCAGCTGGATCATCAGCGCGAGCGAGACCGCGGAGCCCTTCGCGATCGCGGCGACCGCCCAGGCCACGAGCCCCAGCGGAATCGCCACGCCGGCCGCCAGGTAACGAGCTCGCTGCCAGGCGTGGAGCCCGCCGCCGCGGAGTTTTTGGCGTGCGTCTGCGTAGAAAAGCACGTACGTGACGGCGAAGTGGGGGTCGTTGACGGCGTGCGCCGCGTAGAACATGGTGAAGCCAACGGCGAGCTCCGAAGAGTCGAGGCCGAGCGATCTCCGGAGCAGCCACGCCAGCGGAAACAGCAAAGGCGTGAGCCCGCCCACCAAGAAGAACTCGGTGAGACGGCCGGGAGCCGGTCGCGTGCGCGAATTCTCGAGGGGGCGCGTGGGCGCCAGGGAGACGCTGGTCATGAGTCGGCTCGTGCCCCGGGAGGCTCACGACGATAGAGCAATCCCCGGGACGGAAGAAGCGGCGAGCCGGGCCAAGGGCGGCGAGACTCGCGCGACCTAAGGGGCGCCGACGCGGGTTTCGCTCTATACGAGCCCCGTGGTTGCTCGATCTCCGCTCCCTGACGTCCTGCCGATCGACCCTCGACGAGGTCCTGTCCGCGGAACCGCGCGCCCGCCGGGCTCGAAGAGCTACACGAACCGCGCGCTGGTGCTGGCCGGCCTGGCCGGTGGCCGATCGACCATCGAGGGTGCGCTCTTCAGCGACGACACGCTTCACATGGCGAGGAGCCTCGGCGCGCTCGGCATCCCCGTCGACGCCAGCGAGGCCAGAGAACGCTTCGTCGTCGAGGGATGCGGGGGAAAGCTGGCCGTTGCGCGCGCCTCCGTGTTCGTCGGCAACTCGGGGACGACGGCCCGCTTCCTCACGCCGGTCATGGCGCTCGGAACGGGCACGTACGAGCTCGAGGGCGACGAGGCGATGGGCAAGCGGCCGATCCAGCCGCTTCTCGACGCTCTCGGCGCGATGGGCGTCCGCGCGACCAGCGTGCGGTCGAACGGATGTCCCCCCTTGCGCGTCGAATCGGCCGGTCTCGAGGGGGGCCGCGTCCGCATGGCAGGCGGAATCAGCAGCCAGTATTTCAGCGCCCTGCTCATGGTCGCGCCGTGCACCCGTCGCGGGATCGTTCTCGAGGTCGAGGGAGACCTCGTCTCGAAGCCTTACATCGAAGTCACGGCACAATCGATGGCCGCCTTCGGCGTGACCTTCCGGAACGACGCGTACGCGAGGTTCGAAGTTGAGCCCGGCGAGTACCGCGCAACGGACTACGTGGTCGAGCCTGACGCGTCGGCAGCGTCGTATTTCTTCGCGGCGGCTGCGGTCACTCGAGGCCGGGTGGTCGTGCCCGGTCTGGGAAAGCGGTCGCTGCAAGGCGATCTGGGGTTCGTGCGGCTCCTCGAGCGCATGGGCTGTCAGGTGCGGCAGACGGAGACGGAGACCGAAGTCACCGGCCCCGAGAAGCTGACCGGAATCGAAGCGGACATGTCGGACCTGTCGGACACGGCGCAGACCCTGGCGGCGATCGCTCCGTTCGCAGACCGGCCCACCCGCGTGACGGGTATCGGGTTCATTCGCCGCAAAGAAACCGACCGCGTCGCTGCGGTCGTCGCCGAGCTGAAGCGCCTGGGCATACACGCCGAAGAGGAGTCTGACGGCTTCGTCGTGCACCCGGGGATCCCGCAGCCCGCCGACATCGAGACGTATGACGATCACCGCATGGCGATGAGCTTCGCCATCACGGGGCTCGCCGCGCCCGGGATCCGCATTCGAAACCCTTCGTGTGTCTCGAAGACGTTCCCGCACTTCTTCGACGTGCTCGCGGCCGTTCAGGCGACCTGACGGCGAGTCACCGCCGGGGCGGCGTGTAGGAGCGGCGTACACCAATCTTGCGGCACGATGTGGCTCGGCTCGGCGAACGTCAGGGCGAAGCGAATTTCCTCGCGAGGCGAATCGACGCACGTACCCTCGAAGTGGACGGCATGAACGAACGACGCCAGCACTCTCGGCTCTCGATAGCTGTCGAAGTCGACTTCGGCTCCGAGCACAACTTCTATTCGGCGCGGACGCGCGACATCTCCGTTGGCGGCCTGATCGGCCTTCGGTTCGTGAACCTGTCACACTCGGCGAAGAAGAGCATCGAGGTCTTCATGGCGCTCCGCGAGCCGATGGCGTTTCGCATGCTCGAGAGCGACGACGAGAGCGAGTAGGTTCGTTGTCCCGCGGAGGTCGTACGAACCGTCGCTTCGTGATCATCGGCCAGAAGGCCAGTGCCTCGGGCGACTTTCTGCCGTTCGACGTTCCCGGCACGAGCGGTCGCCTCGACGTGCTGCTCCGCTGCGTGCGGGCCGCGCTTCTCTGGTCGCACGGCATCCGCGCCGGCGTCGTGGTCTACCTCGTGCTCGGCGGCGGCCCGCGCGCCCCGCGCGTCGTTCGCATCGAGGGCTCCGCCGCGCGCTTCGTTCGGCCAGACGAGCGGAGCCTGGCGACGCTGGCGACGAAGATCCTGGCGAGCCGTGCTGACGAGATCGCTGCGGGCTTCGTCGAGATCCGAGCCGGGATTGCGGTGAGTCGAGGGGGCCTCGAGACGGTCTTCGACGACCTGGGCGATGCGACGCTCTACGTCCTCGACGAGGCCGCGACGGACATCCGCGACGTGCCCGAGAGCGGCCTCGACGACACTGCCTTCTTCCTGGGCGATCACCTCGGGTTCGAAGAAGCGAACCGCGCCTGGCTCGAGTCGCGTGGCGCCAGAGCCATCAGCGTGGGACCGAGGAGCCTTCACGCCGAGGATGCGATCACGGTCGTGTTGAACGAAATCGACCGCCATGACGCTCGACGGGGCATGATTTCCCCGGTTTCCTGAAAGGAACGCTCACGTGCCAGGGAGACGAGGAAGGCCTGGCTTCGCGTCCACCGCCCAATGTGCTTGGCTTCCGGTCATGAAACCCCTGACGCTCGCCCTTCTTTCTCTGGTCCTCACCGGGATCGTCGCGCCGTTCGTCGCCGGGTGCGCCGGCGATCAATCGCCGCAGCCCCCCACCACGACGACCAAGCAGGCCGTCGCCGCCGGGGACGGAGGCGGAGGCACCGTCAGTGCTCCGACCACGGGTGGCAAGACCGGCGGCTGGTAAACGCATCGCGGTTGCGGCGCTCGGTGCGGTCGCGCTGGCGGTCGGCGCGGCCGCCGCAGTGTTCGCGCGGGCGGACAAGAAGACCGCGATCGATGCCTCTTCCATCGAAGGCGCGTCGCTGGCCGGCGACCCGTTGAGAAGCTTGCGCGCATGGGAGAACGCGACCCGAGCGAAGACCGATTTCGAACGGTCCGAGACCTCCGCGACCGCCCTCGGCGCAGACCCTTACGCCATCAGGCGACTGGAGGCCTCGACTTCGGGCCTCCACCCGCAGCGTCTGGTGGGAGTTCTCCGCGGTCGAAGCGCGCTCGTCGAGATCGACGCGACGCTGCAGGAAGTGGGCCGAGCACCCGCGCCGGAATCGCCTACGGGGCTCGCCGTCGGACGCGACGGCGAGATCTTCGTCGTGGGTGAGCTCTCGAGCGACGTGGCTCGCTACCGGGTGTCCGCCGCCGGGATCGCGTCGACGGGGGCCATCGAGCTGGCGGACGTCCACGCGATCCGCGACGTGGCGGTCGGGCCGGAGGGGGCGATCTACGTCGTTGAGGAGCACGACGGGCGGCTACTCACGCTGACGGCGCCGGCCGGGGTCGGGCGGGCGCCGCCTGCCAGCCGGCTCGAGACGCTGCTTTGCCACGGTCCGGTCCGCGTGCTGAGGGTGGGGGCCGCGGTCCTCGTGAACTGCGTGCTCGATCATGCGATCGTCATCCGGCCGGTCGACAGCCACGGCATCCCGGTTGCCGCGGGAGAGGTGCGCATCGTTCACGATGGACCGATGTGGGGCGTCGCCGCGCTGCCCGATGGCGACGGCCTTCTCGTCGCGGTCGGGGGCGTCGAAGATCATCCGCTCGATCGAACCGAAGGGTCGTTCGGCTTCATCGATTCCTTCGTCACTCTCTACCGCGTCGCGGGTGGGCAGGCGGCGAAGCTCGACGAGATCAACACTTCGGAGCTCCACGTCGTCACGCCGAAAGCACTCTCGCTCTCTCGCGATGCCGACGGCGGCGTCGAGCTCACGGCCGCAGGCTATGGATCCGACCGCCAGGCATTCGTCCGGTGGAGAGCCGGGGAGCTGACGTCGCCTTCGATCGGGACGCGCGCGGTTCCGCCGGGCAGCGCCGCGGTCGAACGGCTGGCGGACGGTTCCTTCGTGTTCGCCAATTCGCTCCTGGACGCGTGGGTGCGTGTTCCGCCCGCTCCCCGCGAGCCGGCCGTTGGAGGCGAAGTGCCGCCGCTCGTGGCCCACGTCGACGATGCGGCGTCGAGCGCGCGGTCGGCCCAGTCGCGTCTCGGAGAGGCGCTGTTCTTCACGACGCTCCTGGCTCCCTGGGACCGCTCGGAAGGTCGGCTGAGTCGATTCACCTGCGAGACCTGCCACTTCGAGGGGTACGTCGACGGGCGGACGCATTTCACCGGGCGCGGCGACGTTCATGCGACGACCAAGCCTCTGCTCGGCCTCTTCAACAACCGGCCGCACTTCTCCCGAGCCCTGGACCCAGACTTGACCACGATGGTCGACAACGAGTTTCGCGTCGCAAGCGCGAAGAGCGATCACGATCCCTGGTTTTCACTCTCGACGAGCGGCTTCCCGTGGCTGCGCGAGCTCGGAGTCGCCGGCGACACGCTCTCGCCGCTCGACCTTCGCGGCGCCTTCATGGCCTTCCTTGTGGACTTCAAGCCGCGGCCGAATCCGTCGGTCGCTGGCCGCACGCGATTCACCGAAGAGGAGCGTGCCGGCGCCGCGGTCTTCCGCGACCGGTGTGAGTCCTGCCACGAAGCGCGCCTCGTCGCCGATGAACCGGCCTCACGGGTTGCCTTCGACCGATGGGAAGGCCTCGTGATGTCGCCCGCGGGTCCCGTCGTCTGGGCGCACGACGACTACGAGAAGACCGGCGTGGTGCCGTACGTGAACGAGAAGGGCGCCCGCGTCGTCTCTCTCCGGAGGCTCTACAAGAAGTACCCGTACTTCACGAACGGCTCCGCGAAGTCCATTCCGGCGGTGCTCGATCGAGCGTCGTTTGCAGCCGGGGTCTTCTTTCACGACGGCGCTCCCGCTGGCGCGGTCGGCCTCGCCGACTCCGAGAAGGCGGTGGTCGCCGCGTTCCTCGATCTCCTCTGAGACCGTGGGTGTCAGAAGCTGACCGCGGCGGCGGCGCGGAAGAACGCGCCGCTCGTCGTCACCGAGCCGAGATCGATCCCGCTGACGACGCGAGCGTCGCCCGACGCGAGCGCCGGTGCGAGGTCGAGCCTCTCGCGGGCGACCCACCCGTAGCCCACGTCGGCCTGGAGCCAGAGACGCGCCACGCGCGCAGGCTCGCGCCTTTGTGGCCACACGAGCCACGCGTAGCCCGCGCTCACGTCGGTCGCGAAGAGCCACTTGGTCTTGCTGAGAGGCGCCGGGGCTGACGGGTCGTCGAGCTCTGCATGCTGCGAGAGGACGCCCGGTGCGCCGCGCAGGAAGGCATATCCCCACGGACCGATGTGAACGCGGCCCTCGATGGGGACCGTCAGGCGCTCGACCTCGAGCGACGCCATGTCTCCGCGAGCCGTCGCGCTGCTGGTGCCGTGGTCCCAGGCCAGCCCCGCGGCGAGCGAAAGGTGCCCGGCGGCGACGAGAGTCCGAGACGCTGCGATCGAGAACTGCGGAAGGAAGTCGTTCGTGGAAAACGGATCGAAGCCCGAGCTCGGAACGAGCGATCCACGAAAGCCCATCTCGAGGCGCCACATCTCGACGCGTCGGTCGAACGACTCGGTGGGCGCCACGTACTCGGTGTACTCCGCGGGCTTCGCTGCCGTTTGCGCGAACGCCGCGCGGGGAACCGAGAGGGTAAGAAAGGCAAGGAAGAGAAACGGTCGCGTCTTCACGGGGCCTCCACGAGGAGCGCGCCGGTCCGGCGCGAGTTCGCAGTCACGGGGTTGGTCGCGTCGAACACCGTCGCGCCGAAGCCACCTTGCGTGTGCATCGCGACCAGGGCGCGGCCTCCGTCAGCGCGCGCCACCTCGAAGACCGACGCGATTCCGAGGTCCGTCGTCAGGGGGATGGGGTTCAAGGTCTTGAAGTCGATCGACGCGAGGTCGGTGCCCCCGGGCTGGAACGCCCACACGCGGTCCGCCGCGATCGTCAGCGTTGCCGTCCCCGTCGTCGTCAACGGGGGAGCGGTGCGACCCAGGAGGTCGAGGACGTAGAACCCGCCGCCGCTCGTCATCTGGAGCACCTTGCGCTCCTGGTTCGGGGGCGGCACGTCGATGGCGTCCTTGATCGGCTGCGTTGCCCCGACGACCTGGATGCTCCGGTAGGGCTGCATCACGGAGTTGCCGAGAGACCACAACGCGACGCCCGAGGCGGCCCCGGCGCCGGCGTTCCAGAGCAGCGCGACGTCAGGTGCAGTCGGTATCGCGGGCGCCTGGCCCGCGGCGACGTTGGTCACCAGGGAGAAGCTCGCGTAGGCCGCGGGGAGGGAGACGATCGTCGTGACGCTCGTGTCGGGATCGATCAGGACGGCGCTGGTCGTCGATGGAACGAGGGCCGCGACGCGGAGCGCGAGCGACGCCGACGCACTCTGCGTCTCGACGAAAGCGACGTCGGTCGGAATCCCGCCGACGTCGGTGAGGTTGATCGACGGCCTGAAGTCGTTTCGCAGGTCCGTCGTCGGCGCGACGAGCTGCAGCGTGAACACGTTGGTGTCGTTCGAAGCCCAGACGGCGAAGCGCGCGTCTTTGGGGTTCGAATCGACCGCGAGGCCGGCCGGTGTCACCTGCTTCGCCGTCGAACCGCTCGTCAGTGGGACGGTGATCTCCGGCGGTGGCGCCGCCTCGAAGGCGCGGTCCAGGTCGAGCATCGTGAGGTCGATGTCGGTTTCGATGAGCAAGAGCCGTCGCGGATCCTTGCCGGCGGGCATCGCGAGCTTGGGCGTGAACACGAGACGTTGCGGCGTGCCGCCGAAGCTCTGGAGGGTGCGGGTCACCTTGGAGGGTGGCTTGCTCAGATCGAAGATGACGATCTCGTTCGGGTTCTCGACGAACGAGGGGGCCGCATTCGAACCGGCCGACGCGCCGGCGTACGCGACCGCCCACTGCCCCTGCGGATCGATGGCCAGACTCCCGAGCGGCTCGGACATGGGGTAGGCCTGCGCCTCGGCCCGGAAGTCGTCGGCGATCTCGATCACCGTCAGCGAGGGCAGCTCGTCGTTCGAAGTGCGCCTCGGCCAGTCTCCGGCCGAGAGGACGAAGAGCCGCGTCGCGTCGGGAGACACCACAACGTCGACGATCTGATGGCCGACGGCCAAGGACTGCTCGGCGAGCTGCAGGTCTCCCTGAGCCGTGAGCACCACCACCCGGTGCGCTGCGTCGTCGACGAGAGCCACGCCCCTGGCGAGACCGTATGAGGTCGCGCTCGTCGTCCCCGTCGCAATCGGGTCGTTCCAGTAAGAGGCCCTTCCGCCGCAGCCGGGGGCGAGCCCGACGACGCCGAGGGCCGCGATCGCGAGCACGATGCGTGCGTTGCGTGCGTTGCGTGCGTTGCGTGCGTTGCGTGTGTTCATTGGTCGGGCCCCACGACGATGCCGGCGCTCAACTCGAAGCCGGTGATCGTTCTTGCGGTGAATCCCCCGCCGCCGTCGGGCGGCACGCCTTCGGAGAGGTCGACGAAGGTGATGCGTCCTTCCGAGTAGTCCTGCGCGACGTATCCGCGGCCTGCGCCTGCCGCGATCCCCACCGCGATAGGCGGGCTCGCGAGCACGTACGGGCGCACCTCGAGCGACGGCATCAGCACCATGTAGAGGCCGTAGGTCGACGACGGGCCGTCGCTGATCGATACGATCGCGCGGTCGTTGGAGAGAGCGACCGCCGTCGGCGCCGCGGGCAACGACTGGATCACGGCAGGCAACTCCTGGGCGATCGGGACCACGCTGAAGGCGCCTTTGACGGCTGAGCCGGTCGCCGGCGGCTGATGCAAGACGATGGCGTACTTGCCGTCGGCCGTCGGAAAGACGGCCTGCACGGCCGCGTGGAGCGCGACGGTCCGGTAGGTCGCGGGCGGCGACAGCGTGAGAACGGTGATGCTGTCGACGGGCGCGACGGTCGTGAAGAGCACGACGCTCTTCTCGTCGGCGCTGATGAGGGCGCGGCCGATGAGCTGACCGGTGATAGGGACGGTGGTGATGGCGGCGGGATGACCGACGACCCCGGGAATCGGGAGGACCACGACGGTCGAAGTGTCGCGCAGGACGGCCACTGCGAAGTCTCCGAGCGGCGAGATCGTGAGGTCGGTGGGGGCCGCGGGCAGCGGGATCGTCGTCAATGAGCCGTCGGCGAGCGAATCAATCGTGACGACGGAAAGACCGTCGCGCCGGACGAGCGCGTACGCGCCGTCGGGCGTGAACGAAACGTCGGGCGCGCCCGCGGCCGGCGTGCCGGCGTCGGCGGTGTTGGTCGAATCGTCCCCGGAGGAGTTGGCTCCAGAGGCGTCGCCGGAGGGGAGGGCCGCGCTCGCTTCGCCAGCGTCTGCCGGTGCCGCGTCGCCGCTCGGTGAGGAGGCATCGCCGACGGGCGGCGCCGCTTCGGCTGACAGGGGGTCCTGTCGGATCACGATGGGTTCCTGCCCCGTCAGGTCGACGACCGAGATGCCGTCCTCGGTCACGGCGAACGCGCGCGAGTCGTCCTCGGTGAAAGCGATCTCCACCGGGCGATACCCCACGGCGAGGATCGTCGCCGGCACCGGCGGCGAACCGGTCGCCGGGTTGCCGAAGTCCATCACGGCGAGGCTCTGGAACCCCTCGGTGGGATCGGCGTTCGAGACGAACGTCGCGTCGGTCCATGCGATGCCCCAGCGGCCGGTGGGCGAGATCGCCCACGAGTTGGCGTCCACGGTCGACACGTATGTCTGCGTGCTGAGCCGCCCGGTCGAATCGACCCGGAGCAACGTCGCGTCCTGAGACAGGACGTTGATCACGACGGCGAGGTCATCGGTCGGGTGGTTTGCGTCCCTCACCGCCGCGAGATAGGTCGGCGCGTTACCCGCCTCGGCGGTCTGTACGTCGAAGGTCTTCGCGTCGATGTACGCGACCCGGCCGCTCGTCGGGTTCGCGCTCCACACGAAGTTCCCGGTGGCGACCGGTGCTTTGTACTTGTTCTCTACCTTGACCTCGGGCGGAAGGGCGGCCATCCCGCCGTCGCTGGATCGGGATGAGCTGCCGCCGCTCGAACCTCCGCCGGCCGTGTTGTTGCCCGGCAACCCACCGTTGGAATCGAGGGCGGGGGAGGCGTTGCCCGCGCTTACTGAACTGCAGCCATCGACGACGAGCACCGCGAGTGCGATCGCCGGCGCCGCATAACGCCACGCGTCCATTGAGTTCCTCCCTGAAGTGAAGCCCCGCGCGGAGATGCCGCGCCCGAGGGGAAGGCTCATCTGCAAACTCGTGCCCACGGTGATCGTGAGCAGGAACCACCAAGTTCTCGCCGCGCCAGGGGGGCCTTGGTGTCATGGATGGCGCAACGTGGCACGTAGAGGCCGACCCGGTAGGTGACGAAGCCTCGTGACGGACGAGCGTCACGGAACAGGTTGATGGAGCATCGGACTTGGCGGACACACAGATTTTGCCGGCGCCTTGCGCTCCGGGGTACGGAGCACGAGATTTGTTGTTGCCCGAAGGCCACAGCGAAACATCCGCCTGACAATATTCGTTGACTGAGAGCTATGACTTCGACGCCCCAGACGCCGCCGGCCGACCGTTCCCACGGCGAGCGTGGGCACCGCCGCGGGTGTGGTTCGGCCCGGCGATGCCTGCGTGATTCCCTGAGTTTCCGTGGATCTCCGTCACGCCGCCTGCCATCGACGTCGGCTCGTCGCGGGTATGGCGCCGCTCGTCAGTCGACCGGGCCAGTTCGTCCGCAGCCCCGGTGTTCCTTCGGGCTCGCGGTCCACCATCAACACTGCGCGGACCAACGACGATGATGCACTTCCAGGCAGCGCGCAGGGTCGCGCCTCTTACGCGGACCTCCCTTGTCGTGCCCGACGCCGTAGTCGCGGCGGTCTTCCGGATCCTCGACCAGGTCGCGGGTGGGCTGGTGGCCCTCGGAATCTCGGCCAACACGATCACCTCGCTTTGCATCGCTCTCGGTGCCGGCGCTGGCGTGCTCCTCGCGTTCGATCAATTCGCGCTGGCGTCCGTACTCATGGTGGTCGCGTCGCTAGGGGATGCCATCGACGGGCTCGTCGCGCGCCGCAGCGGGTCGGCGTCTGTGGGCGGCGCGCTGCTCGATGCTTCCGGCGATCGCTATCAAGAGTTCTTTTTCCTCGGTGGTCTCGCGGTCTTCTTCCGCGAATCGCCCCTCGCCCTCGTGGCCACGCTGGCGGCCCTCGCCGGCTCTTTCATGGTCAGCTACAGCAGCGCGAAGGCCGAGGGGCTTGCGGTCCCCGTGCCCCCCGGCGTCATGCGCCGGGCCGAGCGAGCCGTGTGCCTCTGCCTCGCCACGGCGGTGACGGCGTTCTGGGAGCCTTGGGCCGCGAACACGGGCCGGCCCCCGTGGGTGGGGGCTCTGCCTATCTTGATCGCCGTGTGTCTGATTGCCGTCGCGGGAAACGTGTCCGCCGTGCGGCGGATGCGGCTGCTGGCAAAGGGGGCTGCGCGCGCGTCCGGCCCCGTCCGGCACAGTCCCTTGCCGATGGCGCCCGTGTCAAACGAGGTCCCCGGCGAGCTGGCGCGGGAGTCGACGATCTGAGTCGCCGTTCGGGCCGTTGCTCTTTCGCGCGCAACCTCGTCCGTGGCCCTTCCATCGGACCGGAGGCCGAGCTCAGGGTCGCCGTCGGGATGGTCCTCGCTTCAGCCCGAGCTTCATCCAGGTCACCGTCGTGAAGCCGATCGCGTCCATGATGTCCCTCCCAACGGGTCGACCGGGCGGACGTTTCGACCTCTCCGCCCTCGACGCCTTGCCTCAGCATAGTGCCTCCTGAGGCGCCGCGTCAAATGCCGTCAATGCATTGCGTCATGATTCGTCCGAGCAGAGATGAAGCGAAGTGATCCTGGCGCCTTGAGTGCGATAACGCATCGCATTGTAAGGGACCCTCGGCAGCCCGCGTTTGGACAACGTCGCGTCGCGTCGCGAGGCCGGCACGTTCTGGTCTGGCCCGGGGACGTGTGCTAGCGTCGCTCGCCAAGTGAATTCAGGTTCATATTTCGCAGCCCGGCCCGAGCAAGGGCGCTCGGCGAGGCAAGAGAGAAGAGTGACCGGTAAGCGATGACCTCGATGGCGAGTTCTCGAGCAATCACTGAACCAAACCCCCCAGCCGCAGGGCCCGAGCAATCGACAGCCGTCGTCAAGCGACGCGCGAAGCCATACCTGATCCTCGGCGCGGTGGTCGCTCTCGGCCTCGCCGGATACCTGACCGTCTCGTTGTTCTCGCGCGGAAAGGAGAGCACCGACGACGCGCAGGTCGATTCGGACGTCGTCACAGTCTCGGCGCGAGTCGGGGCGGCGGTGCTGAAGGTGCTCGTCACCGACAACCAGCAGGTCCACAAGGGGGATCCTCTGGTCGAACTCGATCCCGCCGACTTCTCCGTGAGAGAGAAGCAGGCAGAGGCGGAAGTCGCGGCTGCGACCGCCCAGGCTGCCGCCGCCGATGCGCAGGTGCAGATCGTCGCAGCCACGTCGAAGGGCGGCCTCTCGGCGGCGCAAGCCCAGCTCTCCGGCACCTCGACATCGGTCGCGAGCGCGGGCGCACAGGTCGACGCTGCGAAGGCCGCGCTCTCGCGCTCGCAGTCCGAGGCGGCCCGAGCGGACATCGACCTCGCGCGCGCCGAGTCCCTCCGCAAGGACCAGGCGATCCCTCAGGCGCAGGTCGACACGGCGCGAGCGAATGCCCAGGCCGCGCACGCGGCCGTCGCCCAGGCGCAGGCCCAGCTCGCGGCCTCCGAAGACGCCCGCCGCACCGCGCAGACGCAGATCGCCGAAGCGCGGGGGCGCGTCGAGCAGAGCGCCCCCGTCGACGCCCAGCTGGCGGTCGCGAAGGCCAACGCCGATCTCGCTCACGCCCGCACCGACGCCGCGCAAGCGCAGCTCGCCGAGGCCAAGCTCCAGCTCTCGTACACGCACATCCTCGCGCCCGCCGACGGGCTGCTCTCACGCCTGGCGGTTCGCGAGGGACAGCTCGTTCAGGCTGGCCAGCAGGTCGTCGGGCTCGTGCCGAACACGACCTACGTCGTGGCCAATTTCAAGGAGACCCAGGTGGGGCGGATGCGCGCCGGTCAGCGCGCGGAGATCTCCGTCGACGCGCTCCCGGGCCGCACGTTCGAGGGCAAGATCGACAGCACGTCTCCGGGTACGGGCGCGCGCTTCTCGCTCCTTCCGGCCGACAATGCGTCGGGCAACTTCGTCAAAGTCGTGCAGCGTCTGCCGGTGAAGATCGTGTGGGTCAACGTGCCGGCCGACGTCAAGCTCGCCGCCGGGCTCTCGCTCGACGTGACCGTGTTCACAGAGTAACGCGGGCAACCAAGCTCGCTCGGGTAGAGGGAAGGACATGAGTTCCAAGCGCGAGGTGCGGCGCGTCGCCGCGGCGCGATTCGGATGGGGAGCGTCGATCGCGATGGGTCTGTTCACGACTCCGGCCGGCGCCCAGCCCGCGCCGGGCGCGCGCACGGTCAGCATGAACGATTGCGTAGCGATCGCCCTCAGCGAGAACCCCGACGCGCAATCGGGCGAGTTCGTGATCCGCGAGGCCGAGGCTCAGCGGGCCGAGGTGCGCGGCGCCTTCGGGCCCAAGGTGCACATCGACGCGAACGTCCAGCAATGGAACTCGTCGTTCGCGCTCTCGCCATCGGTCTTGGGAGTAGGAGCGGGGGCCCCCCCCTTGACCGTGCGCGACGCGTTCACGTGGACGGCGGGGGTGACCGTCACCCAGCCGCTCCTGCCCCTCTTCGCCATCTACGACAAGTACAAGGTGCAAGATCTCGGCGTCGACATCGCGGCGATTCGCAGGGTGGCGACACGACGCGAGGTCGCCTTCCACACGGTCGAGTCGTACTACCGCTTGCTCGAGTCGCTACGACTCGCCGAGGTCGCGAACGCTTCGGTGACCCAGCTCGAGGCGCAACAGAGGCAGGCGCAGTCGCAGTTCGACAACGGCGTCATCGCCAAGAACGACCTCTTGCGGGCGGCCCTGGCGCTCGCCCAGGCCAAGCAGCGCGCCATCCAGACCCGGGGGCAAGTGGTGCTTGCTCGTGGGCAGCTCGGCGTGGCGATGGGGCTCACCCCTGACGAGCCTCTCGAGCCCGTTCCTTTCACGAGCGAGCCGCCGCCTCTGGCGGAGCCCGCGCTCGAGCCGGCCGAAGCTCGCGCCGTCGCCCAGCGACTCGAGCTCCGCGACCTCGCTCGTCAGGTCGATCAGGCCGAGAGCAGCAAGACCTTCGCCAAGCGGCTTTTGCTCCCCACCATCAACGCGGTAGGCAACTACTCGCACACCGCCGGCTCGGCGTTCGCTCAGACCGATGCCGCGTACCTCGGCCTGACGGCCTCGTGGGACGTGTGGGATTGGGGCACCACGATCGGCGGCATCCACGAGGCCGACGCGAAGCTGCACCAGGCCATTCTCGCGCGAAAGAAGCTCGAAGACGAAGTGCGCGTCGAGGCGCGTGAGGCCTTCATAAACGCCGAGAGCGCCCAGGAGGCGCTCGGTGTCGCGCGCTCGGCCGTGTCGCAGGCCGAGGAGAATTTTCGCATCGTCTCCAAGAAATTCGACAACAACGCGGCGACGTCGTTCGACGTCGTCGACGCCGAGTCCCTCCTCACGCAGGCCCGCGGCCAGGTCGAGCAAGCCCTCTACGACTACCTCATCGCCGGCGCCGCCCTCCAGAAGGCCACCGGCTCGCCGCTGCCAGGCGACGGCACCTAAAATCGGGCGAGCGTGATCTTCGATCACGCTCGCCCGATTTATTCGCCCAGGTTTGCCTAAATCAGCGCGTCTTCGTGTCTTCGTGGCTTGGCGGTTTCCCCCCCTCACTCCGCGGATGCGGGAGCGGAGGCTGCCGAGGGGTGGCGGGACTGGCGCTTGCGCTGGCGGTTTTGTTTGGTGAGGCCGTCGAGCGCCAGGTAGACGACGGGGGTCGTGTAGAGCGTCAGGAGCTGCGAGGCGAGGAGGCCGCCGACGATCGCGATGCCAAGGGGCTTGCGGAACTCGGAGCCGAGGCCCGTCCCGAAGACGAGCGGCAAGGCTCCGAAGAGGGCCGCGCACGTCGTCATGAGGATCGGTCGGAACCGGAGCGAGCACGCGCGCAGGATCGCGTCTTCGGGCGACGCCCCCTCGGTTCGCTCGGCAGCGAGCGCGAAGTCGATGAGCAAGATGGCGTTCTTCTTCACGATGCCAATGAGGAGGAGCAACCCCACGATCGCGATGATGCTGAGATCGACGCCGAAGAGGAGCAGCGCCACCAGCGCGCCGATGCCGGCCGACGGCAAGGTCGACAAGATCGTGATCGGGTGCACGTAGCTCTCGTAGAGCATGCCGAGGACGATGTAGACGGCGATGAGCGCGGCTGCGACGAGCACCGGCTCGTTCTGGAGCGACGACGTGAAGGCCTGCGCAGTCCCCTGAAACTCGGCGTGTACGCTCGGCGGGAGGTGGATTCCCAGCTCGGCGCGATTGATCGAGTCGACCGCCTGACCGAGCGACGATCCGCCGGCCAGGTTGAACGAAATCGTGACCGCCGGGAACTGACCGTTGTGGTTCACGGCCAGCGCCGTCATCGTCGGCTCCGCCTTCGCGATCGCACGGAGGGGAACCGCCGCTCCGCTCGCGCTCTTCACGTAGATGCCGTCGAGCGAGTTCGGGTCGTCGCGATTGCGCGCGGAGGCTTCGAGCACCACGTAGTACTGGTTCATCTGCGTGTACGTCTTGGCGACTAGCCGCTGCCCGTAAACGTCGTAGAGGGCGTCGTCGATGGCCTGGGCCGTCACGCCCAGCCTCGAGGCGGTGTCGCGGTCGATGTCGAGGCTCATTTGAAGGCCGGAGTTCTGCTGGTCGCTGTTGACGTCTTTGAGCTCCGGCAGCTTCTTCATGGCGTCGAGCACGCGCGGCGCCCACGTGACGAGCTCGTCGAGGTTCGCGTCCTCGACGGTGTACTGGTACTGCGTGCGGCTCTGGCGGCCGCCCACGCTCACGTCCTGGCGCGACTGCAGGTACGTGTTGATCCCCTCGACCTTCGACAGCTTGCCACGCAGGCGCGCGAGCACCTGATCGGCGCTGAGCTTGCGCGGGGGCAGCGGCTTGAGCATGAGGAATCCGGAGCCCGTGTTGCCGGTCCCCAGTCCGCCGGATCCGATGAACGCCACGTAGTGGTCGATGTCCGGGTCTTCGCTCAGTATGGCATTGACCTGCGTCTGGAGGCGGAACATCTCCGCGTACGACGCGTCTTGAGACGCCTCGCTGGTCGCCATCAGGAGGCCGGTGTCTTGCTGGGGAAAGAGGCCCTTCGGAACGTAGGCGACGAGCGCCACGTTCACGGCTACCGTCAGCCCCGTCACGAGCAGCATGGTCACGCGGTGCCGCAGCGCCCAGCGCAATCCGCGCTCGTAAAAGGCCAGCATCGCGTCGAACGCGCGCTCCGAGCCCCGGTAGAGGACCCCGTGCCGCACGTTCCGCTCCGAGCGCAACATGAGCGAGCACATCATCGGAGTCAGCGTCAGCGAGACGACGGCCGACACGGCGATTGCGGCGCTCAGGGTGACAGCGAACTCGCGGAAGAGTCGGCCGACGATCCCGCCCATCGCGAGGATGGGCACGAACACGGCGAGCAGCGACGCGGTGATCGACACGATGGTGAAGCCGATCTCCTTCGCGCCCTTGAGCGCCGCGTCGAAGGGTGTGTCTCCGTTCTCTATGGCGCGCGTGATGTTCTCCGTGACCACGATCGCGTCGTCGACGACGAAGCCGGTCGAGATGGTCAGCGCCATCAGGGACAGGTTGTCGAGGCTGTAACCGAAGAGCCACATGATCCCGAACGTGCCGAGGAGCGAGAGCGGCATCGCGACCGACGGCACGATCGTCGCGCGCCCGGAGCGCAGGAAGGCGAACACCACGACCACGACCAGAAAGACGCTGATGACGAGCGTCTTCTCGACGTCTTCGACCGACGCGCGGATGGTCTGCGTCCGATCGCTGCTGACCTCGATCTTGATGGCCGGCGAGATCGTCGTCGCGAGCTCCGGCAACAGCGCGAGGATGCGCTGATTGGTCTCGATGATGTTCGCGTCGGGCTGCTTGCGGACGATCATCAGCACTGCGCGCTTGCCGTCGGCCCAGCCGGCGACGCGGTCGTTCTGGACGTCGTTGGTGACCCGCGCGACGTCTTCGAGCTTGGCCGTGCCCTGGGCGTTCTGCGCGATCACGAGCGGCGCGTAGCCGCGCGCGTCGAAGATCTGGTCATTGGCCTGAATGGTCGCCGACTGCGTTCGCCCGACGATCGTTCCCTTGGCCTCGTCGACGGTGGTCGCGGCGAGCTGTTTGCGGATGTCGGAGGTGCCGAGCCCCATGCCCGCGAGCGCCGCCGGGTCGACCTGCACCCGAACCGCCGGCTGCTGCCCGCCGCCGACGAACACCTGACCGACGCCGTGCACCTGCGAGATCTTCTGCGCCAGGATGTTGTTGGCGGCGTCGTAGATCTGCGCCAGGGTCAGCGTGTCGCTCGTCAGCGAGATGATGAGCGTCGGGGCGTCGGCGGGGTTCACCTTGCGGTACGTCGGCTTCAGCGGGAGATCCGGGGGGAGCTCGCCCGCCGCCGCGGCGATCGCCGCTTGAACGTCGCGCGCGGCGGCGTCGACGTTCCGGTTGAGATCGAACTGGAGCGTGATCGACGTCGACCCGAGGGTGCTCATCGAAGTCATCTCGGTGAGCCCCGCGACGCGGCCAAAGCGCCGCTCGAGAGGCGTGGCCACCGACGACGCCATCGTCTCGGGGCTCGCACCGGGGAGCTGCGCGCTCACCTGGATCGTGGGGAAGTCGACCCGCGGCAGCGGCGCGACCGGAAGACCGAGGTACGCGAGGACGCCCGCGAGCAGTATGGCCGCGGCGAGGAGCGACGTGGCCACGGGTCGCCGGATGAAGGCCTCGGAGATGTTCATCCCGGGCCTCGCGCCGCCGCCGGCCTCACTGCGCCGGCTCCGCGGCCGGCTGGCGGCCGGCCTTGATCTTGACGACCCACGAGCGGAAGCGCTCCATGTAGAGGTAGACGACCGGCGTCGTGTAGAGCGTCAAGAGCTGGGAGAAGACGAGGCCGCCAACGATGGTGATGCCGAGCGGACGCCGCAGCTCGGAGCCCATGCCGGTGCCGAGGGCGAGCGGGAGGCCGCCGAGGAGCGCCGCCATCGTCGTCATCATGATCGGCCGGAATCGCAAGAGGCACGCCTCGTGAATCGCTTGCTCGGGCGTCTTGCCGTGGTCGCGCTCGGCCTCGAGCGCGAAGTCGATCATCATGATGGCGTTCTTCTTCACGATCCCGATGAGGAGCACGATGCCGATGAGCGCGATGACGCTGAAGTCGGTGTGGCAAACGAAGAGCGCGAGCAAGGCGCCGACGCCTGCGGAGGGCAGCGTCGAGATGATCGTGATCGGGTGGATGTAGCTCTCGTAGAGAATGCCGAGGACGATGTAGACGGTGATGATCGCGGCCAGGATGAGCGCCGGCTCGCTCGCGAGCGACTGGTTGAACGCCTGCGCGGTCCCGGCGAAGTCGGCGCGGATGCTCGGCGGAGTGCCGATGCGCACCTGGGCAGCCTGGATCGCCTTCACGGCGTCGCCCAGCGACTCGCCCGTGGTCAGATTGAACGAGACGGTGACGGCGGGGAACTGCCCCTGGTGGTTGATCGCGAGCGGCGCCGTCGTCGTGGTCTCGTGCACCATCGCGCCGAGCGGCACGGGCGCCCCCGACGGCGTGCGCACGAAGAGGCGGCCCAGCGCGGTGGCGGTGCGCGCCTCGTCGGGCTTCACTTCGAGGATGACGCGATACAGGTTCAGCTGCGTGAAGATGATCGACACCTGGCGCTGCCCGAACGCGTCGTAGAGGGTATCGTCGATGACCTGCGGCGAGATCCCGAGACGCGACGCCGTGTCGCGGTCGATCGTGAGCGACACCTGGAGACCCGCGGTCTCGAGGTCGCTCGCGACGTCTTGCATCACGTGCTCCTTCTTCAGCTCCGCGACGAGCTTCGGAGCCCACTCGGCGAGCTCGTTGGGGTCCGGGTCCTCGAGCGTGTACTGGTACTGAGTACGCCCCACGCGGCTGTCGATCTGCAGGTCCTGCACCGACTGCAGATAGAGCTGGATGCCGTCGACCTGCGCGAGCTTCGGCTGCAGCCGGGCGACGATCTCGTCGGCATTCGAAGATCGCTGATCGAGCGGCTTGAGCGTGATCGACAGGCGGCCGCTGTTCGTGGTCGGGTTGGTCCCGTCGGAGCCGATGAACGACGCGACATTCTGCACGTCGGCATCCGCCAGGATCACGTCGGCCAAGGCGCGCTGGAGGTCCATCATCTTCGCGAACGACACGTCGGGCGCCGCCTCGGATACGCCGAGCAGGGCGCCGGTGTCCTGCTGGGGGAAGAAGCCTTTCGGCACCAGCCAGGCGAGCCCGACCGTGAACGCGAGCGTCGCGATCGTGACGATCAGCGTCGTTCGTTGATGCCGGAGGACGATCTTGAGCCCGCGATCGTAGAAGTCGATCGCGCCCTGGAAAGCGCGCTCCGACCAGCGAAAGAGCGCGCCGCGCTCGCTCTGCTTCGGCTCGGGCTTGAGCAGGTAGGCGCACATCATCGGCGTCAGCGTCAGCGAGAGCACCGCCGAGACGCCGATGGCCGCGGCCAGCGTGACCGCGAACTCGCGGAAGAGCCGCCCGATGAGGCCCCCCATGAAGAGCAAGGGGATGAGCACCGCGACGAGCGAGACGGTCAGCGAGACGATGGTGAAGCCGATTTGCCCTGCCCCCTTGAGGGCCGCCTCGAAGGGCTTCTCTCCCTCTTCGATGTAGCGGGAGATGTTCTCGATCATCACGATCGCGTCGTCGACCACGAAGCCCGTCGCGATCGTCAGCGCCATCAGCGACAGGTTGTCCAGGCTGTAGCCGACCGCGTACATCACCGCGAAGGTGCCGACGAGCGAGAGCGGAACGGCGATGCTCGGGATCAGCGTCGCCCGGATGTTCCGCAAGAAGACGAAGATGACGGCGATCACGAGGGCGATCGTGATGACGAGCGTCCGTTCGACTTCCTCGACCGAGGCCCGCACGGTCGCGGTCCGGTCGGTCAGGATCTTCACGTCGATCCCCTGCGGGAGCGACGACTGCAGCTGCGGCAGGAGCGCCTTCACGTGATCTGCGACCTGGATCACGTTGGCGCCCGGCTGGCGCTGGACGTTCAAGATGATGGCGCGCTTGTCGTCGTGCCAGCCGGCGAGCTGCGCGTTCTCCACGCCGTCGGCGATGTTTGCCACGTCGCCGAGGCGCACGGGCGAGCCGTTCGCGTAGGCGATGACGAGCGGCCTGAAGCCGGACGCCTTGTAGAGCTGGTCGTTGGTCTGCAGGGCGTAGTCTTGCCGCGGCCCGTCGATGTTGCCCTTGGGCTGGTTGATGTTCGCGGCGACGAGCGCCGCGCGCACGTCTTCGAGGGTCAGGCCCGTGCCACCGAGAGCGACGGGATCGACCTGGACGCGCACGGCGGGCTTCTGTCCGCCGTTGATCGTGACGAGACCCACGCCCGACACCTGGGAGATCTTCTGAGCCAGGATCGAGTCGGCGTAGTCGTCGACCTGATCGAGGGGCAAGACGTCGGAGCTGATCGCCAGCGTGAGGATCGGCTGATCCGCGGGGTTGCTCTTCGAGTACGTGGGCGGCGTTGGGAGCTGCGTCGGCAGGAGGCTCGAGGCGGCGTTGATCGCGGCCTGCACGTCTTGCTGCGCGGCGTCGATGCTTCGATCGAGATCGAACTGGAGGGTGACCTGCGAGTACGCGAAGCTCGAGACGCTCGTCATCTGCGTCAGCGACGGCATCTGACCGAACTGACGCTCGAGCGGCGTCGTCACCGCCGAGGCCATCGTGTCGGCGCTCGCGCCGGGAAGGTTCGTGGAGACGACGATGGTCGGATAGTCGACCTGCGGGAGCGCGGCGATCGGCAGCTGCGTGAAGGCCATGAGGCCCACGAGCAGCACCCCGACCATGAGTAACGTCGTCGCGACCGGCCGCCGGATGAACGGCTCGGACACGCCCGCGCCGCTCATGGTTTGCCGCCGGGCGCGGCCGGCGCCTCGCGGGGCGGGGCTTCGGGGGAGCCCGGCGCCGCCGGAGCCTGGCCGTGCTGCTGCGTGGAGCCTGCGGGATTTGCCGAGGCGGCCGGAGCGC
>OBLW0100001297.1_pt1 | contig 21317 bp, 14 predicted proteins | sample 1520161 | NCBI WGS metagenome assembly OBLW01 (sample SAMEA3539309, study PRJEB22396) | soil metagenome | biome: tundra; feature: field; material: soil | place: USA | collected 2010-05 | depth 0.15 m | reverse complement strand
TCCGATCTGGCTAGTCAAGAAAAAGCGCATAGAAGAAGCCCGCGAAGTACTGCGCGCGATAGGCGAAGAAGATTACGAGCGCGAGCTTCAAGACATCATCCAATCGATCGACACCGAACATGCCGGCAGCGATGCCCTGTTCTCCTGGAAATATCGCTTCCCGATTTTCCTGGCCGTTTCCATCGGAATGTTCAACCAACTCTCCGGCATCAACGCCATCCTCTACTACATCAACGACATCTTCATAGCCGCAGGCTTCAGCAAAGTCTCCGGCGACCTGCAAGCGGTAGCCATCGGCGGCACCAATCTCCTATTCACCATGATCGCCATGTCGGTAATCGACAAAATCGGCAGGAAAACACTCCTACTGGTAGGCTCGGTAGGCACAGCCATCTGCCTGGCAGGTGTAGCCTACATCTTCTTCACCCACCAACACCAAGACCTGCTCGTCTGGCTACTGGTAGGTTTCATCGCCTTCTTCGCTTTTTCCCAAGGCGCCGTAATCTGGGTCTACATCGGCGAAGTCTTCCCTAATCAAGTCCGCGCCAAAGGACAAAGCCTGGGCAGCTTCTCCCACTGGTTCATGAACGGAGCCATCTCCCTGGCCTTTCCGCCGATAGCCCATTCTTCCGGCGCCTACCCCTTCGTCTTCTTCTCCGCCATGATGGTTTTGCAGTTCTTCGTAGTCGCCGCCTTCTACCCCGAGACCAAAAACATCTCCCTCGAAGAGATGCAACGCAAACTCGGAATCGCGTAATCTCTTTAACGCATGTCGAAAATTTCGGCGCAATCGCAGGCCTCAGGTACCAGCGACACTCTTGTCGGCGTCCCCGCACACGGCACCGCTTCCTCGTACTGTAATCGAAAACTTGATTCGTCCAGCGCGACAAGTCTGGCCGCCATGCTGATGTTAGTGCTATGGTGCGTCCCCGTTTTCGCCCAGCAAAACGCTAAACTACCCTCTACCTCGGCAACAACCGAGCCACCCAAACAAAACCAGTACGTAGGCAACCAAGCTTGCAAACCCTGCCACGCCGCCATCTTCAACTCCTACTCCCAAACAGCCATGGCCCAAGCCAGCGGCGCAGCCACCCAAGACCTGATCCCCGGCGACTTCCAACACCCAGCTTCGAGAGTCCACTACCGCATCTACACCGAAAACAACGCCGCCTGGCTAAGCTTCGACCGCCCGGGCGACCCCGCCGTGAACGGCGCTCGCCGCCTGCAATATTTCATAGGCTCCGGCCGCCGCGGCCGCACCTACCTGTTTTCCACCGACAATTTTTACTTCGAATCCCCCATAAACTGGTACGCCCAAAAAAAAGTCTGGGACACCGCCCCCGCCTATCAATCCGCCACCCAAATCCCGATGACTCTGCCAGCCGTACCCGCCTGCTTAAGCTGCCACACCAGCAATGCGCGCAATCCCGTCGCCGGCACCGAGAATAAATACGAGCCGCCGCTGTTCGCCCACGACGGAATCACTTGTGAGCGCTGCCACGGTCCAGGCGCGACGCACGCCGCAGCCACCTCCGACGCCGCGCCATCAGCAATCGTCAACCCAGCCAAACTGCCGGTCCCCAAGCGCGACGCGATCTGCATGCAGTGCCATCTGGAAGGGAATATCGCGATTGAACAACCCGGCCACACGCTCTCCGATTTTCGCGCCGGCGAGAACTTGTCCGACTACGTTCACTATTATTTGTACCAAGAGGAGAGCTCGCCGAAATTGCGCGCCCTGGGACAATCCGAAGCCCTGGTGCTGAGCGCCTGCAGGAAAAAATCCGGCGACAAAATGTCCTGCACCACCTGCCACGACCCCCACTCGTCGCCGCCGTCGGAACAACGCGTCGCCTACTATCGCGGTAAATGCCTGGCCTGTCACGGAGATGCCTTCGCTGCCAAACATCACTTCGAACAGCCCGATTGCACCTCATGCCACATGCCCCGCACCAACAGCGCCGACGTCGCCCACACCCAAGCCACCGATCACCGCATCCTGCGCGTCCCGCTGATGCCCCTGCAAAATCTCGAATCCTCCGCCCCTCCACAGCTGGTCCGCTTTCCGCCCGAGCCCACGGATTCGGCTCCGCAATCTCCGGCTACGAAAAACCAGAACGACCGCGACTTGGCGCTAGCCTGGGAATCATTAGCGCAAACCGGAAACGCCGTCGCCGCACCAGAGAGCGAACGCTACCTGCGGCAAGCCATTGCAGAAAAGCCAGACGACCCGGCCCTGCTCGATGGCTTGGGCTACATCGAACAACGCCGCGGCGCCACCGCCAAAGCCCGCGAGTACTACGAGCACGCCCTGCGCATCGATCCCACCCTGATCGACGCCGCATCCAACCTCGGCGTAATCGAGATAAAAGACGGCCACATCGACCGCGCCCTGCAACTCTGGTCCGACGCCTTCGCCCGCGCCCCAGGCCGCAGCGCCATCGGCATGAACCTGGCCCGCATCTATTGCAGCGCCACCCAAATCGACAAAGCTCGCACCTACGTAACCCGCGTCCTGCAATTCAATCCCGACCTACCCCAAGCCAAAGTCTTAATGAAGCAATTGAATAGCGAAACCCCAAACTGCGGCCTCCGCTAACCCCGCTCTTCTCTGTGACCCCAGTGCCCTCGGGGGTAAAATCTCCGTTCTTCGTTCTCTGCGAACCTCAGCGCCTCTCTGCATCTGAGCGTTACCTCCTGCCTTTTGCCGGTGCCTCTTCCTCCACCGCCTCAAACCCCGACAATCTGTCCAGATTCGTCCACATCGATCGAAGTCACCCGCGGAACCTTAGGCAATCCCGGCATCAGCATGGTATTCCCGCAAATCACCACCACAAATCCCGCCCCAGCCGACAACGAAGCATCGGTAACCCGCAAAGTCCATCCCGCGGGCGCCCCCAAAACCTTCGGATCGTCCGTAAACGAATACTGCGTCTTGGCTATGCACACCGGAAGCTTCTCGTATCCCCAATCCGAAAATTGCCGCAGTTTCGTTTTCGCAAGATCGCTGAAGTGAACTGCACCCGCCCCATAAATCTTCCGCGCCACCATTTCAATCTTCTGGACAACCGGCTCATCCAGCGAATACGCAGGCCGTATCGCAGGATTAGGATTTTCGGCGATCAGTGCTATCACTTTTTCCGCCAGCTCCAGGGCACCCGCTGCGCCTTTGGTGAACGCCTCTGATCGCGCCGAACTCGTCCCGCGTACCGCGCAATACTGCTCCAGCAACTTCAGATCCGCTTCCGTATCGGAAGGAAACTGGTTTATGGCCACAATCGTCGGAACTCCAAAGCCGCGAATGTTATCCAGGTGGCGCCCAAGATTTACCATGCCCGACTCGATGTCGCCTTCGCCTTGATTCCGTATGCTCTGCACCGTGGTCACCAGCACGGCCGCCGCAGGCGCAATCCCCGACTGGTGCATCACGATATCGAAATATTTCTCAGCTCCAAGGTCGGCCCCGAACCCCGCCTCATTCACAACGTAATCCGCCAGCCGCAACCCCATCTCCTGCGAAATCAGGCTGCTGGTTCCGTGCGCGATATTCCCAAACGGCCCGGCATGCACAAACGCAGGCGTCCCATCGGTTGTCTGCACCAAGTTAGGCAGGATAGCCTCGGCCAGCAGAGCCATCATCCCGCCGGTAGCCACCAAATCCCGAGCGTGCACTCGCTGGTCTTGACGCGTCACGCCAACCACAATGGAATCGAGCCGTCGCCGCAGATCCTTCAAGTCACGCGCCAAGGCAAAAATGGCCATGACTTCCGAAGCAGCCGTGATCACGAAGCCGGTCTTCCGGCCGCCGCCATCCTTCTTGCTATCCAGCGAAACTGCGATGCGCCGCAAAGCCCGGTCATTCATGTCCATCGCCCGCGGCCAGGTAATTCGCTCGGGATCGAGGTTCAAATCGTTGCCATGAAACAAATGCGCATCGATCAACGCCGCCAGCAAATTGTGAGCCGAAGAAATAGCATGAAAATCCCCATGAAAATGGAGATTGATCTTGACGGCAGGCTCGATCTGAGAGAGTCCTCCCCCAGCCGCCCCACCCTTAACCCCAAACACCGGCCCCAACGAAGGCTCCCGCGACGTAATAACAGCGCGCTTCCCGATCCGGGCCAATCCCTGCGTCAACCCGATGGAAGTAACCGTCTTTCCTTCCCCCGTAGCGGTGGGCGTAGTGCCGGTAACCAGAATCAAATTGCCTCGCCGCTGGTAAGCAGGATCGGCCAGCAACTCCAGGCGCACCTTCCCGCCATACCGTCCAAGCTGTTCGAAATGTTGTTCCGGAATCTCCAATTTCCGCGCGACATCCTGTATAGGAAGAAGAGTTCTCTGCATAATTGGAGGGGATTGCGGTTAAGAAGTCGGTGTCAAGAATTGTATTCCGCTCGGCAGATTATCACACCCGCCTCTAGCCTCTAGTTCATCCGGCAACCAAGTTATAAGTTCCGGGTAGCACAGGCACTCTTGTTGATCCGGAGTCTCGAAGGGCCTGGGTCCCGCAGCCCGCATCGCCCCTAGCCCAAGAACAGCTACAGGCCCTAAATCCCGGGGGTTCAAGGGTAGCCTTGGCGACCACCAAGAAAGATCCAAGGGGCGCCGCCCAACCTATGGCGCAATTTTCAAGACGAGAGCCGAATACGGCTCCATCGACAATGTGGTCGAAACCGGCCTCAGCGGTTTTCGGGAGCTGCTCACCAACACTTTGAGCCTCGCCGAAGGAAACCCAGCCTTTGCCAAATCAAGCTTTACCGTCTGCCCCGAGCCGGAGATATTCAGTGCCACCAGTACCGCTTGGCCACGGAGCCGCCGCACAAACGCGAAAACATTCGGATCGTCCTGATTCAACGGGACGTACTGCCCCTCCCGCAGCGCCGGCTCATCGCGCCGCAAAGCCAGAAGCTGCCGATAAAAGTTCAGGATCGAATGCGGATCCGCCGTTTCGCTAGCGACGTTGTGCGTAGTGTACGTGGGCGCCACCGGCAGCCACGGCCTACCCTCGGTGAAGCCTGCATTCTTGGCGGTGCTCCACTGCATGGGCGTGCGCTCGCCGTCGCGGCCTTTTTCGAGCGGCCACCCGCGCCGCCCGATCGGATCCCGCACCTCGTCCTTGCTGTTGGGGCCGTAATTTTCCATGCCGATTTCTTCGCCGTAATACATGATCGACGTGCCGCGCAGCGTCAGGTACATCGCCGCCGCGACCTTAGCGATGTCGTCGTTGTGCACCCCGTCGCCCCAGCGAGTGTACGACCGTACGATGTCGTGATTGCTGATCACGAATACCGGCCAGCCGCCTGCGCTCTCGACGGCGCCGATGTGCTCGCGAAATACCGGTGCGGAAAGCTGCTTGAACTCGGTCATCATCAGGTCCATGGGCATCTGCAATTCGTCGTTGCGCTCTCCGTAATATTCGCGCAACTGCGCGACGTTTTGCGTCCAGGTCTCGCCGATCAGCACCGCGCCGTATTCGTCGGCCACCTTGCGCATTTCGCGCATGATGTCGTGCACTTCCGGCAGCTTCTTGTTGTAAATCTCGTGTGTATTCGGAAAGCCGAATTTATCGTTGCCCGGTAAAAGAGGATTGTCTTTCAGATCGGGATCTTCGTATAACGTATCGACCGCATCCAGGCGAAAACCGGCGACGCCGCGGTGGTACCAAAACCGCATCGCGTCCATCATGGCCTGCACCACTTCTGGATTGCGCCAGTTCAGATCGGGTTGCTCGGCATAGAAATAATGGTAGTAATACTGGCCGGTCGCAGGATCGTACTTCCAAGCCGATCCACCGAAAGTGGAAGTCCAGTTATTGGGTGGCTGATTCGGGCCTTGGCCATCGCGCCAGATGTACCAATCGCGCTTTGGCGAAGCGCGTGACGATTTCGACTCCGCAAACCACTTGTGCTGATCGGAAGTATGATTCGGCACGAAGTCCATGATGATCTTGATGCCGTGCGCTTTACTTTCAGCGATCAAGTGATCAAAGTCAGCGAGCGTCCCATACATCGGATCGATGTTTTCGTAATCCGAGACGTCGTATCCAAAGTCGATTTGCGGAGAAGGATAGCAAGGCGTGATCCAGATGGCGTTGATGCCCAGACGTTGCAAGTAGCCCAGCTTGGAAGCGATACCATTCAAATCGCCGATGCCGTCGTTGTTGCTGTCGGCAAAGCTGCGCGGATACACCTCGTAGAACACGGCGTGTTGCCACCACTCGCGGCCTTCCGCATCGACCTTTTTTAATTGCCCGCCGGCTAACGGCGTGAACGCACACATAGTGGCCGCCAGTAAACCCGCGACGATCGAGTTCTTCGACATGACGCAACCTCAGTTCAGCCGATTGGCGCGGTGTTTGTAGGATAGGTGTCCGGCATTCTCAAGGATTGGATCCGCGAGCGGAAAATGTCCGTCCGTTCCCGCCTTGCCTCACGAGCCTGCCTTCGTTGACACTGCTCGTAACGCCCGGGAAGGCCGAAAGTGAAGCACGATCTTTCGATGCACGTACTCGTCGGAATTCTCCGCCGGAAAGCGAATTTTTAGTTTGTCTCCGCCAGTCGATACATTGTAGTGCTCGGCGCCCTCCACCGAAGCGAGTGCGGCGTTGTGTAAGGACGCGTCCTTTTCGGCGTTGAACACGCTGAGTTCGTAATCGGAGCCAGCCTTACCTGCGACTTCCAGCGTCAGCGTATCACGCGACGCGCTCCAGGATTGCGACAGGATGCGTAGCCCTTCGCTGCGGCTTCCCAGTCGCGGCAGGCCAGGATTATAGGCTATACCGAAATTGTCGCGCACTTGAACCGTCAAAACGGACTTGCCGGAAACGCTCGATTTTATCTCGACATGTTGGTCCTGGTCGTTCTGGCTGACGTGAAATGCGACAGGGTGTCGGCTGGTGGTCACTCCCAAAACGTGCGCGCGGAGGCTGATCGCTGGTTGGAACTCGAGATTGCAAGGCGTGCCGCCGATGCACTCCGCGTCTAAAACTATAGAGTCGGATTTATTGGTGTAGGTAAGATTGAGTCGCGAATTTCCGGCGCGCAGGTTGCGAACACAAAACGAGCTCCAGTCCGCGGGAATATGCGGAGCGAACATGAGCGTTCCGGTCTCCGCATCGGAGGACAGGCCCAACATGCCGCGCAGAATGGGGCTGATCACCATCGCGGCGGACCAAATCTGATGCGGCGAACTGGTCGAGAGCGGCTGGTAAAAATCGCCCGAGAGTACCTCGGTCACATGACCGAGGGAGCCGTCCAGAGCCAGCAGTGCATTCGCGCGGAGATTTTCGTAGGCGGGGAGTGCGCGGTGATAGCGATATTCGCCCACCGACGCCCAGCCGGTAAAAAGCGGCCATACCGAGCCGTAGTGATACCCGCCGCCGCTGAAGCGTGTTGCGCGATTGGAGATGATACGCATGCCCCAGTCGGTCTGATGATCGGAATCGGCGAGTTGCGAAATCATCTGCTGGGAGTTTTTTTCGTCGAGCAAGCCGAACCACATCGGAACAGTCGCCAGCACGCTGGCTTCGTCTACCGGCTTGTCGTCTTTATCCAGTGCAAACGCGTAGCGGTTTTTTTCGGTCAGCCAGAACGCTCTTTCGACAAGTGGGCGCTGCTTATCGAATTCGGCTTGCAGTTGCTTGCTCGCGTTATTTTTGCCGGTAAGTTGCGCCAGATTCGCAAGCGCGCGCAACGCCTCGGTTCCCAGTGCGGTCTGGTACAACTCAGTCTTTACCGGGAGCAGCGGTCCACCTTCCACCCAGCCATGTCCAATTCCGAAATTCTGCGGAAACCCTTGAGCGTCGTAGGTGGAGCGGAGGAATTGGTAGGCCTTCCACAAGCTGTCCCATTTTTCTTTCGCGAAGGAGTTATCGCCGCTTTCCACTACGTAGTCGTTTATCGCGATGATATAGAGTGGGGTACCGTCGGCGGAGGCATAACCGTAGGGAAAATCTTTGAACCAAGGAACCAGGCTGGCGGTTTGCGCGATTTCGTGGGGGATTTTGCCGTCGTCGCGTTGGAATTTGCTTACAAATTCGAGGGCGGTTCGCGTGTTGGCGAAGTCGCCTTCGGCGTTCAGAGCGAGTGATGTCCATAACGAATCGCGGCCGAAGAACCAAGCGAATCCTGGACGTGCGCTGTCGCCGGAAGTTCGGTAGCCGGCAACGAGTCCAGTCCCGAGAAAGGGGTTGGTGACCATGCCTTGCAGGACGCTGATGCGGGACCAATCGTAGGCTTGTTGCAGTTGGGCGTCCGGCAGCGACAGGTTCACGGTTTCCCGGAGATAGTTTTCGTAGTATTCCGCGGATTGCTTTAGCAGCTGCGGATAATCGGCGGAAAGATGGTGATAGGTTGCGTCGGCTTCGGCGCGGCCGTTCATAGACCCGGCCATGACGATAATTTTTGTGTCTTTGCCTTTATTGGTGATGCCCATGCGGAAGGCGTTTTTTTGTGATTGGGAATAATTAGTTTGGTACTCCTGGGATGCCTCGGTTGCTGCGGGCGAACCAATGATGGCGACGAATTTCTTGGTTTCTTCGCCGAGGACGAAGGCGCGGGTGCCGGCTTCCCAGGACATGTAGGTGCCGCCGATTGCGGCCGGCCATTCGAGTTGGAAATCGCGAACGAAGTCGGCTTCGATTTCCAGAGGTTGCTCGGTTTCGATGTCGAGCAGGATCACGGCGCCCGATTCGTTCACCGGAACAAAGAGGGTTTCGCGAACCGTGAACGTGTCGTTGCTGTAGACGATGGTGCTCGATTCTGGATGCGCGATCACTGTGCGCGCTAGTGCTTCAGCGGGGACGATGCGGCCGCCTTCGTGGAATTGCAGATGGAATTCGCGTAGCAGTTTCAGCGGGTAGACCCAGGCTTCCATTTGTCCGGATTCATTGCCGAAAAGCGCAGCACGGGTTCCGACCAGCGGTAGAAACTCCCAGGTTCGTGCGGGTCGCGATAGTTCCAGGGTGTGCTGCGGTTGGTTCGACGTCTGGGCCGAGGCGATCGAGAGAATGGTTGCGGACATCGAAAAAAAAACGGCCAGAAGTAATCGGGCTAGCAAAGCGCGTCGGTTCGCCAGGTTCTGCCGAACACCCTTCGGGAGATGGCCACTCCATAGTGGCAAAAAGCGGAATAGACTGGCCGTGCATCGACGGAGAAAACAACGAGAGGAATTCATTTTCGTTCCGAAGGCGCCTCAGCATTTAAGTCCGCAGTCGTCTCGGATCTGGGACATTACAGAATCTCAATGAGCGTACGCTAAGATAAAAGAAAGACCCACCCTTAAAAACCAAGGGTGGGGCACCCGACAGAGTCGTCTAGCACTCGGCTGAGGCGCGCCCAGTGCGGGAAGGTACCATACTTTGTTTTCTTCGCGGCGGACATTCCTGCAGTCGTTGAGCCGTTCCGCTTTGGTGCTATCGCTTGAAAATGTTTTTGCCATGGCCGCTTCTGCATCGCGTGCGATATTCCGTGGATATTCTCAGCAAACCGGGTCGGCGGTTCCTAGCACCCCGCAGACAAATCTTGGCGTCAGCTTTCTTAACGTTGCTCGCGAGTCCGGACTTAATGCCAAGACTATCTTCGGTAGCGAACATAAGAATAAATATTTGCTGGAGACGACCGGTTGCGGGGTGGCCTTCTACGACTATGACAATGACGGCTGGCTGGACATTTTCCTTGTGAACGGTTGGCGATTGGAAGGGTTTCCTGCGGGGCAGGCCCCGACTTCGCATTTGTTCAAGAACAATCGAGATGGGACGTTTACGGATGTGACTGCGAAGGCTGGGGTCGGGCACTCCGGATGGGGTCAGGGTGTTTGTATCGGTGACTACGATAACGATGGATTTGAGGATTTGTTTGTCACTTATTTTGGGAAAAACGTTTTGTATCACAACAATGGAGATGGCAGGTTTACGGACGTAAGCGAGAAAGCGGGGGTAGCCGGGTCCGGCAAACGGTGGAATACGGGTTGCGCGTTTGTCGATTACGATCGCGATGGGCGTCTGGATCTGTTCGTTGCGAATTATATCGATCTCGACCTTGCGACTGCGCCCGTTCCGGAATCAGGTCCATGCCTCTACAAAGGAGTAATGGTCGCGTGCGGTCCTCCTGGATTGAATGGCGGCAAGAATATTCTGTATCACAACAATGGGGATGGTACTTTTACCGATGTGAGTGAGAATGCCGGCCTGTTCCAGGCCAACGGAACGTATGGGCTGGGCGTTCTCACCGCCGACTTCGACAATGACGGCTGGCCTGACATTTATGTGGCCAACGATTCGACCGCCAGCGCTCTTTACCAAAACAAGCACAATGGGAAATTCGTGGACATTGCTATGGAGTCTGGCTGCGCGCTTAGCGCCGACGGCAAGCCGCAGGCGGGCATGGGTGTTTCGGCTGCCGATTACGATCTGGACGGGAATCTCGACATCGTGAAAACGAATTTTGCCGGGGACACGCCTTCGCTGTATCGCAATTTGGGCGGCGGCACGTTTGAAGACACCACGTTTGCCGCCGGTTTGGGGCGACACACGCAGTTTCTGGGATGGGGCTGCGGCTTTTTCGACATGGACAACGATGGCTGGCCGGATATTTTGATTTGCAACGGGCACGTATATCCAGAAGTAGAGCAGCTTAAGACCGAAGCGGGTTATCCGCAGCAGAAGCTGCTTTACAAGAATTTACGCAACGGACGGTTTGATGATGTGTCGCTGCAGGGTGGGCCTGGCATTACCGTGCCGGTCGCGTCTCGCGGCTGCGCCTTCGGGGATTTTGACAACGACGGCGACATCGATGTGGTGGTGAATACGGTCAATGATTTCCCGCAGCTGTTGCGGTGTGATTCGTCGGCCGGTTCAAATGGGCACAACTGGCTGAAAGTGCGCACGATCGGCACGAAATCCAATCGGAGCGGGATCGGGGCGCGTTTGCGGTGTGTGACCCAACCGCCGGATGAGCCGAAGCCGCACCAGCAGATTGATGAAGTGCGTAGCGGAGGAAGCTACATTTCGCAGAATGACCTACGCGTTCATTTCGGGATTGGAAAAGCTGAGAAAGTCGATTTGCTGGAAATTCGTTGGCCCAGCGGGCAAGTGGACACGCTCAAAAATATCAAGCCGAATCAGATGATCGTCGTAAAAGAATCGCAAGGGATCGTGCGCACGGATCGCTTTGACCGAATCAAAGCGACTAAACCCGGCAAGTGATATCCTTCGGCCCGCTGGTTTGGAGCGCAAATGAGGATCCTTTTCATGAAGGTTGTGTTGGCGTTGCTCCTGGTTATCTTGACGTTTTTGTTTGCCGGGCGTGCGCTGGCGTCCCCGAACGATACTGCGCCCGACCGCAGAATTGCCATCACGATCGACGATCTGCCGGCGGCATCGGCTAATTCTATGAACGCGGCAACCATCACCGCGATGACGAAACAGCTGCTGGCGACTTTGCGGGAAGAGAAAATCCCGGTGGTGGGTTTCGTCAACGAACGGAAACTGTATTTCAAGTGGAGCGAGGTGAATGAACGAATTGCCTCGCTGGATATGTGGCTGGACGGTGGTTTTGAGCTGGGAAATCATACCTACGGTCACACCTCGCTGAATGGCGCGGGCCTTAAGGAGTTCGAGAACTCGGTGATCCAGGGCGAGAACGTCACTCGATTGTTGATGGCGCAGCACAATATGAAGCTGCGCTATTTTCGACATCCATATCTGGATACCGGGCGGGATCTGCAAACACGACGTGAAGCCGAGGCGTTTTTGGTGGAGCGCGGCTATCAAATCGCGCCGGTCACGCTGGATGCCTGGGACTGGATGTTTGCCGTAGTTTACGAGGATGCCAAGAAACGTGGAGACACGACGCTGCAACAGGAGGTTGTAAAGGGGTATCTTGCGTACGCCTCTGAGGTTTTCATGTATTTTGAAAAACTCTCGCGCGATCTGATGGGTTATGAGCCTGGTCAAATTTTACTGCTGCATGCCAACCAGTTGGAGGCGGAACACATCGGTGAATTGCTGGGACTAATTCGCAAACGCGGATATCGCTTCGTCACCCTGGAGGATGCGCTGGGCGATTCCGCTTACGCGCTGCCGGACACTTATGTGGGGGAGGGAACGGGCTGGCTGGAACATTGGGCTATCACACGGGGGCAGCCACCGTTACATCAACCGAGCGCGCCGCAAGCAATGGTCGATCGCGCCAAAGCTTTACCGCATCCGCAACCCTAAGGTGCGAGTCCCATGCCATGGAGTGTTGAATTTTTTTGCGTTAGCGAAAACACCGCCCGGAACAGCTGTACCGCCGGGGCTAAATTGAAAAGGAGTGAGCATGCCAGCCAGGAATATCTCGAGGTTTGGTGCGGGCCTACTTTTTGTGATGGGAGTGTTATCAGGCGCGTTTGCGCAGATGCCTAATCCTTATGGGCCGGCTATTAGTCTGGAGAATGCCAAGAAAGTAGCTGCGCCTGCGATTGCCGAGGCCGCGAAGAACAATTTGGCGATGGCGGTGGCCATTGTCGATCCGTCGGGGAACCTGGTGTACTACGAAAAGATGGATGCAACGCAAATTGGCAGCGCGAACGTGGCGATTGATAAAGCGCGGTCGGCGGCGCTCTTCAAGCGGCCTACGAAAACATATCAGGACGCGCTGGCGGCTGGCGGCGACGGGTTGCGGATTTTGCGTTTACAGGGCGCCGTCCCGATTGAGGGCGGCATTCCGATTTTAGTGGACGGCAAAATCGCTGGAGCGATCGGCGTTTCCGGTGGCACGGCGGCGCAAGATGGGCAGTGCGCTAAGGCTGGCGCGGACGCGCTGAAGTAGGCCCGCCGGTCAAAGTATTAAAGAGCGAGGCGAGTGCGCGCAGCGGCTGGAGTCAGTTCCGCGGACCCATAGCTTTAGACATTCCGACATTTCCGGGATGCTCATTTCCATTTCCACCGACTTTTCGTGACCATGGGCACGGCGAGACCGAAGGCGAGAAAGGCGCGCCTCCAGCGATCCTGGCCGATTGCGTCAGATCGCCGCTTGGAAAGGTGCTTTCGTAAAGTTGTTCGCGCATGAGCGTTTTCTTGATTATCCGAGCACAAACAAGGTTAACTTTTGCTGGTTTTAGCAATGTGAAGCCGAATGCGCTTTCCGCACCGCGGGCTTTTGATAGGACTTTTTAAGTTGCGCACCGCAGACGCACCTTGGATTAGCTCGCGCCTGCTGTGAAGGACAGATTGCTCGAACCTCGCAGTTACAGCGCTGGCAGTAATAAACGCGTTCCTCGTTCATGATCCTGGTTTCTCCCAATTGGGCGACTGAATCTCCATAGTGCATTGGCGCGAAGCGAGTTCAATGAAAATGACCTCACGAAACCACGGTTCATTCCAGAAACCCCTGAAGCCCGGAGGCGGCCATTTAATGAGCTGACGGAACGATCCGCGCGCGCATGTGACTTCCGCTTACGATTCCAACCGCGGTTTATGGGACGCAGGGATGTTCGGGGGAAGGCGAGATTAGAAATAGCACAGGTTGTTCCAACGTGGGAACGGCAGCTATCGAAGCCAGGCTCGTCGGGCCTTGAGGCAGTACTAAATGGAGCCTGTGCCAAGGACCGGGTTAGGCCGATTGTAAGAGTCACTCACTCTGCGAGCGCGGCCACGTTCGCACCCGCCGCATAACGGAGGCTTTGCCATGGAACATTTCGTAGATAAGTTCGAGCAAGACCGGCGCTTATCCCGACGACACGAATTCAGAACGGAAATGCGTGTTCGGGTGCGAAAGCCGCATAGTGCGGAGTTACGGGCCGAATCGAAGAATCTATCGCAGCGGGGAGTTTTTGTCGTTACGGAGATGGAGCTGAACAAAGGCGCGGCATTGGATTTGTTGGTGGAGATGCCGGAGCAGATCACGGGAGTGCCGACGGCGCAATGGTTGTGTACCGGGCATGTAGTGCGGGTAGTGCCGGTTAACTCGCCGCTAGGCGAACAAGGAGTAGGGGTGCAATTTGATTTTTACGAGGTGTCACGTCCGGAACGGCCGCAGTGGGCAATGGGTGCGGGGCCGCGCGGCCCTGCGATTGCACAGGTTTAGCGAGAGGACCGGAATGGCGGGCTGACCTGCAAAAAGGGTCATGCTGCTTGCGAAACCGACGGTGAGGCTTGTGAAAGTACGGAAGGAGGCCGCATGGGCCGATTGAAAACGTTTCAACTCGAGCGCAACAGAACGCGTGGTTATTCGATTCATCCGAAGGAGTTCGTGTTCGTAGATAAGAGGACGGGGATGCGGCGTTTCGAGGTCAAAGCGGATAAAGATGGGCATATGCCGGTGGAACAGGCAGTGAGTCTGCTGGCTATTTATTGTGTAGCGCGGCAGCAATTGCCTCGGGATTTTGGGGTGATGGTAGCGGCGAGCCGAGATTTGTACGACGGAATTGCAGAGCGGGCTACCAAATTGATCCAATTGTGTTCAGGCGCGAAAATGCCTGGATTTCCGTTGAGCCGCCGACAACGTGAAGTACTGGCCAACGTTACGCAAAATATGACCAATAAGGAGATTGCTGCGAAGTTGAACGTTTCGGTGCGAACCATAAAATTCCACGTTTCAACATTGCTCGAGAAATTCGACGTACAAGGCCGGGTGGATTTGATGTTGGAGTCGGCGGCATTCTTGCCGGTCCAGAGCGTGCGCAAGAGGGCGACTGATCCGGAGACAATGGCACTCGGCCACGTGCGAACTATCCCTTCGCTCGCGATACCCGCAAAGCTGTGCCTTACGGTGCCGGTGGAGCGCACGTCGAGTCGTCCGACGGGAGTTGGAAAGCGAGAGCGTGGATGCACAAACGAGCCCTCATCGTCGATAACGAGCCCGCAAGCTAATCGTTACTAGTTCTTCTTGTCCGTGAGAGCAGTAATCCCCGAGCCCTCCCTGAAGGTGTGGAAAGTGTCGACGGTCATGTCGTCGAATCTTTCCGTTCGTCCGCTGGGCCAACGGATTTCGATCCAATCGATTTTGGTGACGGGACCCAAACCGAAGTGAAGACGCATGTCATTGTTGGAGATGAAGCTCGAGCCGCTGCGGATTTCATCAATAAGTACCCGGCCGCCGGCTTTGAGGCGGATACGCGCGCCGATGGCATCACGATTGGATTGGGGAGCGGGTGATCTCGCGACGGCGAGGCGTGCTTTCGACTGCGGCCGTGATATGCCCATTGCTCCGATGGGTCTAAGGGTGATCCAGTGATTGAGGCTGCGAACCTGATTCACAAGCAGGCTAGGCGGCGCGTTCATGTTGCTTACAACGGCGGATAGGCGGCCCTCATTCCACAGATCGCCGATGGCGAGACCTCTCGATGAGGAGGGGTTGTTGATTCCGGGGCCGGCGGTGGCGGAGACATCGGTGAAGGTACCGTTGCTGTTGTTGTGATAGAGGATGCGAGGTTCCTGGAAATTGCTGCCGAGATGCTGGCTGTCAACTTCGGGATAGACGTGACCGTTTACGAGCAGCAGGTCGGGCCAGCCGTCGTTATCGAAATCGAAAAACATTGTGCCCCAGCCCAGATATTGGGTGTGTAATCCCAGGCCGGCGGCGTAGGTGACATCGTCGAAGGTGCCGTCGCCGTTGTTGCGGTAGAGGGTGGCGGTGTCGTCGGAGAAATTGGTTTTGAAAATGTCGAGGTGGCCGTCGCCGTTGTAGTCGGCGACCGTTGAGCCCATGCCGGCTTGCGCGCGGCCGTCTTCATTGAAGGCGGCGCCGGCGGTTACGGCGACGTCTTTGAAAGTGCCGTCGCCATTGTTGTGGTACAGGATGCTGGGCGTGGAGTCGCAAGCTACGAAGATATCGGGCCAGCCGTCGTCGTCGTAATCGAGCGTGGTGACGCTTAAGGCGTAGTGCCCATCGGTTTGGTCGATGTGCGATTTGGTGGTGACATCTTCGAAGGTGCCATCGCCGCGATTGTGGTAGAGGATATTTTTCGCGCCCGGTAAGCCTTGTGGGCCGCACATTACCGGGACGCCTTTCCAAATGCAGTTGGGGCGCTCGCCTGGAGCGGGCGCGGTCGATAAATCGAAATCGACGTAGTTGGCGACCATCAAATCGAGATGGCCGTCGCGATCGTAATCGACGAAAGCGCAGCCGGTACCCCAGGCTTTGCCGGAACCTGCGACGCCAGCTTTTTCGCTGACATCGGTAAAGGTGCCGTCGCCGTTGTTGTGATACAGGACATTCTTGCCGTAATAGGTGACGTACAAGTCTTCGAAGCCGTCGTTGTCGTAATCGCCGATGCACACTCCCTGGCCCCATCCGGTATGCGCCAGGCCCGCGTGCTTGGTGACGTCAGTGAATGTTCCGTCGTGATTGTTGTGATAGAGGTAGTTGGTGGGAGTATCGGACCCGGGGGAGGAATCGAGCTTGGTGCCATTAACGATGAGGATGTCGGGCCAGCCATCATTGTCGTAGTCAAAGATCGCGACACCCGTGCCGGTGGTTTCGATGATGTATTTTTTGGTGGTGACGCCGCCGAACGTATTGATCATCGTCAGGCCGGCTTGTTTGGCGATGTCCGTAAAATAGGCAATCGGCTTGGGAGCGGCAGTTTGCGGATTTCCAGCGGCCAACAGAACAGAAAATGACAGGGCCACAGTAAGGACCATCAACGAAACGAGAGACGTAGCGCGGCGCTGCCGAGGATTTGTGACGACCATGCCTTCCACGGATAGTAGGGTGTGGCAAGAGGCGGGTCAAGGCGGCCCGCCACCGATATACCTGTGTACCTAGCTCGAAGCCCAAATGGGGCATGGCGGCGTACCACTGGCTGTGACGTGCTAGGATTTTAAGGTGAGTGCTTTCAAGTTCAAGAGCCTTGGCGCGCGGACTGGCACGTTGATTTTCGTCGCGTTACTCGCGGCCACCGCACGCGCGCAAGATGTGCCCGCGTCGGGCGTCGGGCGGGCCGCGCAAACGGATGCGATTTACCGGCAGGGAATTGCCGCGTTGCAGCAGGGGGATCTGGCTTCGGCGCGAACCGATTTTGAGAAGGTGGTGCAGTTGCAGCCGCGAAGCCCTGAGGCGCATAACTCGCTGGGCTGGGTTTTGCTGGTGCAAAAGCAGGCGGATGCCGCGATCGCACAATTTCAGACGGCCTTAGACTTGCGTGTGGACTTTTTCCAGGCGCATATGAATTTGGCGAATGCCTATCTGCTAAAGGGCGATCCGAAACGCGCGGCCCGGGCAGCCCGCGAGGCGGTGAGATTTGCCCCGACTGAATCGGAGGCGTATCGGACTTTGGCACGGGCGTTGGACGCTTCGGGTGACGTCGAAGGAGCCATCAAACAGACGCGGCATGCCTTGGAACTCGATCCCGGACGTGCCGAATTACACGACGATTTGGGGACGCTGTTGGTGCGAGAAGCTTCGATGCCGGCGCCTGCAGGGTCTGCATCGGCAGCGGGACCAGCTGCGTCCGACAAGGCCCCGGTACAGCGTGATGCGACGACGCCGGAGTCGGCCAGGATGCCGGCGCTGCCCGGGCAACTTCCGGGCGGTTCGCCTACGCAAGAGGCGGAAAGGGAATATGCCGAAGCGTTGCGGCTGCAGCCGGAATTCGCAGCTGCGCAATTGCATCTGGGCGTGCTGGAGCTTCAGGAGAAATCTCCGCACCAAGCGATTCATCACCTTGCCGAGGCCGCCCGTTTGGATCCGCAGAATCCGCTCGCGCATTTGTATGCGGCCCAGGCGCAGTTCGCTGTTGGTGACCCAGAGGGCGCGCGGCATGAAGCTTCGGCTGCGCTCACACTGCAGCCGGGGCTCGTTGAGGCGCAGAATTTACTGGGTCTGGCGCAGCAGCGCCTTGGCAATGCGGATGAGGCGGTGATGGCCTTCCGCCAGGTCGTGAAAACGCAACCGGACAATGCCGAGGCCCACAATAATCTGGGTTTGGCACTGTTGCAAATTGGAGATGCGACTACTGCCATCACGGAATTTCAAGGCGCGTTGCAGTTGCATCCCCAGGATCCCGGATACGAAACAAATCTGGGCGTGGCTTACCTGCAGAAGACGGATTTCGATGCGGCGGTGACTCAATTCGAGGCCGCGCTCAAGACCTTTCCGCAGGACGCGACACTCCACTACGATTTGGGCTTAGCGCTCAAACTAAAAGACAAATTAATCGAGGCCACCGCCGAATTTCGGACGGCCGAGGAATTGGATCCACAACAGTCCGATGTGCATTACACGCTGGGCGTCACCCTGTGGCAGCAGGGCGACTTCCCGGCGGCGGCGGACGAACTTCATGCGGCGCTTCGCACCAGACCTGACTACGCCGAGGCTTGGTATACGCTGGGGACCGTTCTCAAGCAGCAGGGCAAGATCGACGAATCGGCCAGCGCGCTTCGCGAAGCCATTCGCTTGCAGCCGGATTTCGCAGGGGCGCACACCACATTGGCGGCGGTGTTGCGTCAGCTCGGCGACAATCAGGGAGCGGCCGCGGAATCGAAGGCGGGAATCGAGATCAGCAAGGAGAAGACCGACCAGCAGGCGGCTCTGTTTGCGACAAACTCAGGAAAGCGGCTGCTCAATGCGGGAGATCTCGATGGCGCGATCTCCCAATTTCGCTCGGCCATAACCGCGACGCCCGGCTACGCCCCGGCCCATTTTCAATTGGCACTAGCGCTGGAAAGGAAGGGCGATAAAGAGCAAGCGGCGGAAGAATTTCAAAAGGCCGCGCAGTTGGACTCCCGACTGACTCGTTCGTCCCCTTGAAACCGGCTGTGTCCCGAAGAAAACTTCCAATCTGTACCGAAAACTGTTTGCCGGCTACCGCTAGGAAACCCCATTGCGAAGGGCAACCAACTCCGTCGAGACCGGCACGCCTCGCGTTACTTTTACGCGCAACACCGCCTCAAACGGTTTGAGTTGACCGGTCTGCGAAACCGAAAGGCGGAGCAGCAGTTCTTCGACGGAACTCCTGCGACAGACGTATTCGACGGCAGCTTGCGTGCCCATGGTGGTATCTCCGGCCAGAATCAAGACCGCTTGGCGGGGATCCAAGCCTCGGACCAAACCGATGACGGCATAGTCTTCGGTTAGGTTTTCGCTACCAGGAGTTCCGAGGAATTCTTTCATCTCGCCAGGCTGTGGGTGCACGTTGATAATCTCCGGGTCGCCAACGCGGGGTCCACTCGTGACCCTGTGGAAGACAAATTCCTGCGTGCCAGGTATTTCCAGCAGGGTCAGGTTTTCCAGCGGGGACCCGACGAATATCAGATTATTGTTCTTGGCATCGTCCAGCGAGAACAAGCTGCCCCGCTTCACGCGTATCTGGCGATGGAAGGTTTGGAACAAGTGGTCCAGTTCATGCACGGCTAAGACTTCGCCGACGCCGGTATAGTGATCGAAAATCGGAGTGTTCTTGTCTTTGGCCATGTCGTAATAGCGCAGCCCCACTTCGGGACGGCCCACGAACTTGGCGTTGCTGAAGATGACCCAGGGTTCTTCGTCACCGGATACAAATCCATTCCAGAAAACGCGAAATGCCGCAGGAACTCCCTCGGGATCGCGAGCGATTCCGGCTTGAGCAGGATTTCGATTGGAAACCAAGCTAAGGATCGCAGCGACACAGATAGCCAGCAGAATGGCCAGCAAGGTGGTGGCGATTACCCAGCTGCGCCGGGGCCGGGCAACCGCGGCACTTTCCGCGATTCCCGAACCGTGCGCTCTCGCCGGGCCAGCCATTCGGTGGTGGAACGCCAGTACGTACGTGCCCTTGGGGAGTTCCACGGTAATGGGATCGTCGGCGCCATCCGACCCGTAATATTCAGTGAGCTTTACGCGCAGGCGCCCGGCCTGAACGCGGACCATGGAATCCAATTGCGGATCGAAATCGGTGGAGCGGCCGAAGACCTCGGTCGCGATTTGATACTCCTTGATAGGTAATCCGGGGTGATCCAGGACATGCTTGGCTAGATAGCGGAGGAGTTTGCAAAGTGATTCGGAGCCGTGCAGCACATGGCTGTTCACCAGCTTGTCGATTTCTCCGAGATATTGCTCGCGTTCCGTCAACGGGGACCTCGTGACAATCGGTTAAAGGGAGTGTAACAATGCGCCCATCTGCTTGCAACATTAGGATTTAGAACGAGTAACCGTATCAGACGCTCTGAGACTTCAATCTAACACAGAAAAAAAACTAATAGTAGGCATCGCAATCTCAGTTCGGCCTGTCGAGGGCTCGAACCTGTTGTAGGTGCTCTTCCGAGGGTGGCAGTTTGCGGAAGATATTGCTTGGGGTGCTTTTCACGTCGAGGTAGTTGTCGTGTGGAAGGGTGTGCGTGCATGCCGGATCGGTTTTTGCTGGCGTGTTCCGGCTGGACCTTATCCCATACGTTCAACTTTCTAATCTTTCGAAAATAGATGAAGGTCAATTGACTAGCTGCTGAGTTTAGCGCTGGTCAAAACCTGAACCAGGGGTTTTGAAATCCGCGGGTTTCGGTCCGGTTCCGAAGGAGGAGTGCGATGGTGAGGCGATCCGTTTGGGTGGGTGTTGTAGTTCTCTGTTTGGCGCTGGGGTTGAATGGGCCAGGGACGCTAGGGCAGGCGGTATTCGGAAGCATCTTTGGCACGGTCACCGACCAGCAGGGTGCGGGAGTGGTCGGCGCGAAAGTAACGGTTACTTCCACTGCCAAGGGCACAACGATCGAAGCGACCACGAACGAAAGTGGGAACTATACTGTCACGCACTTAATTCCCGACGTGTACAGCGTAAAGATTGAAGGAGCAGGCTTTAAAGCATTTGAAGTCAAGGACATTCAAGTGTCGGCCGACGCCGCCATTCACCAAGACGCGCAGCTTACGGTCGGCGACGTGACTCAGACGGTTGAGGTGAGCGGAGATGTCGAGCAACTCAAGACCGACCGTGCCGATGTGTCCATCGAGTTCAATCAGAAGTATGTTTCGGACTTGCCGCTTCTGAATCGAAACTTCACTAACCTGGAGCTGCTGTCGCCGGGCACGCAGAAGGTTGTGGGCTGGAGCCATGCGGCCACCGAAAATCCCCAAGGCGCGCAGCAGATTTTCGTGGACGGCCAGCACTTCAGCGGAACATCGTTCCAGTTAGACGGTACCGACAACCAGGATCCGATCTTGGGAATCATCGTCGTCAACCCCAATATCGATGCCATTCAGGAGACCAAAATCGCCCTGCAGAACTACGACGCCGAATTCGGCAAAGCGGTCGCTGGCGTGATTACCGTGCAAACAAAGTCGGGAACCAACGAGATCCACGGCAGCGGTTTCTATGATTACCGGGGCAGTGACCAGGAAGCGCGTGATCCGTTCACGCAGGCGCCGGGT
>OBLW0100001296.1_pt1 | contig 21318 bp, 19 predicted proteins | sample 1520161 | NCBI WGS metagenome assembly OBLW01 (sample SAMEA3539309, study PRJEB22396) | soil metagenome | biome: tundra; feature: field; material: soil | place: USA | collected 2010-05 | depth 0.15 m | reverse complement strand
TTAGAAAGAATGGCGGGGACGACGGGACTCGAACCCGCGGCCTCTGCCGTGACAGAACGAGTAAGTTATTGAAATCAAACGGTGTCGGCAGGCACAGTTTGGTACGGCAAGACATCCTGAGTCACTGTTATCGTCCCCTTATCGTACCCAGATCTGAGGCTCTGGTTCGTTGTCCATCGTTGAAGACTCCGTTGCGACATCCAACCGAACAGAACTGTTCTTCCGAATTACCTTGTCATACGTCAATTAAGTTTCGTCGGCCTCGGTGTCGACTAAGAACGCCTCTTAACGCGAATTCGACACCGTGTTTGGCGCAAGGTCACGCGGAGAGAGATTAGTGTCGAGTGCTACCGGCAGTCTCTCGGTGTGAGTGTAGATTAATCATTCCGAACAAGAACAGAAGCGTTCGACGCAAAACATTAGTTGATCCGTCTCGCCTTCCCCTCCCAAAGCTTGGCCTTTAGTTCGCGTTTGAGCACCTTGTTCGTCGAACCCTTCGGAAGTTCGGTCATGAAAAGCACCTTGCGTGGTTTCTTGTAGCTGGCAATCCGGCCCTCAATCCATTCGATAATCCCGTTCTCTGAGACAGACGCGCCATCGCGAGGCACAATGCACGCAAGCACAGATTCCCCCCAGCGCTCATCCGGGTAGCTAACGACAGAGACCTCGCGCACCCCAGGGTGACAGGCGAGTACGCGCTCCACTTCCGACGGATAGATGTTCAAGCCGCCCGAAATGATGAGGTCGCGCTTGCGGTCCTTGAAATAGACAAAGCCCTGCTCGTCGACGATCGCGACGTCACCGGTAGCATACCAACCTTCGCGATCGATCACCGCTGCGGTCGCCTCATCATTCCGCCAATATCCTCGCATCAGATGATCTCCGCGAACCACCAGCTCGCCTTCGACGCCGGCCCCAACCACCCTTCCGTCATCGTCCAACACGCGAATCTCGGTGGCATGGGTGGCTCGGCCGGCGCTCTCGGCCAGCGCCGGGGGATCCGGGGCGAGCAGATAGTCATCGGGGCGCATCACGGTGATCGGGTGCGGCGCTTCGCAGCTGCCATAAACCTGCGTCAGGATCGGCCCAAGCGCCTCTAGCGAACGCCCAAACAAAACATTGGAAATCGGGGCACCGCCGAAGGAAATTTGAGCCATCTTGCGCACTCGGCTGCATACCGCTTCCCCGCTGTCAATCAACATCTGGAGCATAGTTGGCACCATGAAGGTGTGCGTGCTGCAGTGGGTCTGGACCGCTCGGGCGAATTCCTCCGGCTCGAACCTGGGAAGAATTAGATTCCGCGCGCCAACGGCCATGAAGGCCAAAACCTTCGAGCCGCTCCCGTGGGTAAGAGGAGCGCAGTGGACCATGGTCGAATGGCGGGTCGCCACTACTTCGCTGGAGAGCATGTTGATGGCGGCGGCCACCCGACTGGCGTGTGTGTGTGTCGCGCCCTTCGGACGTCCGGTTGTGCCGCTCGTATAGAGAACATAAGCCGAGTGGTCGGGGCGCACGGGTGAAACAGTAAGCTCGGGCCGCCCTTGGCTTACGACCAATTCGTAATCTCGCACAACACCTTCGCTTCCGGCCTTCGCGTCGACCAGCAAAATCGCATTCAGCTCGTCAAACTCATGTCGGTCTAGCTTCGACAGCAACCCCTCATTGGTCACCAAAACTGCGGATCGGGAGTGGTTCACGATGAACTGGCACTCATCGGCCGAGAGCCGCGTGTTTATCGCTACCCGTGGAATTCCCGCGCGCGTACAGGCAATGTCGATCTCAATGAAGTGGGAATCGTTTGGTAGGAATATTGTTGTTGGCCGCGTTGCGCTGCTACCGAGTGCCAGTAATGCGTTGGCGAGCCGCGCGCTGCGCAGACCGATCTCACCATAGGTCATCTCGCCATGCTGGTCGATCACGAAGATGCGGTCGCGATAGGCGGCGAGACTTCGCTCGACCAAGCGTTGCGCAGTCAGCATTCCAGGATCTCCTTCCCGATGCGATATCGACTACCTGCCGGCCACTGTTCACTATTCAGATAGAGTTGCTTTCGGCGGAACGTAGAGCAGCGCGCAAGAGGGTCTTTACGACGTCCGGCAGCGCGGCGAAACGTGGGTCCTTCGTCAGCCCCTGGTGGTAACGGTAATAGATTTGCTGGTCGATGACAGCGAGTTTGAAGCGCGCAAACACAAGATAGAAGACGATGCGCGAGACGTCGCGGCCAGTTTCTTTGGTATAGTGATCGACGAGTTGCGCCCGACTGAGGCTTCCGGGATAAGAGGAAGGGCACCAGCGAATCTTCTGCAATTCTTCAGGGTCCTTCGGATCGATCCAATATGTGAGCGTGGTACCAAGATCGGCGAGCGGGTCTCCGATCGTGCTCATCTCCCAATCGAGCACACCAACGATCTTTGTGACGTCGGCGGGATCCAGAACGACGTTGTCGTACTTGTAGTCGTTGTGGATTAGTGTCGCCAGGCTCGTTGACGGCATAGCTTCTTTCAACCACTCGGAAATGCGCTCGACCTCCGGGAGCTCGTGAGTTTTCGAACCGTGGTAGCGCTCCGTCCAACCGCGCACCTGACGTTCCAGATAGCCCTGCGGTTTCCCAAGATCGCCAAGCCCGATGGCTTCATAGTCGAGCGAATGAAGTCGAACGAGATTGCCGATGAATGATTCGCTGAGGCGGCGCGCCGTTTCCGGAGGAAAAGGAAGACCGGTGGGGGGGTCTCTGCGGATGATGACACCGCGAACAGGCTCCATTAGGTAGAAAGGTGCACCGATGACGGAGTGGTCGTCGCAATAGAGAAGCGCCTTGGGCGCAGGGGGATAGGCAGAGTGCAGCTTCGACAGCACACGATACTCGCGGCCCATGTCATGCGCGGTCTTGACTCTGCTGCCGAAGGGAGGTCGACGCAACACGAACTCGCGATCACCGAGGCGCACGAGGTAGGTCAAGTTGGAATGGCCGCTGGGGAATTGCTCGACGGTGACGGGTCCCGAACTCCCAGAGAAATGTTGCAAGAGAAAGGCTTCGAGCCGGGAGACATCAAGTTCTTCGCCGCGCCGGACGGGTTGAGGATGATTGAGAAAGTCGTGCATTTTGGTTTTGTGCGATCTGGATTAGGCGGACTGGCCTCCGTCGACCACCAGGGTGTGTCCGGTCACAAAATCTGATGCATCAGAAGCGAGAAAAATAGCAGCGCCTTGGAGATCATGCGGCCCCCCAAACCGGCCCAACGGTATGGATCCTAGAAAAGACTCTTTGTTTCGTTCGATGACCTTTTCCGACATTTCGGTGGGGAACCACCCAGGCGCAATCGCATTCACCTGAATGTTGTGCATGCCCCACTTGCAGGCCAGGTCTCTCGTGAAACTGATCACACCACCTTTGCTGGCGCTGTAGCCGATGGCGGACAACTCCGATGAACCACGCAAACCGGCAACAGAGGCGATGTTAATGATCTTTCCACGTCGCCGGGCGATCATCGTTTTGCCTGCCGCTTGCGAGAACAGAAAAGTTCCGGTGAGATTGGTCTCGATGACTTTATTCCACTGCTCGAGAGTCATTGCCTCGACTGGCGCGCCCCACGATGTACCTGCGTTGTTGATCAGGATGTCGATCCGCCCAAACTTTTTGATGGCGGTGTCCACAACCTGTTGAATACTAGCGGGATCTTTGACGTCGCAGGTGACCGCCAGAGTCTGCACGCCAAGCGCACGCAGCTCTGTGGCAGCTTGTTCGCAACGGTCCTTTTTTCGGGCGCATAGGACGAGGTCTGCGCCCATTTCCGCCAGACCCTCCGCCATCTGCCGCCCGAGTCCCACGGACCCACCAGTGACAATTGCAACGCGCCCGGTAAGATCGAAAAGCTGTCTGACTTTCATAGTGCAAGTGGTTTCGTTTAGCTTGGTAATAAGGATTCTTTCAAACCCACCGACCATCGGCTGCACTTGATGATGTAGGATTATCGAATTCCGCGTTCGTCCATCCACTCATATATGCGGCGAATGCCTCTCAGTTCTGCACCCGGACCCGTTATTTCCGGGAAATCCTTCTGGTGTGACGTCAGGTCCACACGTTGGGCAGCAACCTCCGGCGAGACTCCTTGTCTGCGCAGATTCGCAACCTGATTCATCACGTCTGTTAGGTAGCCCTGAAAAGCCGCGATAAGGCTTTTGTCGCTAAAGGGCTTTCCATGTCCAGGGAGCACCATAGTGAAGTCCAACTTCTTCAGCTCGTCGAGTGTCGTGATCCATTCGTCGAAAAATGCGTCGCCCATGTAAGCAGGCCGGCTCTCCATAAGGTCGCCTGTGCAGACGATCCGTTCTTTCGGCAAGAACACGACGGTGTCTCCACCGGTATGGCCGCGCCCGAGAAAAAGAAGTTGGATCTCCCGCTGGCCTGCGTACAGGACCATTTTCTTAGCGTAGGTTACATTCGGCGGTGTCGGCTTGATTTCCTTCAATTGGTCCAAAAGCGTTTGTGCGGCGGCGAATTGTTTTTCTAACGCCGCCTTTTGACCCGAGTCCTTCGCGTCCTCAATGTTCTTTTTGAGCGACTCGATTAGGGCCGACATTCTTGCCGTCTGCGACGTCTTGAACGGCTCGCTCTCGAGAATGTTAGATGTCAACATCCTGATTCGTACGTATTCGTGGGCGATGATCTCGACCTCGGGCGGAAACACCGAGTTTCCATCCGTGTGATCATAGTGAAAGTGTGTGTTAACCACATAACGAATTGGATTATCCGTGATCAGCTTAAGGTCCTCCAACAGAGCTCGCGCGGTGGCGGGCGTGGCGCCGTCGTCGACGAGCATCACGGTGTGATCGTTGACGATGATCGGAATGTTACTGCCCATGCCGCCCGTAGCGTAGTACACACCATCGGCGACTTTTTCGAACTTGTAGACTTTGCCCTGGACAACCTGATAGGGAAACTGAGCTGGCGTCTGCCCGCTCTGGGCTTTCACCTCGAACGCCACCGACATCGTGATCGCTAGAATCATTGCGATTGTGCGTGCTCTCACAATCGCCTGCTGAAATAATCTCGCTGGCTGTGGGTCCCCGCCCCAATGCGCTCGTTCGGCGGCTTCATCCTTTGCGGTCGCATGCATAATGACTCCCCTCACTTTTCTACGCACCATGCACTCATCTTTCGGCCATCGACGACCCATGCGCCTTGTCTGTCCGCGCATGAAGATCGCGCAACGCCGTCAATTCCGCGGCGGTTGGTTCGGGAGTTGTCTCCATGTGTGGAGTAACTTTGAGATCCCATCCCGTCGCTGCGCGAACCTGTTCCACGGTTACTCCAGGGTGTACGCCACTCAATGTAAACTCGCCAGTCGCCAGGTCAGAAATCAGAACGCCAAGATCGGTTATCACAATTGTCGGGCCACGCCCACGTGTCGACCGACAGTCCGCGCCCATATCCACGCTTCTTGGCGCCGAGTTCTGTCTGTGTTGATGACCAGCGGACGTTATGAAGTCCAGCTTCTCCACAAACGTTCGTTTGCTCTGTTTCAGAATGATCCACACTTGTTTTGAGGCAGTTGCTATTTCAGGAGCTCCGCCCGCACCAGGAAGGCGAACTCGTGGCGAAGCATATGTGCCGCCAATCACTGTCGTGTTGATGTTGCCATACTTGTCGATCTGCGCGGCTCCTAGAAGTCCAACATCTACGCGCCCGCCCTGGAGCCAGTAGCAGAAGAGTTCGGGTACCGAAACGACGCCATCGGCGGTTTCAGCCAGCTCCCCGTCGCCAATCGATAGCGGAAGAATGCTCGGCTTCGCCCCGATTGTTCCCGACTCATAAATCAGGACGACATCCGGTGCATGAATGTTGCGCGCCAGGTTGGCGGCAGCGCTGGGCATTCCGATTCCAACAAAGCAAACCATGTCGTTCGCCAGCCGCCGCGCGGCCGCGATGGTCATGATTTCGATGGAGGTATACGCCAACTTAGCCACTGCTCACCATCGTTCCCTGCGGCAGGCTGCGTCGGAATCCCGCGAAATCCTCGGTCTCGAGAATATGTTCCCGCATCCATTGCAGAAAAGTGTCGCGATCGCGAGAGATTCCGTCCCATGCCCTGCAAAACCCGTTGTCGCGCTGATAATAGCCGTGCGCATAGGAAGGGTGCGCTCCTCCTGGAACTTTGCTCACATAGGTCACAACCCACGAAGGAATTACACACGCGTTCATCGGCGCATCCAGCTTGTCGACAATCTCTTCGACCGTCACGATGGCTTTCTTCGACGCGAGCACTGCTTCCTTCTGGATTCCTATGATCCCCTGAATAAGTACATTGCCTCTGCGATCTGCCTTCTGCGCATGGATGATGGCAACATCGGGTGTAAGGGCCCGGGTTGCCGTCAAAACCTCACCGGTAAAGGGGCAGGCCACCGAACTGATCGACCGGTTGTATTTCGGAATATCCGATCCAACATACCCTCGCAATACCGCAAAGGGTAAACCTGAAGCGCCGGCCTGGTAGCGCGCCGCCATGTCCGCGTGACTGTGCTCTTCAATTTCCAGCGGAATGGGCCATCTGTTCTGGATCGCGTCTCGAAAGCGGTGCAACGATCCGACCCCCGGATTGCCCCCCCATGAAAACACCAGTCTGGTTGCACATCCCATTCCGATCATCTGGTCGTAGATGATATCCGGCGTCATGCGGATCAGCGTGAGATCCCTGCGCCGTTGGCGGATTATCTCGTGCCCGGCTGCGAACGGAATGAGGTGCGTGAAACCCTCCATTGCCAATGTTGAGCCGTCGTGCACCAACGCGGCGATCGCCTCCCGTATTGTTGTGATCTCGGCCAAGAACCCATCCCTCAATAAGCTCGATAATCGTACCAATTGGCGCACATCACACAGACCGCTACATCGAGCACGCCGGACTTTCAGCTCCGCCTTTCCCAAAATTCCACGCGGTGCGCGCTTGATCTTCTGGGGCGGATGCGTCCCTTTGTCGAAAGTGCGGCTGTTCTTCTTGACGCTTTGCCTAGGCCGGCGCAGAATTCTTCGGCTTGTATTTTCGCAACTCCAGCTTGGCAACCAAGGCGCGATGCACTTCGTCGGGCCCATCTGCGATGCGCAACGTGCGGATCGTGGCAAACAGTTCGGCCAGGGGAAAATCGCTGGAAACACCGCCGGCTCCGTGCATCTGAATAGCCTGATCGATGATCTTCAAAGCAATGTTAGGGACCGCGACTTTGATTTGGGAGATCTCGCTGCGGGCGCCATTGGTGCCAACTTCGTCGAGCATCCACGCGGCCTTGAGAGTTAGCAGACGGGCTTGCTCCAACGCGATTCGCGCGTTAGCAATGATATCGACATTGCCACCCAGTTCCGCCAGCGGCTTGCCGAAGGCCACGCGACGCAGCGAACGGCAGCACAGGAGCTCAAGGGCGAGTTCGGCAGCCCCCAGCGTGCGCATGCAGTGATGAATACGGCCAGGGCCGAGCCGGCCCTGCGCGATTTCAAAACCGCGGCCCGCCCCAGCGATGATGTGATCGAGCGGTACCCGAACATTCGTGAAGCTAACCTCGCCGTGACCGAAGGGCTCCTCATAGGAGCCGAACACGGGCACCATGCGCTCGATCTTAACGCCGGGAGTCTCAAGTGGCACCAGAACCATCGAATGACGCTGATACTTGTTTGCCGAGCGATGGGTTAGGCCCATGAAAATGAGCAGCCGGCAATGGGGATGGCCGACTCCGGAACTCCACCATTTCCGGCCGTTGAGGACAACCTGGTCTCCCTCGATGAGGGCCGTAGCTTCCATGTTCGTGGCATCCGAAGAGGCCACGGCGGGTTCCGTCATGCAGAACGCGGAACGAATTTCGCCAGCCAGCAGTGGCATCAGCCAACGCAGCCTTTGCGCTTGCGATCCATACTTCACCAACACTTCCATGTTGCCCGTGTCGGGCGCGTTGCAGTTGAAAACCTCCGGGGCGATCAAGGAGCGGCCAGTGATTTCCGCGAGGGGAGCATATTCCACGTTGCTGAGGCCGGCACCATACTCCCGATCGGGAAGAAACAAGTTCCACAGGCCGGCAGCCCGCGCCTTAGTCTTCAACCGCTCCATGACCGGGGGCTGCGTCCAACTGCGCCAGTCGGGAAGGTTCTGCAGTTGAGCACAATACTCAGGCTCTGCCGGCAAGACATGCTCTTGCATGAACGCCGAGAGTCGCCGAATGTAGCTTTGGGCACTTGGTGAGCAAGAAAAGTCCATCGGTACGCGTTCCCCTTGGCAGGCACATCGTAACGACTTCCGCAGAATTCCCCTAATGAATTCTACGAATGCTGTAATATATGCAGCGTGCATTTAAGCCAGGTCGATCTCAACCTGTTCGTTGTGCTGGAAGCGATCTATCGCGAGGGCAACATCACGCGCGCAGGCCATCAACTGAACCTCACCCAACCCGCCATCAGCCATGCGCTGAAACGACTGCGTGATCTTCTGCAGGACCCGCTGTTCGTTCGCCAAGGCGCGCACATGATGCCGACGGCGTTCACGCAGAACATGATTGACCAAGTGCGGCAGGCGCTGCAAATCTTGGAGGTGAACCTCGTCCAGACTTACAATTTCGTTCCCGAACACTCGCGGAGGAACTTTCATCTATCGTTGTGGGAATACCTGGAGACTCTGATTCTTCCGTCCTTATTGGGGCGCCTGGCCCATGCCGCCCCAGGAATGTCGATCACGACGTCGCGGGTCAAGCGGAGAGACCTGGAGACCGAACTGGCAAGTGGCTCGGTCGATCTGGCCATTGAAATTCCCATGACGACGAGTGATCGCATTCGGCAGAAGTGGCTCTGGAAAGAACCCTATGTGGTCATTGCTCGGCAGGGTCATCCCGCGATAGCAGACAAACTCGACCTGGAGACGTACCTGGAGCAGCGCCATATTCAGGTTTCCTCCCGGCGCCTAGGTCCCACCCTCATCGATGTCGAACTGAGCCGGCGAGGCCTTCGCCGGCTGGTGGTTCTGCGCAGCCAACACACCTTCTCCGCCTGCATGGTGGTAAGTAAGACTGACTTGCTGCTGACTTTGCCCGAACGTCACGCGCAACTGCTACACCCGGCCCTCAGGAATCGGGTGCATCGTTTCCCGCTCCCTGCGCCCCGTTTGGAAGCCGCTTTGTACTGGCACGAGAGTGTGGAGAACGATCCGGCAAACCGCTGGCTGCGAGAGGAAATCGAGAAGATCTTGGCCCCTGTGCCTGGAGCGCGGCGCAAGGTCAGTAACGAACGCCGCCGAAGCTCACAAGTGGCCTCTTCTTTGATACCCCAGCCCTTGATACCCCAGCCCTTGAAGGAGGGTCAGGCGAGATCATCAACATCGCACCCGCGGCGGGATGGGGCGGGTGGTCGTCGGAACTACAAGCGATCGGGTGCTGCGCGAGCAAGGGCGGAATGATTGTTCATCGAGCATCTGGCTCGCAAGTGAGCGCCGCACAACATCTGGAAACAGCGCTGACGACGAGGCGCTCCCCTTCGTCGCTCGGAACGGCGGGTTCGTTGCAGCAGCGTAGGCAAAAGGCTCTGGGAGAAAGTTCCAGCGCAAGATTAATGAGAGGAAGTCAGATCATGACTAATGACGCCGGTGGCCCGATCAGGAATCTCGCGTGTTTGGCGGAAATGCTGGGCACGCATGAGGCGCATCACGCTGGTTCGTCACGCGCAAGCGTCGTTTCTGGCGGCGGATTACGACAACCTCTGTGCGAAAGGCGAGACGCAAGCCAGATTGTTGGGCAAGTATTGGGTGCGGCGAGGCGTGATTTTTCAGAAAGCTTACTCGGGCCCGCGCGTTCGACAGCGAGAGACGTCTCGGCTCGTGGCCGAAGTCATCGCAGCGTGGGTCAGAGTTTTCCCGAGATCGCGGTGATTGGCGAATTCGATGAATATCCGGCCCAGGCCGTGATGCGTTTGTGCCTTCCAAAACTAATGCAAGTGAACCCTGAAATTAGCAAGCTGGACAAAACGTATGAGAGTTCGTCCGTGCCGGGCGAGCGGCGCAGGACTTTTGAAAAACCTTTTTGAAATAGTAATCAGTAAGTGGGTGACGGGAGAGACTGCGGCCGATGGCATTGAATCGTGGCATGAGTTCTGTTTGCGAGTGGAGCGGGGGATCGCGCAAGTGCTGGGTGACGCCCCGCCGGCTGCGAGCGCGGTCATCTTCACTTCCGCGGGGCCGATTGGAGCAACAGGGCGCCAAGTATTGCATTTATCCGCGGAGGACACATTAGCATCTGTCCTGGATGTCCCGTAATGCTTCGTTCAGTGATTTTCGCGCCTCCGGCCATCGCCTCATGCTCAGCGCGTTCAATGCACATCCGCATCTCGATGAGGATTCACTGCTGACCTACCGGTAGCTGACAATGGGACCTGCAAGTCCCCCCGCGCCATTTCTGCATGATCACTTTGCATACAGCGGACCGGTTTCTGCTGAACAATTTCCCAGCGGCTCAGGCGATTTCCGAGACTGCAGCGACTCAAAACAGTACATTCTCTGCAGGCATACTTCATCATCAAAAGAATTCATTTGATGAATTCTGCGAATGCGGATACCCTCACGCCCGTCCTCAATACAACGCTCGAAGCGGCTGACACACGAGGAGCCGCTGTGCGTTTGCATTCTGTAAATCAAGCAAGACCTTAAAGATGTGCTAACTGATGATCGCCGAATGTAAAGAAGCTGCGGACGGAGACACGAAGCGAAGCGTAGAATGCCGGCGCCAAGAGAAGATCAGGAGACAAAACATGACACGTCACCGACCAGCGAAGAAGTATGCTTTTACCGTCCTGACATTCGCGTCATTCGTGGTGTGCATGCTGATTCCCATTCCCGTCTGCGCGCAGGTGGTCGGAGCAACGCTCTCCGGTACCGTCACGGACACTTCGGGTGCGGTAGTGCCCAAGGCTCAGGTTTTCATTCAGAACGTGTCAACCGGGATCAGTACGACTGTCCCAACAAACGCGGAGGGAGTATACGCAGCGGCGAATGTGCTGCCCGGGGACTACGAAGTGACGGTTTCATGTGCAGGTTTCAAGACCGAAGCGCGCAGTGGCGTCAATCTTACGGTTGGAGCGCACCAAGTGCTGAATATCACCCTCCATGTTGGCCAGACTGCTCAGAAGATTGACGTGACCGGTGCAGTAACCACCGTCGAACTAGCCTCATCCGCTGTGGGCGGTGTGGTGGAGGCCACCACAATTGAGGAGTTGCCGCTGAATGGGCGCGATTGGACTACATTGGCAGTTCTCGAACCAGGTGTCAGTAAGGTTCTGACTCAGCAGCCCAATGTAGGCAACAGCCTGGGAGGCCGCGGATATGGACAGGAGTTGGCGATCTCCGGCACACGACCGCAACTGAATAACTATCGCATCGACGGGATCAGCGTCGTGGACTACGCAGGCGGTTCGCCGGGCAGCTCGCTGGGCGTGGCTCTAGGCGTGGATGCAATTGAGCAGTTCTCGGTATTGACAAGCAATGCTTCCGCCGAGTACGGGCGGACTTCCGGCGGGGTTGTCAACGCGATTACCCGATCTGGAACGAATACGATTCATGGAAGCGCCTTTTGGTTCCTGCGCGACGAAGGTCTCGACGCGCGAAATTACTTTGACACGACCATTCCACCGTTTCATCGTAATCAGTTTGGCGGATCGGCGGGAGGTCCCATCCAGAAGGATAAGACCTTCTTCTTCGTCGACTATGAAGGGCTCCGTGAGAATCTTGGCACAACGAACATAAATAAGGTGCCTTCGCAGGATGCGCGCAACGGGATCCTGCATAATCCGGACGGCACGACGACCACGGTCACCGTCGACCCCTTAGTGGCGCCCTTTCTCCCACTATTCCCACTTCCGAACGCCGGTCTGATAGGCAATGGCGACACGGGGCTCTTCGACATTGCTACAAACGCTGCTCTTACTGAGAATTATGTGACCACGAAGATCGACCGGAAGTTTTCGACGAAGGACAGCATTTCGGGAACGTTCTTCCGGGACAAGGCTTCCAACCAAAGTCCGGACAATCTTGACACTCAGCTCGTTGACAGCCCCACTAGCGGGACCATGATAGGTGTAGAGGAGAGTCACTTGTTCAGCCCGACGCTGATGAATAGTGTGCGAGGCGGCTACCACAGGGTTACGGCATTTCCCGAACAATCTGTGAAGGCGATCAACCCACTGGCCGGGGATCTCTCCCTGGGTTCTTTTCCCGGGCGGTTCGCGCCGTCCATTAGCGTGACAGGACTGGACAACTACAACGGAGGATTGGGCGCGCTTTCCAGCCAAGGTTTCTATTGGAACTCCATTCAGGCTTACGATGATGCCTTTCTGACTAAGGGCACGCACTTGATAAAATTCGGCTTTGCGTTCGAGCGGATGCAAATGAACAACCGCATCCTTCCCGACAATGGCAACTTCAGCTTTGGCTCGCTCCAGTCCTTTTTGACCAATCAGCCTACCTCGTTCAATGGAGCTCCTCCAAATAACGTTTCCGGGCACGGAGACCGACAAACTCTTTTGGGAGGCTATCTGCAGGATGACTGGCGGGTGCGACATAATCTGACTCTAAACCTGGGCCTACGGTACGAAATGGTCACGGTCCCAACCGAGGTTGAGAACAAAATTTCCAACCTGGTGACTTTTACATCCCCCACGCCTAAACTGGGGTCCCCCTATTTCAATAATCCAACCCTGCGAAACTTCGAGCCGCGGGTTGGTGTCGCCTGGGACCCCTCCGGCAGTGGGAAGACCTCAGTCCGCGCGGCCTTCGGGATTTTCGACGTCCTGCCTCTCATTTATGAATTCTCCGGTGCAATCGGTACGTCGGCCCCGTTCACAGAGAAAGTCGCAGCACCGGGTACGCCGGGTTCGTTCCCGACGGGAATAGTAGCTACCATATTTGGTTCGGGTGCTCCCCCACCTACTACCCTGCGGTACGGCTCTATTCAGGTTAATCCCCCTCGCAATTACCTCATGCTCTGGAATCTAAACATCCAGCGCGAACTCACTCCGAGCACGACTTTTATGGTGGGTTATGTGGGAAATCACGGAGTCCACATGCTAAATCGTGCGGATGACGTCAACATGGTACTGCCCCAGGCCACGCCGCAAGGACTTCTCTGGCCCTTCCCGGCGGGCAGCGGGACCATACTCAACCCCGTTATTGGCGACATTCGCGGCGAGTATTGGACTGGTACAGCCTTATATGATGCTCTCGAGGTGCAGTTAACGAAAAGAATGAGCCACGGTTTCCATATGCAGGGTTCTTATACCTGGGGCAAGAATATTGACACGGGTTCGGCGAGCGTTATCGGCGATCCGTTTACGAATTCCATCACAAGTCCCCTCTGGTTCTGCGGTGCCTGCAGGCGCGGCCTGTCGGACTTCAACATAGGTCAGACCCTCGTAGTTAATTACGTCTGGGATCTTCCGAGTCCGAAGAGTTGGGGGGTGGTCGCTTCCCATCTCCTGGGGGGGTGGCAACTGGGAGGGATTATCACCGCCGAAACAGGCGTGCCGTTTACGCCCCTCATCGGAGGAGATCCGCTTGGGGAAAACAGCACAGATCCGTTTGCCTATCCGAGTCGTGTACCCGGGCCAGGGTGCGGTTCACCTGTGAATCCAGGGAATCCCAATAATTACGTTAAGCTCCAATGTTTTAGTGTTCCGATGGCCACGCCTGCCATTGCCGCACTTTGTACGCCTTTCAGCGCTGTACCGGGCAGTTGCGCGAACCTTTTCGGCAATGCGGGCCGCAACTCGGTGATCGGGCCCGGGCTCGTGACTTGGGATTTTTCGTTGGTTAAGAACACCCACGTGAAGGAGCGCTTCAACCTGCAATTTCGGGCGGAGTTCTTCAATATCTTGAATAAAGCCAACTTTGGAACGCCCGTTGACAATTCAACGTTCTTCGACTCGGGTGGAAACCCGGTTGGTGGTGCCGGTGCGCTTGATACGACATCCACAACGTCACGACAGATCCAGTTGGGGCTGAAGGTGATATTTTGATTCTTGCTCTTTCCAAGTGGTATCAGATAGAGACAGAAGCATGCTCTGAGATTTATCGGGAGGAGTTGTGACCACGATGCAAAGATTTCTTTCGACCGCCCTGCTGGCAGTTTTGTTTGCAGGGGTCGTTAAAGCACAAGAGACTACAGGAGCTAAGGCCGAGGAAGTTAAACAAGAAATCCTGAAACTCGAGACCGAGAAGCTTGCGTACCGTTTGAATCACGAGGGCAGTATGGAGGATTGGAACAAGCGTTATGATGCCGTTGGCATCGCCGTGACCCAGCCAAACGGAGCCAGACCCACGGGAGCAGAGCATGTGGCTCATTTGAAAGACCCAAGCAGAGCGAAGTTGCGAACCAACAATCAATTTGGTTATCAAGTGCGGGTCTACGATGACGCAAAGATCGCCGTCGTAACTTACAACGGCGAGAATACTTTTTCCACGGATGCAGAGAAAGACAAGATCACTACTCAAAAAACATTGGACACAGATGTTTGGTTCAAATTTCCGGACGGGATGTGGCGTCGTATAGTTCACGACGCTGCTCCTGCTGCTGGCGAATGTTCAGGAGCTAATGCTGGCTTTATTCAGCCGCGAAAGGAGTGAACTCAAGCTGACCTTTGTGGCTGATGGGATTGCAGAGGTTCTGCCAGGCACGATCGAGGGTCGCGGGTTTTCTTCAGATTCATCCAGAGTTCAAGGATCGTTCCAGAGTTGTGAACCATGGGCACGGCCGTGCCGGCGGATATTGCCCGCCTCAGGGCGAGTAAAGCGCGAAATCTTGCTCCAAAGGAGAAGGACATATGGAATACCTCATCGGGAAGCTGCTTCGGGACTTCGAAAAGGGAATGATGACCCGGCGCCAGCTTATTCAGAGCCTTTCGCTGGCAGCAACGGCGGCCTCTGCCCTCAGTGTCGCGCCGGCAGCGGCGGCAGCAGCGGCCGATGGTAAAGTGGCCCAAGCCGCCTCCCTGAACCACCTGGGTTATCAGGTGGCGGATTACGCCAAGAGCCGCGACTGGTATGCGGATCTGTTCGGGATGAAGGTCGTGGTAGACGACGGACAAAAGGCCATGCTCGCGGTTGGCGAAACGCTCTTAGTCTTTCATACTCGAAAATCCGCCACCACGCCGGTCATCAATCACATCTGCTTCACGCTCGCCAACTGGGACGACGATAAGAGTGTCAGGGAACGAGTGCAAGCCGAGATTAAGCGCCGCGGACAGGATCCGCGACCGTCCGAACACAGTCTCCACGTTAACGATCCAGACGGTTTTACGCTTCAGTTGGGCGGAAAGGTCCAATATACGTAAAGGTCCGATCTGAGCTGCGTGAAGGCGCCGAGGGGATCCGACACCCGTGCGAGGCCGACTCTCATCTGCTCCGCCCGTCATGCGTGGTGTGCAGATTTACCGGACTACGCTTTCTTACCCATTTCGCGACTAAGTCCAAATGGACTCTCGGAGCGGCTGCATTCAAAGCAAGGAGCTTATATTCCAGATTAAAGAGAGGTTTGAGATGAGACGTTTGCAGGTACTTGTTTTGGTTACGTTCATATTTGCTCTGGGTTACGTTTCGAGTCTAAGGGGTGGTGATGACCCTGTACAAGAGCTGACAAAGATCAAGGAGCAGTGGTCCGAAGCAGAGGTAAAACGTGACGTAGGTTATTTGGACCAGTTGTTTGCCAAAGACTTTGATATGTTCAACGCTCGGGGACATTTTAATAAGGAACAGATGCTCCAGTCCCTCAAGGATCCTGATCTGACGTTCACCGAACTACACTCGGACAACATCCAGGTGCGTCTATACGGTAATGTGGCCGTCATGACCGACCACGTGAAAGCGCGTGGCATAGCAAAGGGCAAGGAGTTCAGCAGAGAATCCCGCTTTGTCCGGATTTTCGTCAGGGATCACAAAAAGTGGCAGGCTGTGCTGGCGCAATCAACTCCCCTTACGCCGGATCCTGCTGCTCAGAAATAGGTGAAGACTGTTGTTGGGTTCAATTCGGAAATCCTACTTTCAGAGGGTCGAATCTTGAGGAATCCTGTGTTGAAAGAAGATAAGGTTTACCGGCTGTTGGCGCTCTTCCTTAGGTCAGTGTTCTTTCTTGCCATCGGTTGGACTGCAAAAGCGCAAGCGCAGGGCGACGCGTCTTCTCCGATCATCTTGACAGTCGATCATGGGGTAATCTGCGAGTCAGACCTCGGTCCTATCCAGCAAGCTTTCGCTGATGCAGGTCTCCGGTCCGATTATGGCGGACGCCACCTGGAATCGCCTACCCAAATGGCAGTCCTTGGTTTTGAAGATTATTCGTACCTTGGGCTGGATACGCCAGTAACGTCACCGGCGCCACAAGGAGTCGAGTTGGGTAAGTTTATGGACGGGAACGCTGGCCCGTGCGCGTGGGTGGTAAACGTGCCTGATATTGGGCGAGAAGTAGAGCGAGTGTCCCGTTTGGGAGTTAAGGTGGAGGCCCCTAATTACTTGAGCAGGAAGAAGCCAGACGGGACCTTATCCAAATGGAAAAAGGCAAAGCTGGGAGAGGAAACCCCAGGAGCTACGCTGCCATTATTGCTCCAAGACATTACTCCGCGCAGTTACCGGGTAGAGCCCTCGGCCAGCACGAAAGGGACAAACCTGACAGGTGTTACTGTCGTTGTCCTCGGGGTGAGGGACCTGGAGGCTAGCATCGTTCTGTTTAGGCGGGTCTACAGGTGGCCAGCACCGATCGTGGAACAGCATCCTGAGTTTGGAGCGAGACTGGCATATTTCGAGGGAACTCCGGTGATCCTGGCCGTTCCGTTGGCACAGAATTCGTGGTTGTCCGAGCGACTGGCTCGCTTCGGCCAGAGCCCGATTGCGTTCCTTCTCGGCACTCGCAACTTCAAGACGACCTCGGCGCGTTTTTCTTTTCCGAGCGCCACGCAGTGGTTTAATCGGAAGGTTTCCTGGTTTGACCCAGACAAACTACATGGTGTGAGGTTGGGAGTGATAGACCAATAGGCTGAATTGAAGCAAAGGGTGCCTCTCGCGGCGGAACTCTCGACAAAAAGAAGGTCGATTGTCACAAATCATGTGGACGAGTAGACCCCGAGGATCAGAAATGAAGCCGCACATTTACATCGCAGGCATCTCGATGACGCACCTTGGCAAGTTTTGTGACCTGTCGGTCAAGGATCTGGTGCGCGAGGCGGTGACTGGGGCAATTGCGGATGCCGGTTGCGGTCTTGCTGATATCGAGGCTGCTTGGTTTTCGAATACTCGCCAAGGCATCATGGAAGGGCAGAACGTCATCCGTGGCCAATGTGCTTTGCGCGCCATGGGACTTCAAGGCATACCAATCACAAATGTCGAGAATGCTTGTGCCAGTTCCAGTTCAGCGCTTCGGGAAGCCTATGCGAATCTGAAGGCTGGGCTCTGCGACGTGGCTCTCGTGGTCGGCGCCGACAAAATGTTTTTCCCGAACAAGCGCGAGCAGATGTTCCAGGCCTTTCTGGGCGGCATGGACGTCCATGAGACTGAGGCCACTCAGAAATGGATCCGCGAGATTGTGACGGGCTTCGGCACGGAAGAGGCCTCACAGCTAGGCAACTCGGTTCACAGCTTTTTCATGGATGTATACGCCGCAGTCGCCCAACTCCATATGCGGCTTTACGGCACGACTCGGCGGCAGATCGCCGCCGCGGCCGCCAAGAATCATTGCCATTCGACGCATAACCCTCTGTCGCAATATCAGCAGGCCATGTCGGTAGACGAGGTCCTGGGAGATATACCGATTTCCTGGCCTCTGACGAGGTCCATGTGTGCGCCAATAAGCGATGGTGCGGCGGCCGCCGTTTTGTACAGCGAACGAGGGCGGCACAGATTCGGGGGTTCACGGGCCGTGCGCGTTGAAGCCCTTGTGCTCGTCAGCGGTGTTGACCGAAAGCCAGAAGACTTCGATAAGCATATCGGTCGACGCGGCGCACTGCAGGCATACGAACAGGCGGGGGTTGGCCCCGATGAAATAGACGTCGCGGAGGTACACGACGCATGCTCCTTTGCCGAGATTCTGCAGATCGAGAATATGGGCTTCTGCAACCGAGGCGAGGGCGGGCCAACGACTGAAAGGGGTGAAACAGGGCTCGGCGGCCGTATACCGGTCAATCCGTCCGGCGGACTCGTCTCGAAAGGCCATCCGGTGGCAGCGACCGGACTTATTCAGCTTTACGAACTCGTCACTCAGCTTCGCGGCGAGGCTGGGTCCCGGCAGGTCGATGAGGCTCACCTTGCCCTCGCGGAAAACGGCGGAGGATTCTGGGGGGGAGAGGAGGCCGCGACGACGGTGACGATCCTTGTCGGCCCAGACCGCTAAGTCGGTCTGCCGAGATGGGTCTCCCCTATAGCTGCTTGTCTGCCGTATCTAACCTGCAGTGACAATCGTTCGCTCGTCAAGTATGTTCTTACCCGAAAGCCGGAGACAACCGAGTGCCTGATGTTCGCTCACGCGCGATCGAGCCATCTTCCGCTGAGTTCACCGACCGTACGCGGCGTCGAATTGCCGTGCGGCTGCTTCCATTTCTTTTCGTCCTTTACATCATTAATTATCTTGACCGCACCAGCGTGGCGTATGCCGCGATCGGTATGTCTCGTGACTTGGGATTCAGTGCTCGCGTATTTGGACTAGGCGCGGGCGTTTTCTTCGTCAGCTATGTGGCTTTGCAGATGCCCGGCGCCTTGCTGGTCGAACGTTGGAGCGCACGCCGGATGATTTCTGCCACCATGATCGCCTGGGGATCGGTGACGGCACTGACAGGACTGGCGCACACTCCAGCTCAACTTTATCTGGCACGCTTTGCATTAGGCGCCGCGGAGGCGGCTTTTTTTCCGGGGGTCATCGTCTATCTGAGCCACTGGTTCATTCGTGAGGACCGCGCCAAGGCGACCAGCAACTTCATGGCCGCAATTCCCCTCTCATTCGTCATTGGATCGCCAATCGCGGGATGGATTCTCAGCCACAGATGGTTCGCGGTTGAAGGCTGGAGGTGGCTCTTCATCCTAGAGGGGATGCCGGCCATCCTACTGGGCATCGTTGCGTTCTTCTACCTTGCGGACTGGCCGCGCGAAGCGACCTGGCTTGCTCCGGAGCAGCAGCAATGGATTGGCGAAAAACTCAGCGCGGAAGAACCTCACAATGCAAAAGCGATTTCAATAAGACAGGTCCTGAAGTCCCGTACGATTCTGTTGCTGGCCGCGGTAACCTTTCTCAATTATTTCGAAAGTTACAGCTTCTTTTTCTGGTTCCCGACCATGCTGAAGCGCCAGTCTGGAAGTTCGGACGTCAATGTTGGACTCCTCGGCGCGGTGCCATACATGGTGCTTTTCATCGCAATGCAAGTCAACGGATCGCTTTCCGACAGGAGTCACGAAAGACACTGGCACTCAGCTGTCCCACTTTTTATAGCGGCAGCCGGATTTCTGGGCCTGGTCACTCAACCTCGGTCAATTCCGCTCTGGCTCTCGCTCTTGCTTTTCACCATGGCTTGCATGGGTTCTGCCTACCTCCCGGTCTTCTGGGCGATCCCCAGCGAAATCCTGAGCAAGTCGACCGCAGCGGCGGCAATTGGCATGATCAATGCTGTTGGCAGCATCGCGGGCTTTGCGAGCCCTTACCTGTTTGGTTACCTGAACACTCGGACGGGGTCATTTTCGGCTGGTCTGGCCGTACTAATGGTCTCTGCTTTTGCCGGAGGGTTGCTAATACTGTTTACTCCGAAGAGGGCCTAGGAGTGCGAACCCAAAGGCCGTGGTTATAACGGACGGCAATAGGGACGCATCCGGAATCTCGCACACGTCTAGCACACTGCTTCCTTGCCGAATCCAGCGGACCAAGCGTTCGTGTGTACCAGCGAAGCAGAGTGGCTACCTCGACGTTGACGACGCGATATTGCTTTTCAGTGTACCGCCCGCAGGGATCACCGTCACGAAGCCCGTCGTCGCGCCTCGTCGCGCCGGTCGAAACAGTAGCTTTGATTACGGTAATCGACACGACGGTGAACACGGGCCGCTGTTTCATTGATTGAACTGGAAGGCAGAGGCCGAAGTTGTTCCGTGCTTGCCGCATTCGGCATAGGAGGCACACGTACTCTACCCTGCTGCGAAGTGTCGGGACTGAGTTCAAGGTGATGCAAGAGCTGCTGCGGCATTCCACCTTGCGGTCAACTTTGGACGTTTATACACAGGCAGTGACGCCGGCGAAGCATGCAGCGCAGGCTGCCGTAGTGTCGTTGGTCTTTTCATCCGATACGAGCGGACATGAAACCGCAGTCTGATAGCCAGAGGGCTTGAGGAACAGGCAAAAGGGCACAAAAAGGGCGCGAGACGTGCCCTTTTTGTGTCCTCGATGGTTTGAATGAAGTCCGCCTAACTCTTTTAGAAAGAATGGCGGGGACGACGGGACTCGAACCCGCGGCCTCTGCCGTGACAGTCACCCGCTGGCCCACGCAGAATCAGGCGGTTAGGTGTGCGGCTGTCGGCAACCGTTGGGTTCATTGGGCAGCGTAGGCTTGTTTTTGTGCAACGATTTGTGCAACCGTTAAGCCCATGTCGGGCGCGCGCCAAAACCTAGGCAGAAATGAATAACTACCGATGTCACCGGAGAACTCAAGAAGATGGCGTTCTAATTACTGGAATGCTGACGGCTGCGGAACGCCGCAAACCCGATTAGAGTTCGTTGGGACGGTTCCGAAAGTGAAATCGAGTACGCTATTGCTACAGTCCTTCGTTACTACTGGCATCCCGACGGATCTTCGGCGTCCGCTCGATAAGAAGTTCCTGCACAGCGCGGTAACCTTGATCGATGGCCTGATCGGTGTATGCCGAATACTCCCCCACGATTCTGGAATGGGGGTGGATTTGAACCACCGACCTTTGGGTTATGAGCGTTTCGGTCACCGGTAACATATTGAATTTACGGACACGAGTGGCGCTCCAAGAACCCCTAAAACACGGCTGGAAATAATTAACGGGGGCCCAACGGGGGTCGGTGTTTTCTCCGGCGATTTCGATGTGCGATTTCTGCGGCTCCAAACACTCTCTCGTCTCGTTCAGAGAAATGCGCGTTTTGGGTAATCATGTCCAACAAGCCTTCGGGCCAGCCTCAAAGTCCGCGATCAAGTGTCGCATCCGCTCCGCCGTGACTCAGGCAGAAGCAGCAATCGCAATCGCCACCTCTCTCCATCGGTAAACACTAGCCGACTTCTGCTTATCTGGTTTACTCAGCAAACCACAATGGGTTGTGGTTGAGATCCTT
>OBLW0100001295.1_pt1 | contig 21318 bp, 17 predicted proteins | sample 1520161 | NCBI WGS metagenome assembly OBLW01 (sample SAMEA3539309, study PRJEB22396) | soil metagenome | biome: tundra; feature: field; material: soil | place: USA | collected 2010-05 | depth 0.15 m | reverse complement strand
AAGGCGACGCGCACGCCATGGCGCAAGCCGAGGCCGAATACAAGGATTTCATTCTGTTTTACCCCGCCATGGAAGAGGCGGCCGAGGCGCAGACCAAGGTGTGCGACATCCATTACGACCAAATGGAGAAGGCCGACCGCGATTCCCTGGAGGCTAGGCGGGCCGAGGAGGAATGCCGCACTGTGTTGGTGCAGTATCCCAACAGCAAGGCCGCGCCCGAGGTAGAGCAGAAGCTGCGCAACATTCAGGAGAACCTGGCGAACGCCGAGTACAAAGTCGGCAGGTTCTATCAAAACAAAGGAGATTTCTTCGCGGCCGCGAACCGGCACCAGACCTTGGTGGACAATTACCCGCTCTTCAGCCTGGCGGACGACGCGCTGTGGCTGGCATCTCAGGACTATCAGCACTTGGGCGACCGGTATGAGAAGCAGGAGATCCTGAATCTCACCAAGCTGGTCCGCGAATACCCGCTGAGCGTTCACAACGAGGATGCCAAGGCCCGGCTCGAAGAACTGAAGGCGCCTATCCCCGAAGCCGACCAGGTGGCGTACGACCGCATGAAGTACGAGTTGGCGAACAAGGGCAAGGTCGGGCCTATCTCTCACTTCTTCGGGGTGTTCAGTGCGCATCCGAACCTGGTTTTCGCGGCCCGATCTGGCGCCCCGCAGATGCAGACCATGCGTCCCTCGGTTCCGGCCAATGTGCCGGCGCGCGCGGCGGGTGTGCTCGGTACCAGCGGCGATATCACGGCTTCGGTGGCGACAGATGCGTCTGCCCTGGATACGAAACCGGATGCGCGCGCCCCGGCGGGGACCGCGGGGACCGAAGCCGGTTCCACGCAGGGCGCCGTGACGGCCCAGTCCGCGTCCGCGGTCCAGAAGGACGCCGTACAGAAAACGGCGGAGAAGGCCGCGAAGGCGAAGGCAACCAAGGCGGCCAAATCAAAGGCGGCCAAGGCCCCCAAGAAGAACACCAAGCAACCGCCCAAGCCCCCGGCGGATTCGAATACGCTGCCCAAGCCCGACCTGCCGTCGGATTCCAGCGCGCCGCCGAAGCCATGAGCCGTATTCTGCTGGTGGACGACAGCCCCCACGCGCAGCGAATGGGCGAGCGCATCCTTAGCGATGAGGGATACGAAGTCGTCGCCGTGAGCAACGCAGATTCGGCGCTGGTCCGCATGGAAGACGTGGATCCGGACGTGGTGCTGGCGGACGCGGTCATGCCCGGCCGCAACGGCTACGATATCTGCCAGTACATCAAGATGAACCCGCGCTACCGGCGCGTGCGCGTGATTCTCACGGCCGGCGCTCAGGAACCTTTTGACGAGGCGCGTGCGAAGCTGGTGGAATCGGACGGCGCATTGAAGAAGCCCTTCGAAGCGAGCGTGCTGCTGGCGCTGGTCAAGGCTTTGGCGGAAGCGGCCGCACGGCAAGATCGGGGGCCGGGGGTCAGGGGCCAGGGGCCGGGGCCGCCTTCGGCGGTGGCGGCGCCGTTTGTCGCGGTGGTGGATTCCGAGCAGGTTCGGGCAGCGGTTACGGTGGCTCTCGACGCGGCCATGGAGAACATGGTGGGCGAAATCGCCAGCCGGGTGTTCGCGGCGCTCCAGGCGAGACCGCCCGGGGACCAGGTTTCACGGCAGGCCGAGCCCGAGGAGCCGCATGCTGCCGAGCCTCCGCACGTCGATCCGCTTCCCGTCGAGAACGTCCGCCGTGTAACTTCCTTGCGGCATCGCTCCGGCTCTATCCTGGGATTGGACACCATTCCGTCAGAACCCAGAACCTTGGACTAATATGCCCGATAACAGCTTTGACGTAGTCTCGAAAATCGAACTGCCGGAAGTGCTGAACGCCATCCAGCAGGCGATGAAAGAAGTCATTCAGCGGTACGATCTGAAGGACTCGCACTCGAATATCGAGCTGAACGCGAAGGACAACAAGATCGCCCTGGCCAGCCAGGACGAGTTCAAGCTCAAGGCCGTGGTGGATATCCTCGAAAGCAAACTGGTCAAGCGCCACGTGCCGCTCAAGGGGCTAACCTACGGCGAGATTATTCCGGCCGCGGGATCGACGGTGCGGCAGGAAATCAAGTTGCAGCAGGGCATCGAGATCGAAAAGGCCCGCGAAATCGTCAAGAAGATCAAGGACGCCAAACTCAAGGTGCAGGCTTCGATTCAGGGCGATTTTGTGCGCGTCTCGGGCCGCGACCGCGATGTCCTGCAAGCCGCCATCAAGCTGCTGCGCGACGCCGATTTCGGCATCGACATGCAGTTCACCAATTACCGCACGAACTGAGGTGCCGCGCCGCATCGAGTCGCACTGGATCGCCGGACCGGCCGGCCGCCTGGAGGCCCTGCTGGAGGAGCCGGAAGCCGGGCCGTTGCGCCTGGCGGCGGTGGTTTGCCATCCGCATCCGCTCTACGGCGGGACCATGCACAACAAAGTGGTCTATCGCATGGCGCGGGGATTGCGTCGCGCGGGCGTGGCGGCGCTCCGGTTCAACTTCCGCGGCGTAGGCTTGAGCGAAGGCCAACATGGCCACCTTGCGGGCGAAACGGAGGACCTGCGCGCCGCGCTGGCGTGGCTGCGCGAACGCTACCCGGACATTCCGTTCGCGTTGGCCGGGTTCTCTTTCGGCGCGCTTGCCATCACGCGGCTGGGCTGCGAAATGGGCGGCGCCCGCTGGCTGATGGCGGTCGGATTCCCCACCGACTACGGCCCGGCCGAATATCTCGAAACGTGCAACGTCCGCAAGATTTTCATTCAAAGCACACACGACCAGTTCGGTCCGCGCGCGGAGTTGGAACCTGTCTTCGCGAAGCTGGCGGAGCCCAAGGAACTGATCTGGATTGAAGCGGTCGACCACTTCTTCGCAGGCGGTTTGGAAGAACTGGAAGAACGCGTCAGAGAGGCGGCCGTCCGCTGACAGTCGAGACTTGTCAAGCGCCGAGACGAGTCTCGGCGCGGCCGACTGGGAGTCTGCGCCACTATTCTCCGAACGTCACCGCCCGCCGCTCTTTTCCTACCGCTGCCAACACGGCTGCCACCAGGCATACCGTGGCGGCCACGCCCGCCATGGCGGCCGCATAGCCAACGCGGCGCGCGATGACGGCTTCCGCATAGGGCGCCGTGGACGCCGCGGCCACCCCGCATTGATAGGCAAAGCCGGGCAGGAAACCACGTACCGAATCCGGAGATAGCTCGGACAGGTGCGCCGGCGTGACGCCCCAGGCGCCTTGCACCATGAACTGAATCATGAAGGCGCCCACCCACAGCCAGGCGACCGACGGCGCGAACGCCCACAGCGGAACCAGCAGCACGGCCGCCAGCAAAGCCGTCACCATGGCGCGCCGCCGGCCCCACCAATCGGAGAACAGCCCGAACAGCGTGCCGCCGATGAAGGCCCCGACCATGGAGAACGCGGTGAGGGCAGAGCGCTGCTCCGGGCCGAAATGCCATTTCCGCTCCAGGAGGGTCGGAAACAAATCTTGCGTGCCGTGCGAGGCGAAGTTCATGCCTGTCATCAGGGCGGCGATGTACAGGAAGAGCTTCCAATGCGACACGATGGAAGCGACCAGATCCCGCCAGTTCTTGTGGCGCGTCTTCTGCCAGACTTCGGATTCCTTCACGCGATAAGCAACGAAAATAGCCAGCAGGGCCGGCAGCCCGCCCAGGAAGAACAGCGGACGCCATCCCAGACGCCCGAACAAAAAGTAATAGCACAGCGCCGCCAGCACATAACCCGCGGAGTAGCCTTGTTGCAGCACTCCGGAAAGCAAGCCGCGCAGCCGCGGCGGAACTTTCTCCATGGCCAGCGACGCGCCTACGCCCCACTCGCCACCCATGCCGACGCCGAACAACGCGCGCAGCACGAGGAACGTCGTGTAGTTGGGGGCCAGGCCCGAGAGCACCTCCATTCCGGAGTAGAACAACAGGACCAGCATGAGCGGAATGCGCCGTCCATAGCGGTCCGCCAGCAGCCCGAAAACAAACGCGCCCACCGGCCGGAATGCCAAGGTAACGCCCAGGGTCACTGCCATTTCCGCATCGGACTTGTGGAACTCGCGCCCGATGGCGGTGAGGCACATCACCAACAGGAAGAAATCGAAGGCGTCGAGGGTCCAGCCGAGGAAGCCCGCGAGCACCGCGGCGCGATGGTCGCCAGCGCCCGGCGACGCCTCGGATTCCGTGCGCGAATCAGTCACGTGTCCTTGTTTCCAAGCTGGCAGGGCACAAGAAGCGCAAGAACGCCGGCAAGAATGCCGGCGTAGCAGGCCTGGAGGCCCACTCCACATAGTTTCCCTGGACAACCACGCTAGGCTTTCTTGGCCGCCGCCTTTTGTTGGGCTTTCTTCTGCCGCCGGGGGAGGCGATGCTTGTCCTTTTTGGGCAATTTGCCCACCTTCTTCGACTTTGTCTGGGGCTTCGGTTCAGGCGGGGCAGCGGCGGGCGCGGCGGCCTTGGGGGCTGCGACGGCGGCGGGGCTGTCCTTCTCGCCTTCTTTGGTTTTGGCTGGTTTTTTCGGCATGGGAGTTGTGATTCGGTGTCACCATTATACGCGGGCTGATAACATGAAGGCGACCAGGCATGAGTATTCAGTGGATCGAGATGCGGATCTCGGAAGAGAAGGACCGGCGGGAACGCGAGGCGCTAGTTCAGGAGCGGCTGCCGCGCGCGCTCGATGAGCTATACGGCGACTTGCAGCAATGCGTTGAGGCCTATCGGGCGGCGTTCGGAACGGAATCGGCGGAGATCGGCATGCGCGGCGCGGGCATCCAGGTGACGGTGCGCAACCGGCGCACGGGCCAATGGCAACAGTCCGCCCAGGTCTTGATAGAATCGGTCCACGCGCTGCCGGGCTTCCGGATCGAGAACGGCGGGGAGCCGATCGAAATTGTGGTGGGAACGCTTCCCGGCGACAAGCTGCTGTTCAAGCACCAGGAGCGGTACCTCACGATCGAGCAAGTGACGCGGCTGATCCTCGACCCTGCATTTTTCCCAAACTTAGGCGGTTGATTACTCCAGGAAGTCGCGGCGCGCGATGCCGGGGTCGGGCTGGCCGCTGCCGCCCTGGTTCTCTCGAGCGGCGCGAAGGTCGATCAACCGCTTGCGAATATCGCGATACTCCGAAGTGGTCACCACGTAATCCGGCCTGGCGGGCAGGATTTCCTGGATCTCCCGCTGCGTCTGGCTGATGCGGTCGGCGTCCTGCGGATGGCTCGCGAAGGCCTTGCTGACGGCGCCGGGCTGCTTCCGCTCGAGCGATTCCAGTTTTTCGAAGATGGAGATTACCCCGGTGGGATCGTACCCCGCCGCGTACGCGTACTGGACGCCCAGATAGTCGGCTTCGGCTTCGTCTTTCCGGCCGAAGCTCAGAAAGGTCATGGGAATCCCCACGCCCGCGCCGACGCTGGCGGCATACCCGGTCCAGCCGCCCAGGACGGGGCCCAGAGGCGCGGCGGCAAGCTTGGCGATCTCAAGTTTCGTGGCTTGGCGAGTCATGTGGCGCGCCGCCACGTGCGCGATTTCGTGCGCCATGGCGCCGGCCAGCTCGTCTTCGTCCTCGGCGATCTCGATCAGCCCGGCGTTCACGAAGACGTAGCCGCCGGGCAGCGCGAAAGCGTTCAGGGCCGAAGAATCCACCACGTAAAAAGTGAACGGAACCTTGGCGTCGGAGTTGCGCGCCAGATTCTGCCCGATGCGGTTGACGAACTCCGCAATCAGAGGATCGGCCACCATCTTGGCCTGACGCTGGACTTCCTGGGCCAACTGCCGGCCCAGCGCTATCTCCTTTTCCTGGGAGTAGAAGTTTACCCCTTTTCCAACGTCGCGGTTACCGATCTGGCTGGGGTCGCTCTTCTTGTCGCTGCCCCCCGCGGCATATGCGGCGGCGAGGAACATGAGACACAAGATTGCGGCCGAGGAGCGCTTCATGAATGTCCCCAATACCGTATTGTAGATGAAAGGAGCAATGAATTGGACGCTACCAATGCAGACGAGCCCGCGCTTTGGGAGGTTTACGCATACCAGTTCCCGGTGCGCGAGCGCCTGATCTATCTGAACCACGCCGCGGTGGCGCCGTTGTGCAAGCCAGCGGCCGACGCCATGAAACATCTAGCGGACGATTGCCTGAATTTTGGCAGCCTGCATTACGGAGAATGGCTGGCGGCCTACAGCGGCTTGCGAATTGCCGCCGCCAAGCTGACCCGCGCGGACCCTTCCGAGATCGCACTCGTGAAGAACACTTCCGAGGGCATCGCCACCGTGGCCCTCGGTCTGGACTGGAGGCCAGGCGACCGGATGGTGGGGTTCCGGGAGGAGTTTCCGGCCAATTACTTCCCCTGGAAACGCCTGGAAGAGAAAGGGGTTGCGGTAACATGGCTGTCCGTGACCGACCGCCTGGACCGCATCGACGAAGCCTGCCGCGGCGCCAAGCTGCTGGCCATCAGCTTTGTGCAATTCCTGAGCGGATATCGCGCGCCTATTCAAGAAATAGGTGAGATTTGTCACCGTAACCATTGTATTTTCCTAGTGGATGCGATCCAGGGACTGGGTGCCTTTCCGCTCGATGTGAGAGCCTGTCACGTGGATGCCCTGGCGGCCGACGGACACAAGTGGTTGTTGGGCCCGGAAGGTTGTGGCATCTTGTTCATAAATCGAGAGCTACAAGACCGCGTGGAGCCGGTGGAATTCGGCTGGACTAATGTTGCAAAATACAACGACTATGCCTCACGCGACATGGCCTTGAGGCAGGATGCTGGCCGATATGAGTGCGGAACGCTAAATACCATAGGATGTTTCGGTTTACAGGCTTCAATTGAGTTTTTACTTGAAGTCGGGGCCGGTAAAATCGCCCCGGTTATCCGCAATTTGGCCGACCGGATCGCAGTCGGCGTGCAATGCAGGGGCTACGAATTGTTTGGGGACCGGACGCCCGAAAACTCGTCTGGAATCGTGAGCTTTCGGAAGCCTGGGATCGCGGCCGAGGAGGTAGTACGGACCCTGCGGTCGAAGGGAATCGTCACCGCGCCCCGCAATGGGTGGGTCCGCACGTCGCCTCACTTTTACATCGCCCCGGCCGAAATCGACCAGATGCTGGAGGCGTTGCCGTAGGGGCCCCTACGCCGACAGGTAGGTCCGCAGAAGACGCGCGTCGCCTTCGGCGCGGATCCCGGGCTGCTCGCCGGTTTCGGGCAGTAGCCAGACTTCAATCTCCTAGGAATGCTGGACGATGAATCGATGAATGCGGTCGAGTCCGCGCTCCAAATCGGGCATGGATGCGGCGTAGCTGATGCGTATGTGCCGGTCCGTGCCGAAGGCCTCGCCCGGAACCGCGGCCACGTGCGCGTCCTCCAGCAGCTTCCCGGCCAGTTGCATGGTGTTTTGCATGCCGTTCTTCCCCAGCGCGACGCCCACGTTCGGATAGACGTAGAATGCGCCCCGCGGTTCGGAGCAGGATACGCCGGGGATGGTGCGCAGGCGCTGGACCACGAAATCGCGGCGGCGCCGGTATTCCTTGAGCATGATGGCCACGGAATCCTGCGGGCCGCTAAGCGCCTCCACGGCGGCCTTTTGAGCGATCGAGGCTGGGTTGGAGGTCGAATGGCTTTGCAGCTTGGTCATGGCCGTGACGATGGCCTTAGGCGCCAGCCCGAAGCCGATGCGCCATCCGGTCATGGCGTAGGTTTTCGAAAGCGAGCCAGCCACCAGCACGTTCTCCTTGGCGCCGGGCAGCGAGGCTGCCGAAAACGGCGCGCTGTCGTACAGAAAATGGCAGTAACACTCGTCGGTCATCAGGTAGATGCCGCGCTCCGAGGCGAGGCGCACAATCTTCTCGAACTCGCCGCGATCCACCACCGCGCCGCTGGGATTCGACGGCGAGTTGACGATGATCATTTTGGCGCGCCGGCTGAGATGGGGCTCGACCATCGCGGCGGTGAGCGCGAAGCCGTTGTCCTCGCCCGTATCGACGAAGACGCACCTGCCGCCCGCGTAGTTCACGACGTCTTTGTACGTCACCCAATACGGCGCCGGAATCACCACCTCGTCGCCGGGGCCGATGAGCGCCTGCGTGAGCTGGAAAACCACGTGCTTGCCGCCCACCGTAACGATGCATTCTTCCGGCGCGTAGGCCGTGCCGAAATCCCTGGCGTGCGCTTCGCAGATGGCGGTTTTCAGCTCCAGCGTGCCGGCGACGGCGGTATATTTGGTGAAATTCCGTTCCAGCGCGAGTATGGCCGCCTGCTTGATATTGGCGGGGGTTGGGAAGTCCGGCTCGCCGGCCCCCAGATCGACAACGTCCACGCCCCTCGCGCGAAGATTCTCGGCGTCCGCGGCCACCTTCATGGTCGACGACACGCTGATGAATGAGATACGTTCCGCTATGCCATTGACAGCAACCTTCATGAGTCCCCTCAAACTCTCTGTTACTTGAACTTCGGAATGCGCCCGCGCATGCGCGCCTCAACCAAAGGCGGCGCAAGGCCGGCGATGTTCCCCCCCAGACTGAAAACCTCCTTCACCAGACGCGAGCTGATGAAAGAATACGCTTCGTTGGCCATCAGGAACACGGTTTCGACTTCCGGACAAAGCCGCCGGTTCATGAGCGCCATCTGCAATTCATACTCGTAGTCGGAAATCGCCCGGATGCCCCGCAGCAGGACCGTCGCCGAACGGGAGGCCGCATAGTCCACCAGCAGGCCATCGAAAGAATCCACCTCCACGTTGGCGTAATCGGCCACCACCTCACGGAGCATCTCCGCGCGTTCCTCCACCGAAAACAGCGGTTCCTTGCTCTCGTTTCGCAGAATCGAAACGATGAGCCGGTCGAACAGCCGCGCGCCACGCTGGATCAAATCGAGATGGCCGTTCGTAATCGGGTCGAAAGACCCGGGGTATATCGCGACGGTAGCGCCGATCTCCGGCGGATGGCTGTTGTTCACTTTCTCGACCGCGTTACCCATAATTCTACCGAAAACGGAAGGGCGGCGGAGGAAGTCACGGCCAAAAGGTTGTAATGCCCCAAGCGTCGAGCGCGTTTTCACGCTAAATTGGAAACAGCGGTTCCGCGCGCAACACCAGCGGAACCTCGCCCGCACTCAGCGCAACGAATGGGTATGTCTTCGATCTTCAGCACCATCCTGGCGATTGTCTGCGCCAGCCAACTCTACTGGTTCTGGCGGGCCAGTGTCCGCGTCCGGAAAGCTTTCCCGAAGACCTCCGCGAGACTGGCGGTGGGCGTGGCGGTGTTGGCTGCGTACTTTCTGATGTTGGCCTACAACGTGGGATGGCTGGGCGGCCGGCGCACGCCGGTTTACCTGACGCCCGGCGAAGTCGTGCTGGGCGCCCCCTTCACCTGGTGGCTCGCCTGTTCCCTGGTCTCCTTTCTCTTTCTCGTACTCTTTTGGATTGGCGCGACCATCGTCCGGGCGCCCTTCTGGGCGGCGCGGAAACTGAGGGCTCGAACCCGGACGCCTGAAATCGAATCGCCGCCGCGGCGGGATTTTCTGCGGCAGACGGCCAACGTCGTAGCCGCCGCGCCTTTCGCCGCCGGAGTCTATGGGCTCTTCAAGGGACGCTTGGACCTGGAAATCACCCGCCAGCCTATCCGCCTGGCGCGCCTCCCCGGGGCATTCCAGGGCTTCCGCATCGCGCAACTGTCCGACATTCACATCGGGCCGTTCATGACCGGGGACCAAATCCGGAAATACGTGGACATCGCCAACGCGCTCAAACCCGATCTCACCGTGCTGACGGGCGATTTTGTCAGTTGGGATGCGTCCACCCAACAGGCCGTCGTCGAGGCGCTATCCGGTCTGGTGGCGCCGTTCGGCGTATTCGGCTGCCTGGGTAATCACGATGGGTATGCCCGGGTTGAGGATTCCATTACGCTGTTGTTCCGCCAGGCCGGCATACGCATCCTCCGCCACCAGCGCGCCGCCGTCTCCAACGGGAACGAATCGCTCAACCTGATGGGCATCGACTACACCAGCAAGCGGGCCATGGGACCGAGAACCGAGGGCGTAGTGCAGCGCTACCTGGAGGGCGTGGACGCGCTGATCGACCCTGACCGCGTCAACATTCTGCTCAGCCACAATCCCGACACGTTCGACCGCGCGGCGGAACTTGGCGTGGATCTGAGCCTGGCGGGCCACACCCACGGCGGCCAGGCCGCGCTGGAGTTCATCAGCCCGGAGATCGCGCCCAGCCGCCTGGTGACTCCCTACGTGGCCGGACTATTCGTAAAACCCGGCGGCCAGCTTTACGTCAACCGGGGCATTGGCACCATCGGCGTGCCCATCCGCATCGGCGCGCCGCCGGAGATTACGCTCTTCGAACTGAGGCGCGGCTGACCTCGCCATCAGAACCAATTGTCACAAGCTCACTCATAAGGCCCAAGGAACCGTGCGCCGTTGAAATGGATCAGATGCGAAGGCGCATCGGCAACCCAAACCTCCGTCTCCCAGGCGATTTCTCCCAGATACCGCGTCATCACCGCCCGCGGCGGGAAAGCAGTAACGTACACGAGGCCAGCCTTTGACCCCGAAAAGAGGCGCGCCAGCTCCTCCCTTGAAAATTAGCGTAGCTTATCGTATAGAAAACGTGTAGCTTACCCGAATTCATGGTCGCCCCGCATGGGGCCTTGGACGGCGGCCCATTTTCATCCCCTCATGTGGCGAAGCGTAGCGCCGCCGTTTGTCATTCATGCCGCTTTCCGTCCACGGGACCGTAGACTTGTCATGGACTCCACCAGCAACAGCCACTTCCGTTCCGGGCAATATAGCGCCACGTCCGGCATTTTGCCGTGGCCCTCGACCTCCACGCCCAGGTTCGCCAGCAGTTCCCTGTCGAAGTATCCCCACTTCTCGCCGGTGTCGCCAGCGTAGATGAGAATGCCACCTGGCGCAAAACGCGGTGCGAATTCTTCGATGACGGCCTTGATCAGCTTATTGTGATCGCCCGGACTAAGACGTATCGTGCTCCCAGTCGCCAGCTTCACCGGCAGCTTCTGCATTTCCCGCGCCTTTGCGTATCGCGCTGCCCTTCATGTGCTGGGCGAGTTGGGCATGCCCCGCCCGCAACCTGAAAATCGACTGACTCCTGTGTGAGCTTCTCCTGCGTCTGCGCCCACCGGCCCAGATCGTCCAGTTCCCGACGATCCGGGTACCGGAGGAGACGAAGGTCCGTCGCGTTCACCTGCGTGTGCCCGCTGAACCGGCGGAAGAACTCATCCACGGCCGTGGAGTTCAGGAAGACGGCCAAGCCGTGGGCCACATCGGCATCAATGCCTCCCTTGCCGGAGTGAAACACGTTTAGGTGGTTCTCGAACCCGATCGTCTCGCTCTGGAACGCCGTGGGATCGACCACGTGCGCGACGATCCGCCGGCGCTCCTCTTTTGACGAGAACCGGCGGACAACGGTGTAGAACCCGTTGGGATAAAGCCATTTCCGGCACTCTGGGTGGTCCATGATAGCATTCGGTTTTTTCGATTCCCGCGGCCACACCAGCCGGCCGTGGAGGAAGTGCGCCGGATACAGAAGCGGGGCCGTCCCCTTAACGGGACTTGCACGGAGGAATTCCTTCAGCCGAAAATCCACAACCGGACGCGTCGAAACCTCGAGGCCGATTTCGTCCAGTGACCGTTCAGCCAGCGGTACGCCGTCCAGACCGCTGTGCGACGGCGCCACCGGCACATGAATGAACTTCTGTTCGTCCTGCTTATGAACGATTTCGGAGAACGGGTACTCGTGCGCTTGCAGGTCGGAGAAGCTGCTATCGCTGGCCGTCGTGATGGTGACCTTGCCCTGCTTCTTGCCGCGCACAAGCTTGATGATGACGTTTTCCTGGAGAACTGCGTCATCGTGAAAGGCGCTTGTCCGGCTGTGAAATAGGTGGGTATGCTCGATCGACGCCTTGGCAAACGTCCATTCCCGGAAGGGCTTGTAATAAAGGCCGTTGCAAAAGCTCCTCGGAACGATTGCGACAATCTCGCCGCCTTGCGCCATTAACTCAATTGCGAGCCCTACGAATGCCGTATAGAGATTGACGGTTTCCAGCTTGACGGCACGGAGCAAAGCCCTGTGTTCCGACCGACTGTTGATCTTCTTGTAGGGCGGATTCAGGATCGCGTGCGTGAATCCCGTTCCCTTCCTGCCCATCGTGATCTTGTAGACCGCGTCCTGAATGAAGTCGCGGTCAACGACGGTTGCCTCGAACCGGCCGTTTCCGTAAGCCCGCAGGGTCTCTTGCAGGTAACACGCCAGCTTCCCGTCAATTTCATAGACCGTGGCGCAGACATCGTTACTGCCCCACCGGTTGAGGAATGCCGCTGTCAGCGACCCGACGCCGGCCCCCGCGTCCAGTAGGCGGATAGCGCCAATCCTCTGAGAGAATAGCCCAGCCATGAACTTCGCCACGCTCTCCGACGTCATGAACTGGCCCAACTCCGCCTTACGTTCCGGATTCAGTTGCCGGTTTGCCATCCGACGCGCCTGCTTGGCTGTGTCCGGCTCCGGAACTGTCGCTCGCGCCTCTCTCATGGCGCTCAAGAACGTGGGGCGACCGATAGCATCCATCCCCCTCAATGATATAACTTGGCTGGGGCGGCTACCGGTCCGACTCCATGGCCCTCTGCTCCGGCGTACGCCGCTAGTTTCTAGAACAGGCGCTGCCGTCCGCCGGATCTTTCGGCAGCCTGGCCCGATGGCATTAAAGGTTGGTTAACTCAACGCCAGATTCCGTTGCCTATAGTCCCAGGCGCCAAGCTTCTCCCGCTCTAATCGCGACGGAGCCACTTCGCCATCAGACCCACTCGCCCACTTACTTTCCATTTGCGAAGAATCGCGACTACATACTGGTGGGTGGTGCGGGGCGTCAACCCAAGCGCAAGTCCAATCTCCTCCTCGGTCAGCGACGTTAGCAACAACTGCTGCACGTCCTGCTCGCGCGGGCTGAGCGGCACCTCCGCGCCGATCAGGCCTCGTGAACGCATCAGATCCCTATGCATCGCACACGACCCTAGCAGGAACAGTTGCAGGAGATCGCGTTCCCGCTCGGCGAATGGTGCGTCGTTCTTTCCGCGGTCCACTCCGATGTAAGACTCGGCATCAACCGATACCACATGGCTACCGACTAAACGGTCCTCCACCCCCAGAGGCAACAGCACCTCCCGATAGAGAGCGGACTCGTTCCAGGTCTGGTCGTTCACCAGTTCGCGGCGCAGGCAGGCCCGTGTCTCGCCGGACCGCGCCAGCATGGCCTCGGTTTGCGGATCTACGATGTTGCTCTTGTGTTCGGATCGAAAGCGGGCCAGCACCTGGTCGCGCGCTGCGTCCTGACAAAGAAACCGGACCGCGCGGGGACGCCAGCCGGATAGCTTGTCGCCATCCGGAACCGCGCTCAAGCGGGTCGCGCCCACCCAGAAAGCATCCGTGCCGCCGAGGATCTCCGCAATCGCTTTCAGGAGATGCGTGAGAGCCGATTCGCATTCACCAGCAGGGAAAGCCGTCATCTCGCCCCAGAGGCGATGTACGCCCACCAGATCTCTCTCGTGAATGTGCATTCTTGGCCGCTTACTGGTTAATCGCCTGCGACGTGCCCAACCCCCTGAGAACGATGGACTGAATCGCGCCGGGCTTTCGTTGTTCCAGTATACCCCTGCTACGCAGCAGGATTGTCTGCTTGCGTAGAAAAATGGTACATTTCTCGACGCACTACGCATTTCGCCCTGTAGACGAGCAGCCTCCATGAAGGTTAAATCTATGACTTCGCTTTTCAGATTGGGAAGCAATGCCATAAATCCCGGCAGAATTCGCGGCAACTTCTTATTCCGGCCGATTGCCGTAGCACTTGCCCTGCTTTTGATTCTGCCGCCGGCCTCCTGGGTCACCAACAGTCGTGTCGCGCGAGCTTCCGGGCAAGTAGTCTCGATCCAGCCGCCCCAGTGCGGACCCACGATCCTGGTTGTGCAAAACCGGGCCTGCGGTCAGAATCTCTTCTTCAACGCGGATCTGTCCCAGTTGGAATCGGATACGGTGCAGACCTATTTGAAGCTTCACGGTCTACAGGCTTCCGACGCGGCCATGATCTACTCCTACGGCCGCAGCGATCTGCGCTCGGAACTCCGGGGGATGATGCTGGCATCGCTGATAAGCATCCTGTCGCGTGCTCCGGGGGGCAACGCAGGCAACTACGGCTCCCTTTCCGCGCATGAGATCGCCATCTATCAGTGGTTCCGTCAAAAGGTCTTGCAAAACGAGACGGCCCTCTATCAATCCGCCATCGCCGACCGGAATGCCTATCTGAACAATTTCTGCACCTGGAAGCCGGATCCGGATATCGCCGCCGCCTATGGCCTGACCTACGATGTGACGCACAACTGCGACAACACGGTCACCATCGGCGGCAAGGGCGATCCCCCGGTGCCTTCCGTCTCCTATTTTCTCGGCGCGGCCTATAAGAACAGCTACGGGTTGGCGGTCAATGTCCCGGGCGGATCGGACATCGTGCGGCAAACCATGATCAACGCCGCAGCCTCAACGGTCGCGCTGGGGTCGGTTGTGGCTCTCGGAGTGTTTTTCGCCGGAGTGCTCGGCATTTCATTCACGACCGCCTTCATCACCACCACAACGATATCGATGGGGGTGGTCGTTACAACCATCTCTGGCGCCGCCGCGGGTGCCGGGGCTATCGCGGGCACAATTCTGCTTCCCCTCATGATGGCGGCGGTGGGCGTAGTCATGGTGATTGAGATTGTCAACCACGATAACGATGTCGCGGCGCTCTCGGTGCTGGAAGCCTTGCAAGCCGCCGCAACCTCTACGGTGGACCTGACCGGCATGTTGAGCGATCCGCTGGGGATCATGAAGATCGTAGCCGCCTTCACGCCGGTGACGCTGCCCGAGTATTACAACACCAACCCGCTGCCCACACATCAAACGTTTGACCCTACTTTTTTCGTGAACGATGACGCCTCATACTTTGCGACCGTGAGTTCTTTCTCGTATCAGGACTGGTCTCACGTGGTCTGGAACGTAACCACGCACGGCGGCTGGTTCGTGCAAACCTCGACCCAGAATGGCCAGGAGGTGGACAGCATTACGGCCACGATCTACGTCCTGGATGCCACAGGCCATCCGTATACCGTGGGGCGGATGGGAAACACCTCGAATGTGGTCATCACGGACGCCAAGCCGGCTACGAACGCCGTCATTTGCCTGGCAGACGCCACCACGGGAGTCAGCGCCCAGACCGGCGCCGGATGTATATCGTGGGTGGGCCTCAGCTTTCCGTATACCGACGGGAGTAACCATGGCTTCCGGGCGCAAGTGATTCCGTCGCCGGCGCCGCCCAGCATCACCAGCGGGACCACGGCCAATTTCCTGGCATTCCAGCCGGGCACGCAGCACTTCACCATCACCGCTACCAACAACGCGGCGATCACGCTGACGTCTCCCCTTACGATTCCGGGATTGCAGTTTACCACCGGCAACGGTTCGGCGGATCTATCGTATACCGCGCCCGCCACCCCGCTCGTGACCACCATTACCGTGGGAGTGCAGGCGCAAGCTTTGAACGGTTTCGCCACTCAGACGCTGACCATCGTGAATTCCGGGGCGCTGCACTTCGTGTCGGCGAACTCGGCCACGTTCTTTGACGGCGGAACGGTGATTCCCTTTGCGGTTCTGGCGGCCGGCGCGGGCAACCTAACGCTCACAGCTCACGGCTTTCCAGCGGGCATGACCTTCACCGATAACGGCAACGGATCGGGAACGCTCGGCGGAATCATCAACACGGGCACCACCGGATGCGCGCCGCCGGGCTGCTATTTCGAAGCCCAGGCGAACATCTTAGGCACCATCACCACCCTTGACCAGGCTTTCACGGTCAAGGTTGTGCCGAACCCCCAGGCCACCTATTCCGGTCCCACCTCCACCACGTTCAATGCGGGATTGCCGAACAGCTTCGTGCTGGTGGGTAATCAGGAGGTGGACGTCTCCTACCTGGCGGCCCCCAGTTGGTCTGCCACCGGCCTGCCCGCGTGGCTGACCCTCACCAACCTGGGCCTCAACGCAGTCCTGAGCGGCACGCCTCCGCAGATCGGCGGGTCTTTTCCGACCTCGCTGACGCTTGCCACCAACGGGTTCACCAGCACTCCGTTCACATTTACGATCAACGTCGACGTTGTGCCGCAGTTCACCAGCCCGAACTGGCTGAACTGCCAGGCGCCAACCAGCGGCGTCAGTTCCTGTAGCATGACCATTACCACAAACCAGAACGCCGGGACCACCATCACGGAGGTTGGAGCGCTGCCGCCGGGAGTCACCCTTACGGATTTGCACAACGGAACGGCGACTCTGCAGGGCAACATCGCAAAGGGCAGCGGCGGCTACTATCCGCTGGCTCTCAGCGTGGCGTCAGTCAACGGCTCCGCGGCCCAACCGTTCTCGCTAAGGGTGTACGAAGGGGCGGCGTTTACCAGCCCGGCATCCGTGGATTTCACGGTGGGCGTCAGCAATACTTTTACGATTACCACCAGCGGCTTTCCGAAGAATCCGGAGGGGTCCGTTGCCGGCGCGTTGAACGGTCCGGGGATGTCAGTGACCGGTGGGACTGCGGGTGTGGCGCCCGCGTGGTTGAATTTCGTGCAGTTGGGCTCAGGCGGGTCGGTAGTCCTGAGCGGGACACCGCCCCCGGGAAGCCCGACGGGACCTATTACTCTATACCTTACCGCCAACAACCAGATCGGATCCGCAGCTACCCAAACTCTCATCCTTGACGTAATTACGCCCACTGCCATGACCATACAGGCCAAATTGGTAGCCGGCGATTCCGTGGGCACTTCACGGCAGGGCACATCGGTGGCGATTTCGTCAAATGGCAACACTGCGATTGTCGGCGGCGCGGGCGATAACGGCGAAATCGGCTCGGGATTTGCGTTCTCGCGCAGCGGCACCACATGGAGCGAGCCGGGCTCGAAGCTGGTATACGGCAGTGATGCTGCCGGCGGCCAGGGAACCGCGGTGGCAGTGCAAGCCAACGGCGCGATGGCGATCGTGGGCGCGCCGGGCGACCTGAACGGATTGGGCAAGGCGAACGTCTTCATGAACCAGGGCGCCACCGGATTTGCCTACCGGCCGCAACCGCTCAGCTTCATTGGCAATACCGGAAATCCGGCGTTCGGCGCTTCGGCTGCGATCTCCGACGATGGCACAACCGCGCTGGTGGGGGGACCAGCCAATCACAGCAACGCCGGCGCCGTCTGGGCGTTCCTCATTTCGCCATTTGCCATTTCCCAGCAGGGCAATCCGCTCTTTCCTTCCGACGCAGCCGGGGCCGCACTCTTCGGATATTCCCTGGCCATCTCGCCCGATGGCAGCACGGCCTTCATCGGCGGACCGGGCGATAACGGCGGAGCTGGTGCGGTCTGGGTGTTTACGCAATCGAGCGGCGTCTGGAGTCAGTTCGGCAGCAAGCTGACCGGCTCGGGAGCCGTGGGGAATGCCCGGTTTGGCACTTCCGTCGCAGTATCCGCGGAGCAAACCCTGGTGGTCGGCGGACCGGCCGACAACAACGGCAATGGCGCAGTCTGGTTTTTCTCATTCGGCGGCGGTCAGTGGTTCCAACAGTACGGCAAGGTGACTCCCAGCGATGCTGTGGGAGCGCCCGCGATCGGTACTTCCGTGGCCATTACCGGCGATGGAAGCGTGGCCCTCGCGGGAGGACCGTCGGACAACCTCGGAGGGGATGGAATCCCCGTGGGCGCCGCCTGGTTCTTCAGCCGCAACAATAGCGTCTGGAGCCAGGATGGCGGCAAAATCGTGAGTTCGGACACGCTTGGCAGCGCTCAGCAGGGCACCTCCGTGGCGCTCTCGCGCGATGGCTACACAGCCCTAACCGGCGGCGTCAAGGACAATCCAATCGCCGGCGGGAATGGAGGCGTGGGCGCTGTCTGGGCGTTTGCTACGCCCGATCCCACAATCGCCATCACTCGCGCCGGCCCCCTCGTCGCCGGACAGCCCGGCTCGTATACCGTGACCGTCAGCAATGTCGGCGCCGGGCCCACCAGCGGAGTCACTACGTGGTCGGTCGCACTTCCGAGCAATCTCACGGTGACCAGTCTCACCGGTCCTTTCGGCTGGACCTGCATTGCCGCCACGCCCGGCTGCACTACAAACAGTCCGGTACCCGCAGGCGCCAGCGCCCAGTTCACCATGGCGGTGAATGCAACGGTGGCCGGTCTCATTTTCACCGTCGTAGCCGTCAATGGTGTGGAACTAAATACCCTCAACGACACGGCGTACGACTCTACGACTATCGCCAAGGGAACTCCAGTGGTGACCTGGCCGCCGCCTGCGCCAATGACATTCGGCGGCTCGTTGGGGTCGAGCCAATTGAACGCGATTGCCAATGTACCGGGATCGTTCGTCTATACGCCCGCCGCCGGAGTGGTTCCACCGGTGGGCAACGGCGAAACCCTTTCCGTGACTTTCACGCCCACCGACCTGAGTAGCTTCTTCCCGGTCACAACCCACCAGACGATCAACGTGCTGGCTACTGGCGGGACTCCCGCGAAGCTGGTGCTGACCCAGACTCTGGCGCGCGGCGCAGCCAACGCGGTAGTCGTCACGCTGACTACGGTCAACAGCGGCGCCACCGCGGCACAAAACGTGGTGCTGACAGCGGCCAAGATCGGCACAGTGTCCGGGACGCCTATTCCGCTGACGATAGGCACCATTGCGGCCGGAGGTACGGTGCAATCGACCATTACCTTCCCGGCCAGCGTGGGGTCGGCCGGAGCGCCCGCCACTCTCACGGTAACGGGAACCTACACTGGCGGCACGATCAGCAGCGGCGGGCGCATCGTATTGCCATAACGGCCATGCAACGCACACCTGAAGAGATCATGAAAATACAAAGTCTGTTCCTGCCGGCCGTCCTGGCCGTACTTCTGGCGGCGGCTCCGGCGTGGGCCGACGGCGTCGTCATTACGCTCGATTCGCCCACTCTCAGTGGCTTGCCCGGCGATACGCTCACATTCACCGGAACGCTTCAGAATCTGGACTCCGCCATCGTCGACCTGAACGAGTGTCAGGTAAATCTGTCGGGACAGTTCGTGACCGACTGCGTGGCATCCTTCCTCATATTCGCGCCCTATACGCTCGATCCCCTTGCCACCAGCTTCGACTTCCCCATGTTCACGATCTCGGTGAATCTCCCGTATACCGATCTTGCTGGACCGCAGAGTGGCTCCTTCGACGTCTTGGGAGGCGTGGAGGGGGTCGGCGGCTATGACTCCACCACGCAGAATCTTCTCGGGACCGCCGACTTCTCGGTGAACGTAGTACCGGAACCCGGAGGAACGGCATCACTCCTGGGGCTGGTCGGATTGGCCCTGCTAATCACGCGGTTCAGAGCAGTAGCTTGGCGGGGCATGGTTAGGCGACGACTCAAGTCCTGTTGAGCTTTTTCGATTAAGCCGAAGAGGGTTGCCCCCAACGCGAGACGTACTGGGGTTTCCTCGCGCCTGACACGCACGGCAAACAGTATACCTGCCGGTGCTTTGCGGACTGTTAATTAGCGATTTGCCACACCAATCCCAATCCGGGTAAATCGCGCAGGATTTGCCGCGCTCCGCCCCACCTGCCGCCTGTGCTCCGTGCTTTCTCCATTTCCAACTGAACCGGAACGATGTGCCGAAAACTGGGTCACTCTAGGGAAGCAGGCCTTCGTATCCGGCGCTCCCCATACGAGGTGGGTCACTTTTGGTGAGCGGAAGTGGTCTGTTTCTTACCGCGTGCCGAAGGTTCGGTAGCTGCCCCGTTTGTCCGCTTGGCAGCAGCTCGTAGAGAACACCGGAGTCGTGAGATCATGAAGTGAGGCTCCCCTGAGAAGGGGAAGCGGTAGCAAAAGATGACAATCGACCTCAAGCCTGAACAGGAGCGCATCATACAAGCGGAGATCGCGCGCGGTCACTTTCGTAACCCCGAGGAAGTGCTCGATCACGCTTTGGCGGCGCTTTAAGAGAAGGAGCACGAGTGCAGAGCTACCGCGCCGCCAAAGAATCTGGCCCAATTCCTGATGGAATCTCCGCTCGCGGGTGCCGAATTGAACTTGGAACGGCAACAGGACTACGGACACCCTATTGACCTATGAGTGGGTTTCTGCTCGATACAAATGTTCTTTCCGAATTCAGCCGACGAGGGGACCCGAATCCACGGGTAAGGCAATGGCTAGAGCTAGTGGACCAGCGGCGTCACCACGAAATTCTTAATCTCCACGTAGCTGTGGTCGCCCTGTAGGATGAACGGGCCGGGCTTGCCTTCGTCCGAGTTCTCGGCGATCGCGGTCAGCCCTTCGACTTCCACCTTGTCCAGCACCTTCGTGCCGTTAAAGACCACCGTCAGCGTTCTTCCCACCAGCCGGATGTCGTAGCTCTGCCACTCGCCGGCGGGTTTGCTGGCATTGACGGAGGGCGCCACGCGGGCGTAGAGAGCCCCCGATCCGTGAGAGAAAGGCGGCTGCCCGTAGTCTTCCAGAATCTGGATCTCATAGCGCCCGCGCAGACCGATTCCGCTGTTGGAATTCTGAATAATGCGGAAATCCACGTGGAGCTCGAAGTTCCAGAATTGCTGTTCGGAGATGATGTCGGTGGTGGGCGGCGCGTTCCTCAGGACCCCGTCCTGCACCGTCCATTTCATCTCCGCGTTGGGATTCAGCCCCTTCCACCCGGTGAGGTCCTTTCCGTTGAAGAGCGCGATGGGTTTGCCCTTTTTCCAGGAGCCATCGTCCTTGTCCTTAATTACCGGGGCGCGCACGCCCGCCCATTTCGTGGGCGGCTGGGTCTGTCCTTCCAACTGGAACGTGCCGTCCAGTTTTCCACCCACCAGGCGCGCCGTATAGACGGAATTGCGGGGTGGCGGCGCATCCGGCGCCGCGTTCCGACGGGGCGGAGCGTTGATGGTGAAATGCAGCTCGTGGTTCACCACCTCGATCTTGTCGATTTTATTCATGTCGCCGCCGTAGGCGCTCACGAATTTTCCGGCGGCCTGTGGCGTTCCGACCCCGGTCAATTCCACCCACCAGGCGCGCGGCCGCGGCTGGCTCAGGGTGGTGATGTCCCATCTGCCGTTGAAATCCTGGGCGCCCGCCAGAGCCGGGCACGCCGCCAATAGAAGAACTGCCCATGAGATGCGCATATGTTTTCTCCGCGTCAAGCAATTTCGCAGAGACCACGCTAGCACGATGCGCGGGCGGGCGCGCTCCAACCCCGCCGGTCAGAACCCGAAGCTCACTCCCACCATGGGCACGAAATCGTGCAAA
>OBLW0100001293.1_pt1 | contig 21333 bp, 21 predicted proteins | sample 1520161 | NCBI WGS metagenome assembly OBLW01 (sample SAMEA3539309, study PRJEB22396) | soil metagenome | biome: tundra; feature: field; material: soil | place: USA | collected 2010-05 | depth 0.15 m | reverse complement strand
GGGTGTCGAATCGACAGCCCGGGACGCCTACGAGCGCGGCTACGACCAGGTCTTCATCGAGGACGCCATGAGCAGCGTAAACGCAGATGCCCATCGAACTGCGGTCGGCGTCGTGTTTCCGCGCATCGGACGGGTTCGTTCGACGAACGAGGTCCTGCAGGCGCTGGCTTGACCCTCGGGGTCGTGACGACCGGGAGTCCGGAGGCTCTAACGGATCGACCAGACCGGATGGTCGGATTCCGCGGCCCAGGTGCCCAGGCTCAATCCCGGCTTGGAACTCCGGATGCTCCCCATCTGATGGCGAAGTCCTTCCAGGACCAGATTCGCGGCCGCGCCGGGCGAAATCCGGTCGGTGTTGATGACGAGGTCGTACGTGTGCGGATCGTCAATTTCGCGGCCGAAGTGAGACTTCACGAACTTGCGCCGGGCGTTGTCGGTCCGGTCGATGTGCGATTCGGCTGCGCCAGTGTCGCAGCCCTGCAGCTCCATCAAACGCCGGACCCGCGCCTCCTTGGCGGCCACAAGCCGGACATGGAAGCCTCCGGGCAGCGATAGCGTTAGGAGATGCGCGGCCCGGCCGACGAAGATGAAGCGGCCCACGTGGGCGAGCTGGACGATCGTCTGGGCGACCCGCTGCTCGAGTTCCCAGATCGACGGGTGCAAGCCGATCATCTCGCCGATTGCGGCGTCGATCTCGGAGATCTTGTCCTCCGGAAGATACCGGGCCAGCTGCTCGGGGAGGTCGTGGCGGGCGAGGGCAAAGCCGAGCAGGTCCTTGTCGAGCAGGACCCACTCCTGGCCGTCTTCGCCGAATTCCAGGTTCAATCTGGGCAGTAGCGAGCGCCCGAGGGTGGTCGCGCCCGCGCAGACTTCGCGCGATAGCGTGACGAAGGGGTTGATCACATGGGATGCCGCGGCAGACAAGCCTGCGTTGGGGCTTTCCAGCCGGGCTTTCAGTATGGAGACTCCGTGTTCTAGATATGCATGGGCACTCATCGGCGTATTCCGTTTCTTGAATTTGATGTTTGCGGCCATTCCCTGGCCGGCTCCCGTTCTGCGATGTCAGCCGTCTTCCTCGGAAGGGGCGTGCGGCGACTCAGGCCCACCCTTGCGCCGTGTGCTCCGATAATCGGGCAGGCGTTCAAAGCGGCCACCGAAATGGGAAGCCGGCCTTTCATGGGTTAACCTTGCCTGAGCCTCCGACAATGTAGATTCTCGGCCCGGAAAAGCAACCCGAACCGGGTCTGCACGGCGCCCCTCCTCCAGGCGCCGCCGGACCGTGAAATCGGGTCGCCGCCGATGATCCGCCCGGTGCCAGATCATAAGTCGACATCCGCCCCGCCAAGCGCAAGCCTACCGGCGCATGAAGATTGACACCAAGGCGTTTCGCGTCCGCGAGGGCAGCGCGGTCAACCTCAGGAAGTGGCCCACGCAGGTGGAGCCGGTTTGCAAGTCAAAGAAGGCCTACGGGGAACTTCTGGAGGAGCACGTCCGGAAATTGAGCGAGCGGCAGGATCTGCTCTACGCGCAGGAACAATACGCGCTGCTCTTGATCTTTCAGGCGATGGACGCCGCTGGCAAGGACGGGGCAATCAAGCATGTGATGTCGGGGGTGAATCCGCAGGGCTGCCAGGTGTTCAGTTTCAAGCGCCCCAGCGCGCTGGAAATTGGCCACGATTTTCTCTGGCGCACGAACCTGTGCCTGCCCGCGCGGGGGGCCATCGGCATTTTCAACCGATCCTACTACGAGGAGGTGCTGATCGTCCGCGTGCACCCGGAAATTCTGGCCGGACAGAATCTTCCGGAGGAAACGACACAGGATAAGGACATCTGGGAGCATCGCTACCGTTCCATCAACGATCTCGAAAGGCACCTGTACCGCAACGGCACGCGCGTGGTGAAGTTCTTCCTGCATCTTTCGAAGGAGGAACAGCGCAGGCGCTTTCTCGCGCGAATCGACGATCCCGACAGAAATTGGAAGTTCAGCCGGCCCGATATCGAGGAGCGAAGATACTGGAAGGAGTACACAGCCGCCTACGAGGCCTGCCTGGGGGCCACGAGCACGAGGCACGCTCCCTGGTATGTCGTTCCCGCCGATGACAAGCTGAACGCCCGGCTGATTATTTCGCAGGTGATTCTCGATACCCTCGACGGGTTGAATCTGCGCTATCCCAAGACGGACACGGCCTTCCGGCGGGAATTGCAATCAATCCGGAAATCGCTTGCCAGGTAGGTCCGGCCCGACCTGCCATGCCAGCCGCAGCACCGCTCCCGATGGTCGACAAGCCCGCGGTGCTCGTGATCTTCGCGCTTACCTACCTCGGGCTCGCGGCGGGCCGCGTGCCGGGCTTGAAGATCGACCGCACGGGCATCGCCGTCCTGGGCGCGATCGCCATGTTGGTCTTCGGCGGTCCGCCGACGACCGTTTTGATCGGATTCATCAACTGGCCGACCCTTCTGCTCCTGTTCAGTTTCTTCGTGATTTCTGCGCAGCTTCGGCTGTCCGGATTCTTCGACGTGGTGGCGAACGGCATCGCCCGCCGGCTCGGCAATCCCTCGCTCTTCCTTCTCCTGCTCATGCTCGCGACGGCGGGGCTTTCGGCCTTCCTGAATCACGACATCGTTTGCTTCGTCTTCACGCCCGTCGTCGCCGCGGCTCTGCTCGAAAAACGGCTGAATCCGGTTCCCTTCCTGATCGCCCTTGCGATCGCAAGCAACATCGGCTCCGCCGCCACGCTCATCGGCAACCCGCAGGGGATGATGATAGCCCAGATCGGAGGACTTGGGTTCGGGCCCTACGCATCCTGGTGCCTCGCTCCCGTGCTTTTTGCGCTAGTCTGCGCCTACGGGATCATCTGGCTGCTTTCGCGCAGCCGGGGCGGCGCGCCGGAACCGCCGCCGGCCCGAGTCGAGACGAAATATCCGTTCAACCTGCCGCATACGATCAAGGGACTGGTCATCCTGGCCGTGGTGATCGGCCTGTTTTTCTCTTCGCTGCCCAAGGAAATCGTCGCGTTGACGGCCGCCGGAATCCACCTGGCCAGCCCCAGGTACCGGACGTCCGACCTGCTCGGGCTGGTGGACTGGCAGATCCTGGTCCTGTTCATGGGACTTTTCGTCGTGACCGGCGCCTTCCAGGCCACGGGCTGCGGCGAACAGGCCGTGCGATGGCTGTCGAGCGAGGGTTTGAAATTGGAGTCCTATCAGACGCTGACGCTGGTGACCGCGGCGCTGTCCAACCTCATCAACAACTCCGCCGCGGTGATGTTGCTGCTCAAGGTGGCGGATGTCGCGAGGCCTCCGGCGGCCTATGTGCTCGCCCTGGCAAACAGCGTCGGGGGCAGCCTGGTGATCGCCGGAAGCGTATCGAACATCATCGTCGTGCAGAAGGCGCGCGAAATGGGGGTCGAAATCTCCTTCCGCGCGTTTCTGCGCATCGGAGTACCCTTTACGATTGCGGCGCTGGCCGGACTTATCGGTTGGGTGGCACTGATGACGTGAGGCGGGTGCGGGCGCGCGCCTCTAGGGCGTCACTTCCAAGGCGAAGGGGACCGCGGTTTCGTGGCCGGCGATGTCGGCCCGGACCCAGGCCACGTATCGGCCCGGGTCGGGGAACGACACGGCAAAGTCAAACGACAGCCTGGAGGCGTCCGAATCCTTCGCACCGGAGGGGGTAGGGGCGCTGAAGAACCCGCTTCGCCCCTCGTCGAAGATGGCCAAATGGACGGGGGCTCCCTGGAAAGTAAGGAGACGGGTGGCTCCCCCGTCGGGCCGCGTTATCGCGAGCCTGAGGATCGCCGGTCTGTGGGCGTAGAGCGGCCGGACGGATGGCAGCAGCGAAAAAACGCAGCCGTCCGCCTCTGCGCGTGAGGTAAAGCCGCCCGCTCTTTGCTGGGGAGCGCCTGGAACCATCAGGTCGGCAGAGGCGTACAGTTCGCGGCCGGTTGCCACCGGAGTCATGTCGGCAAAAACGCGGTAGGTTCCGGCCGTCTTCGGAGCAAATTCGAACACCCAAGCGCCCCGCCTTCCCTCCGGTACGGGCTGCGCGGTTTGGAAGTCGGCCAGGTCTGCGCTCAGGATGAACAGCCGAAATGAAGCCTCTGGCGAGGAAATGAGATCCTCGGCGCCGACATCCCTGCCGGAGGCGGACCGGAGCGCCAGGAGCACGCGGACGGGACTCGGGGAAATGGCTTCGAGCGGAGCCATTGGCGCAAAGTTCAGGGTGACGGAAGAACTCCTTGCGGCCACGGCGATGATCCGCGGGTTCTGCGGATCGCAAAACTCGATCGCATCGGGTCCGCCCGCGGCGAAGTCGACAGGACGGAGGGGCGGCCGTCCGGGGAAGAGATGGAGCGCCGCGATCAGCGCCGCGGCGGCGAGGCTGATCCAGGCGACCTGGCGCCACCGGATTGGCTGCGGCGCGGGGTGGGTGGGTGGGCTGTCTTCGGCGGAAGCCATCGGGAATGCGGGGCTCCAATGAAACCGGGAACCTGTGCCCGAAGCGAGAAAACGCGCCTACTGGGACGGCAGATCGCCCGGCGTCGCAGGGTTCTTGTGCATTCTTGCAACGAAATCACCCGGCTCCCATGCGCTTCCGTCGGCGCGCCAGATGATTTTGCCGTCCGAATCAATCAGCAGCGTGGCCAGCGTGTGCTTGACAAAATCGCCCTGGAATTCCGCAAGCACGCCGAACTGGCTCAGGAGGTCGCGGATTGCGCCCTCGGGCCCTGTCAGGAAGGAGAAATTCGACGTGTCGATTTCTCGGACGTCCGCATACTCCTTCAGAACACCCGGCGTATCGTGGGCGGGATCGAGCGTGATGGAGACAAACTCGATGTTTGCCACGCCCGCCCCTTTGGCCAGGCGTTGGGCGGTCATCATTTTGACCGTCGATGCCGGGCACATGTTCGGGTCCGGGCAGCGCGTGTAGATGAAGTTGAGCATGATCTGCTTGCCGCGAAATCGCGCGCTTTGCACAACGCGGCCCGACTGATCGTAGAGGGTGAAATCGGGCATCTTTTCGCCCACCTCCCGGTAGGCCTTTTCGCCCCGGTCATGGGTGTCCTCGCGCAGGGCGGTAGCGCCGGCCGCCACCGCATCGACCGAGGCCCGGCCGTCGGGCCAGATCCGCTCAAGGCGCGGGCTCTCCCCATCCACGAGAACGAGTTCGGCCCGTATGCGGTCCCCGGACCGCGCCAGCGCCGCGTCGGCTTTGGAGACCGAGAATTCCATGACCATGGAGGGCATCAGGCCGCGAATGGCGTCGTGCCTCACCGTCAGCATCCTTCGTTGTGCATTTACGGACAGGATTTCGCCCGTCAGGGGATAGCGCTTCTCGCCCGCAGCCGGCGCGGTCCCGGGCACCGGGGATCGGTCCCCTTGTGCAGGCTGCCTTGAACACCCCGCCATCGATACGACAGCGCAGAACAGCAGTCCAGCCGGAGCCAGGAAGGCATCGAGCTTTGATGGCATGCCATCACCCATTTCCCGTTCGGAAAGATTGTCAAAGGGTTTGCGACGGGCGCCGCGGCGCATTCTACTGGCCGGCCAGATTTTTCATGGAATCCAAGTCCCAGTCCGACGTTTCCGGCTCCGCCAAGGGGCGTTTGAGCTCCCTCGTGCCCGTTCCCGCCAATTTGGGGCGAACGACGGGCCACAAGCCTTTCCTTGCCGCCTTCGCGGCATTTGGGAGCGCCTGGGTCTTTGTGCTGGTGACCCTGGGCGCCTTCACCACGAGCATCAATGCGGGCATGGCCTTTCCGGATTGGCCGCTTTCCAACGGTTCGCTCAACCCCGCCGGCTGGCTGAACAACGTGTCGATGTTCGCCGAACACGCCCACCGCCTGAGCGCATCGACGATGGGCCTGGTCACGGTGGCCTTGGGGGCCTGGCTCTGGCTGCGGGAGGAACGGCTCTGGCTGCGGAGGTTGGGGCTATGGACCGTTGGCATGGTCGTTTTCCAGGGCGTTTTAGGGGGACTGCGTGTCCTTCTGGATCCGGTTCATGTCGCTGGCTTCGAGATGACGCTGGGCCAGATGCTGCGGATTCCTCACGGAGTGATCGCGCAGGTTTACGTCTGCATGCTGATCGCGATCGCGGCGGCCTGCTCAAGGTCCTGGATTGAAAGGCCAGTCGCGGTTTCCGGCGGCCTGCGCAGGATGGGCCGGATTTGCGTGGTTTTGCTTTTCATCCAGCTGACGATTGCCGCGGTCATGCGGCACACCAATGCGGGTCTGGCCATCCCGAGCTTTCCCTGGTCCACGCCCGAAGGGGGGATCCTTCCGGCCGTCTGGAGTTTCAGGGTGGCGATTCATTTCGCGCACCGGGTGATGGCGTGCATTCTCGCCGTGTCGCTTGTGTGGTTTGCCGCGAAAATTTGGCTGGAGCGCGCGGCGCCCCTCGGCATGCGGGCCGGAGCTTCCTTTCTCGTGAGCCTCCTTTCCCTCCAGATCTTCCTTGGTGCGGCGATCCTACGGACCTACCGCGATCCAGCGGTCACAACGACCCACGTGCTCGTGGGTGCCGTCCTCCTCGCGACCGCCTTCTGGCTGACCTGGCTCGCGCACCGCGACACGATCGAAGCCGGGGTGAAGCGATGAGAGACGCAGCCCCGTCCGTGAGCGAACCGGCCAGATTCTCAGACTACCTCGAGCTGACAAAGCCTCGGCTCAGCCTGCTGTCCGTCCTGACTGCGCTGGCCGGATACCTGGCCGGCCGGCCGCCCCGGGACATCGGCCGCCTCCTGTGCCTTGTCGTCGGCACATCGCTCGCCGCCGCCGGGGTCGCGGCGCTCAACCAGTGGCTCGAATTCGACACGGACGCCCAGATGCAGCGCACGTCCCGCCGGCCGATCCCCTCCGGGAAGATCCCGACCGGCTCGGCGTTTGTCCTTGGCTCGATCCTGTGCATTGCGGCGCTCATGATTCTGTTCGCCCGGGTGGGCCCCCTGGCCTCGCTTTTCACCTTGCTGACGATCGTCACCTATCTCGGCTGGTACACACCGGCCAAGCGCTGGTCGCGCTGGAGCACGGAAATTGGCGCGATTGCCGGCGCCCTTCCGCCCCTGATCGGATGGAGCGCCGGGACGGGAAGCGTCTCGGCCCTGGGGTGGATTCTTTTCGGATTCCTCTACTTCTGGCAGATGCCGCATTTCATGGCGCTCGCCTGGATCTACCGCAGGGACTATTCGGCCGTGCATTTCCCGATGCCTACGGTTACCGACGAGTCGGGGCGGCTTGCGGCCCGCTGGTCGTTCTTCACGACGCTTGTTCTCGTCGCGATCAGCCTGGCCCCGGTGGTCCTGCGCGAGGACTCGATGGCCTATGCCGCGGTCGCCGGCGCTTCGGGCGCCTGGTTTCTTTGGCGGGCCTTCGTCTTCATGCTCCCTTCCGGCCGCGATGTCGCGGCCCGGAAACTGTTTCTCGCCTCGATCGCGTACCTGCCGATCACGCTCGGGGCGCTTGTGGTCGATCGGATGGCTTTTTTCTGAACAGGCTGCCGGCGCGAGCCCTCCCGAATCATGACTGTCCTGCAGATTCCCGCGTTCAACGCCACTATGAATGGGATTGCGACGGCGCTCATCGCAGCCGGCTTCGTCTGCATCAAGCGGGGCAAGAAAGAGGCCCATCGCAAGTGCATGCTCTCGGCAGCCGCATTCTCGGCCCTCTTCCTCGTCGGGTACGTGACCTACCACACGCTCCGCCGGGGGTTGCACACGCCTTTCGGCGGCGCCGGCTTCATCCGGGACATCTACTTCCCGATGCTGGTCTCGCACATCGTCCTGGCGGTATCGATTGCCTACCTCGTGCCCCGCACGTTTCTGTTCGCCCTGAAAGGGAACTACGTCCGGCACAAGGCATGGGCGAGGATCGTCTTCCCAATCTGGTTTTACGTTTCGGTGACCGGCGTCCTGGTGTATTTCTTCCTCTATCAGTGGTGGCCGGCTGCAAAGTAGGAGTCCCGCGCCGTCGCCGCTAGAATTTCAGGTGCTTTACCGTGAGCCCCTTGTTGATGAGCTGTTCCAGCGCGTCGATGCCGATCTTCAAGTGGTCCGAAACGAAGGTCTCGCTCACCTTTTTGTCGCTTTCCGCGGTCTTGATCCCCTCCGGCAGCATGGGCTGGTCTGATACGAGGAGCAGGGCCCCGGTTGGAATCTCGTTGAAGAAGCCCGTCATGAAGATCGTCGCCGTTTCCATGTCGACCGCTATCGTGCGTATCTTCTTCAGGTACTTTTTGAAATCCTCATCGTGCTCCCAGACCCGGCGGTTCGTCGTGTAGATGGTGCCCGTCCAGTAGTCCCGGGAGTGGTCGCGGATCGTGGTTGAAATCGCCTTCTGAAGCGCGAACGCCGGCAGGGCGGGCACTTCCGGAGGGAAGTAGTCGTTGCTCGTTCCCTCGCCGCGGATGGCGGCGATCGGCAGGATCAGGTCGCCGATCTGCCCCCGATGCTTTACCGCGCCGCACTTCCCGAGGAAAAGGACCGCCTTCGGCGGAAGCGCGCTCAACAGGTCCATGACGGTGGCCGCCGTCGCGCTGCCCATTCCAAAATTGATGATCGTAATGTCGCCCGCCGTGGCGCTCGACATCGGACGGTCCCGACCCATGACCGGCACCTTGTGCCACTGGGCAAACAGTTTGACGTAGTTCTGGAAATTGGTGAGCAGGATGTACTCCCCAAACTTGTCGAGGGGGACGCCCGTGTATCTCGGCAGCCAGTTGGTTACGATTTCTCTGCGGGTGTTCATGGCGTATGGATATGACGCCGAATGCCGCCGAACTCACGCTCAAACCGAGGAGGGTGCCCGGCTTAGGCCGAGGCCAGGCGGTTGTCGGAATTGAGGTGACCCTCGCCCGTGTATTTGAGCGACTGCTCGTCGGCGTGGTAACTCGAACGCACCAGGGCGCCGCTTTCGACGACGCCGATGCCGATGGACAGTCCGAAGCGCTTCCAGTGCTCGAATTCCGCGGGCTCCACCCACCGGTCCACGGGCAAATGGGCGGGGGTCGGCCGGAGATACTGGCCGATCGTGAGAATATCGACCCCGTCGCCGGCGACATCCCGCAGCGTCTGCTCGACCTCCTCCCGGATCTCGCCGAGTCCGAGCATGATCCCCGTCTTCGTCGTGAAGCCCCGCATTTTCGCGTGCTGGAGGACGCTTCGGGAGCGGTCGTAACGGGCCTGCACACGCACCGGCTTTTGCAGGCGCTCGACGGTCTCGACATTGTGATTGAAGATGTCGGGGCCCGCATCGAGGACGGTGTCCACGTCTTCCAGCCGTCCCTTGAAGTCGGGCACGAGCACCTCGATCGCCGTCCTTGGGTTGCGGTGCCGGATGGCGCGCACCGTGGCCGCCCATACGGCGGCGCCCCCGTCGGCCAGCTCATCGCGCGCGACGCTCGTCAGGACGCAATGGCGCAGGTTCATCGCCGCGACGGCCTCCGCCACGCGCGCGGGCTCTCCGAGATCGAGTTCCGTGGGCCTCCCCGTCTGGATTGCGCAGAAATTGCAGGATCGGGTGCAGATATTTCCCAGGATCATGACGGTCGCGGTGCCGCGCGACCAGCACTCCCCGAGGTTCGGGCACTGCGCGCTCTGGCAGACCGTGTGAAGGCGGCTGTCGTCCACGAGCCGGCTGACCGCCGCGTAACCGGGTCCGCCCGGCAGTTTGGCCCTGAGCCAGGGTGGCTTGCGTGTGGTGTCCATCGGAGGCACGGCATCCTTTCGCACAAATCGGCGCCGAAATCAAAGGCGCATTTGCGCGATGCCGGATTTATTGGGTGTCCGCCCTCCCGGGTCCTGCGCTAAACCTTTCCCAACCGGCCCAGAACTCGGCGGCCACGACGCCCTTGACCTCGGCCGCTCCCGGTGCGCGGCCCAGTTCCGCCGCAATGGAGGTCACCGTGCCGTCCTCGGATGGTATCCCGCAGGGAACGATGCCGGCGAAGTGGCTGAGGTCGGGATCCACGTTGAGCGCGAAGCCGTGATACGTCACCCAGCGGCGGACGGCCACGCCGATGGCCGCGATCTTGCGCGTGCCGAGCCAGATCCCCGTCTGGCCCGGGCGCCGTCCCGACGCGAGCCCGAGGGAGCCGAGCGAGCGGATGAGCACTTCCTCGAGAAAACGCAGGTACTCATGCAGGTCGGGCCGGCGGGCGAGGCTGACGACCGGATAGCCGACGACCTGGCCCGGGCCGTGGTACGTCACGTCGCCGCCGCGGTTGGTCCTGACCACCTCCACGCCCGCCTCAGCGAGCCGCATGGCATCCCACACGATGTTCCTTTCCGCTCCCGGCCTTACACCAAGGGTGAATACAGGCTCATGTTCGGTGAATACCAGAGTGTCTCCGATCTCCCCGGCTATGCGCTGGGCAACCAGTTCCTGCTGCCGGTGAAACGCCTCCTCATGGCGAGTCCGGCCCCAGTCCAGGGTCGCGTTTGCGAGGGCGCCGGAAGCGGATGACATGCGCCCAAGGGAAGCCGTTCGCGCACCGAACGCAATTCCCGGCTTACCGGCAGAATCGCAGCGTCCGCATTGGGGGGCGAACTGACCCCAACCCGACGGGGCGCCGTCTTGACCGCGCCGCCGGACGGAGCACGCTCGCCGCATGCCGTCGTGTCGCATATCAGTCAAGGTGACGCCAAATGCCTCGGCAGACCGCGTCGGTCCCTGGAAAAACGATGAACTGCAGATGCGGGTTCGGGCCCCCGCGGTCGACGGCAGGGCCAACGAAGCCCTCTGCGACGTCCTTGCCGGGCGCCTCGGCCTTCATTCCCGGGCCGTGTGCGTTGCCCGGGGGACGACGTCGAGGCACAAGATGATCGACGTCCAAGGCATGAATTTTCCAACGGTTCGGGCCCGGCTCGAGGCCCAGTAGGCGGGTTTCCCTGAGTTTCGGTTTGCGCCTGGGCGGGGCTGCGGTTCAGGCTCGCCCGTTCCATGAGCGAGATACCGAGCGAAATCACCCACGACCAGCACGCCGTGAGGCGGCAGAAGCTGGCTGAACTTCGGGCGGGTGGATGCGATCCGTTCCTGGCGAACTTTGCACCCACGCATTTCAGCGGCGAGGCGATCGGCGCTTACGTGGAGGGGCAGGAAAACATGGTTCAAGTCGCCGTCGCGGGGCGGCTGACCGTGATTCGGGACATGGGCAAGAGCCAGTTCGTGAAGATTCTGGACCAGCAGGGGCCCATTCAGCTCTACGTGAGGAAGGATGTCCTCGGGGACGAGGCCTACGCGGCGTTCAAGAAGCTCGACCTGGGGGACATCGTCGGGGCGAACGGCTCGCTCTTCAAGACCAAGGCCGGGGAAATCACCGTTCGGGCGGAGAAGGTCACTCTTGTGTCCAAGGCCCTGAGGCCCCTTCCGGAGAAGTGGCATGGCCTGACCGACGCCGAACAGGTCTACCGCCAGCGTTATCTCGACCTGATCGTCAACCCCGAGTCGCGCGCGCGGCTGCTTCAGCGTTCGCGGATCGTCGCGGAGATCCGCCGGTTCCTGGATGAACGGAAGTTCATCGAGGTGGAGACGCCCGTCCTGCAAACGGTCGCCGGCGGGGCCGCGGCAAAGCCTTTTGTGACGCGCCACAATGCCCTGGGCGTTGATTTTTTCCTTCGCATTTCGCTCGAGCTTTATCTCAAGCGCCTGCTCGTCGGAGGGCTGGACCGGGTCTATGAGATCGGCCGCAATTTCAGGAACGAGGGCATATCCCGGCGGCACAATCCCGAGTTCACGATGCTCGAGGTGTACCAGGCCTACAGCGACTACCGCGGGATGATGGCGCTCATCAGGGACCTGCTGACGGCGATTTGCGCGAACGTGCTCGGAACGTCAAAGATCAGGCATGCCGCGAGCGGGCAGGAGATCGACTTTTCCGGCGCGTGGCGGGAGGCGACCTACAAGGACCTGATCCGGGCCGAAACGGGCGATCCGGATTGGTTTGCGCGCAGCCGGGCGGAGCACTCGGCCGCCGCCGGGAAGCTCGGCATCGGGATCGAGCCCGGATGGGAGGACTTCGAGATCACCAACGAGATATTCTCGAAGCGGATCGAGCCGACCCTTATCCAGCCGACCTTTGTCCTGAATCTGCCCAAGGAGCTTTGTCCGCTCGCGAAGATCAATCCGGCGGATCCGACGACACTCGACGTCTTTGAACTTTGCATCGGCGGCATGGAGATCGCCCCGGCGTATTCGGAGCAGAACGATCCCGATGCGCAGCGGGCGATGTTCGAGCACCAGGCGGGGGGCGAAAAACAGAGCATCGACCAGGACTTCCTTCTCGCCCTCGAGCACGGAATGCCGCCGGCCGGAGGCATGGGCGTCGGAATCGACCGCCTATGCATCCTGCTCACCGGCGCCGAGAGCATCCGCGACGTGATCCTGTTTCCGCAGCTTCGGCCTGCTGGGCGCGCCGGCGCACCCGTCACTGAAGACAGGTGAGCGGAAGGGCGGTCCGTCTGTCCTGAACAACTCCGGTCGCGGGACGGATCCACGGGCGCATGGTTTTTCGCTGACTTCCCGCCGCAAACCATGGCAGGATGAATTTCCCCAATGCAAGATTCCCCCGCCGCCCGCCCCCAGAAAAGCAACTACCGATGGGTGATATGCGCCCTTCTTTTCTGGGTAACGACCGCAAACTACATCGACCGGAGCATCTTCTCGAATCTGGCGCCCGAACTGCAGAAGACGTTCCATTGGACGCAGCATGACTATTGGTTCATGACGCAGCTTTTCCAGGGCGCCTATGCGGTGAGTCTGGTCATCAGCGGCCGCATGATCGACGTCCTGGGCTTGCGGCTGGGATTTGTGCTGGCGGCCGCGTTCTGGGGACTGGCGTCGCTCAGCCATTCCCTGGTCACCGCGGTGGGCGGCTTTTTTCTCGTCCGCACGCTGCTCGGCCTCGGAGAAGGCGGCAATTTTCCGGCCTGCATCAAGACAATCGCCGAGTGGTTTCCGAAGCGCGAGCGGGCGCTGGCCACGGGAATCTTCAATTCGGGTTCGAATGTCGGCGGATTGATCGTTCCGGTGGCGGTGGCATTTCTCCTGCCCGTCTTTTCCAAGGTCACGATCGCCGGTCATGTCATCGGCTGGCGCGGAGCCTTTCTGGTCAACGGAGTCATCGACCTTGCCTGGATTTTCGCGTGGCTGAAGGTGTACCGCCGGCCGGAGGACCATCCCCGTGTTTCGGAGGCCGAGCTGGCGTTTATCCGCAGCGAGCCGGCGGAAACGGCCGTCAAGATTCCCTGGAGGAAGCTTCTTTTGCACCGCCAGACGTGGGCCTTCGCGGTGGCGAAGGGAATGACCGACTGCATGTGGTGGTTCTACCTCTTCGGCGCGCCTATCTTTTTCGCCGACCGGTTCCATCTCGACATAAAGCAGCGGGCGATCCCGGTCTCCTGCATCTACGTTTTCTCATCGGTCGGCAGCATCGCCGGCGGCTGGCTCGCGGGCAACCTGATGAAGCGCGGCTACTCCACCAATTTCTCGCGCAAGGTGACCATGCTGGTTTGCGCTCTGACCGTGGTGCCGGTCTTCATCGCGGCCCTAACCGGCTCCGCATGGGTGGCGGTCGGCCTGATCACGCTGGCGGCCTGCGGGCACCAGGCCTGGTCCGCGAACGCGTTCAGCCTCACCTCGGACATGTTTCCGCGCCGCGTTGTCGGCTCGGTCACCGGGCTGGGCGGCATGGTCGGGGCCGTGGGCGGCATCCTGTTCTCGGGATATGTCGGCAACGTCCTGCAGGCCTCTTCGACCCACTACCTGCCGATCTTCATCGCTCCGGCGCTGGCCTATCTGGTTGCCCTGCTCATCATCCAGTTGCTTGTGCCGAGGCTCGAACCCGCGAAGCTCGACGTCCCTGGCGTCGCCTGATCCGAGTTCATGCCCTGGTTCCTCTATCTCGCCCTAAAGCAGCTTTTTTCCAGCGGCCAGAGGCTGTTCTTCACGCTCGTTTCGACCGTGAGCGTGGCCTTAGGGGTGGGGCTCCTCATCGTCGTCCTGAGCGTGATGGGGGGCTTTGGCTTTGAGATTCGCCAGAAGATCGTGGACACCCAGGGCGACGTCCAGGTGCGCGCAAGCGGCTTCATCAGCGACGCGCCCTCGGTGGAGGCGGTGATCCGAAAGGTGCCCGGCGTCCTCGCGACGACGGCCTTTGCCCAGGGTGTGGTGATGCTCGAAAACGAGGGCAGGCCGGCATTCCCCACGATCCAGGGGATCGATATCGACTCCGTCGGCCATGTGATCCCGCTCAGCCGCTACATCATCACCGGCTCTCTCGACAACCTGGATGACGACTCGATCATTCTCAGTTCGCAGCTCGCCCGCTCGATCGGCGCCGGGCCCGGGAGCAAGGTGGACGTGTACACGCCCCTGGCGCTGGAAAAGGCGAAGAATGACGACGAGATCCTGCTTCCCTCCGCCCTGACCGTGGTGGGCATCTTCGAAATCGGACATCAGCAGCTGGACAGCTCGACCGTCATTGTGACGCTCCGAAAGATGCAGGACCTGTACGGGCTCGGCCGATCCGTGCACGGGGTCAACGTCAAGATTGCGCAGGGGCTGGATGCCGATGCGGAGGCGGAGCGGATCAACGTGGCCCTCCGCCACGCCGAGGGGACGGCGCTGCCGCGGCTGTCGGGTCTGGAGGCCCGTTCCTGGGCGGAGATCAACCAGGATTTTCTTTGGGTGCTTCAGCTCGAGAAGAACATCATGACAGTGATCCTCCTCTTCGTCGTGATCGTCGCAGCGTTCCTCACGATGAGCCTGCTGCTGGTCCTCGTCCTGAAGAAGACCCGGGAGATCGGACTGTTGGGGGCGCTTGGGGCGGGCCGCCGCGCGATCGCGCTTTGCTTCTGCCTCCAGGGCGTCCTGATCGGGGTCGTGGGAACTGCGGGGGGGCTCGTGCTGGGGTTCACCTTCCTGCATTTCCGGAACGACTTTGTCCTTTTGATAACGCGTTTCACGGGCAGCCGGGCCGTCCTCGAGCGGTTTTACCAATTCAGCGAAATGCCGTCCCATACCAACGCCCGCGACCTGGTGTTCGTTGTCCTGGCCGCGATCCTCCTTTCCACCCTGGCCGGGGTCATTCCCGCGGCGATTGCGGGCCGGCTGAAGCCCGCGGAGGCGCTTCGCAATGAGTGAGCCTGTCATCAGCGCGAAGGGGCTTCGCAAGAGCTACAGGAGCGGCGACCACCGGCTCGAGGTGCTGCGCGGCGTGGACCTCGATGTCGCCGTTGGAGAGAGCGTGAGCATCCGGGGCGAGTCCGGATCGGGCAAATCGACCCTTTTGCACATTTTGGCAGGCCTTGATTCCGTGGATGCGGGAATCCTTGTCTGGGAGGGCTCGGCCGGGGCGAACACGGACGGGCGCGCCCGATTCCTCGGAATGGTCTTCCAGGCCTATTATCTGATTCCGGAGTTGAACGCCCGCGAGAACGTGCTGATGGCCCGCAGGATCCTGGGGCGGCTTGATCGCGCCGCGATCGCCAGGGCCGATGAGCTGATCGCCCGGGTGGGCCTCGCGGAGCGCGCCCGGCACCTGCCTTCGCAACTTTCCGGTGGCGAATGCCAGCGGGTGGCCGTTGCGCGGGCGCTCATGAACTCGCCGCGGCTGATCCTGGCCGACGAGCCCACGGGGAACCTCGACGAGCAGACGGGAGATTCGGTGATGGATCTCCTGCTCGGCCTCTGCTCGGAGACGGGAACCGCCCTCGTCCTGGTGACCCACAACCCGGGCTATGCGGCCCGGACGAAAAGACAGCTCTTCCTTCATCTCGGAGTATTGAATCCGGCCTAGGATAGCCGCCATCATTCGCCATGGCATCACCCAAAATCCGTTGCGGCGTCGCCGGGGTCGGCTCCCTGGGGCAGCACCACGCGCGCATCTATGCCGCGCTCCCGGGTGCCGAACTCGCCGGAATCTTCGACCGCGATGAAGCCCGCGCCTCGGAAATCAGCGCGCGCCATGGCTGCCGGCGCTTCGCCTCGATCGGGGAACTCGGCGCGGCCTGCGATGCCGTTTCGGTGGTCGTGCCGACCGACCGGCACGCGGAGGTGGCGGTGCCGCTCCTCGACAAGGGCTGCCACCTTCTGATCGAAAAGCCGCTTTGCGCCACCATGCAGGAGGCGGAGACGGTAATGGCCGCCGCCCGCCGGAACGGCCGCCTCGTCCAGGTCGGGCACGTCGAGCACTTCAATCCGGTGATGGCGTTTCTCGAGAAGGAGGTGAGCCGCCCGAAGTTCATCACGGCCGAGCGCCTGGCGCCGTATCAATTGCGCGGAACGGAGGTCGGCGTCGTCCTCGATCTGATGATCCACGACATAGGAATCGTTCTGGCGCTCGTGCGCTCGCCGGTCAGGCGGATGGACAGCGTGGGGGTGAGGGTGCTTTCGAAGACCGAGGACATTGCGAACGCGCGGATCCAGTTCGAGAACGGCTGCGTCGCCAACATCAGCGCGAGCCGCATCAGTCTCAAGAAGGCGCGGGAGATCCGGGTTTTCCAGGACGACGCCTACCTATCGCTGGATTTCATGAACCAGGCCGGGCATCTGATCCGAAAGAGCGACATCATCGCCTACGGACTCAAGATGAAGATCGGGCTCGTGAAACCGGGCGACTACAGCTCGATTCCGGTGCGCGAGATACCCATTGAAAAGGGCGAGCCGCTGGCCCTCGAATTGGCCCACTTTGTCGAGAGCGTCTCGGCCGCGCGGCAGCCCAAGTTCAACGCCCAGATGGGCAAATCGGCGCTCGAGCTCGCCCTGTCGATCACCGAACAAATCAGGACGGCGGAGCCGCCGCAATGAGCATGGACGCGAAGGCCAAAGGCCGAGAAGAGTCCGCCGTGTCATACCGCGAAACGCCGGCGCGTTGCGCCTCGGTCGCCCCGAAGGGCGCCCGCCGGAGGCATCCCTTTGGGGCGATGCTTCGCATCGCCATCTCCGCGCTTCGCGCTCCGTCCGCCGCGTAGCGGACGCCACGGGCTGCCGCGGATCGCGATGCCGAAGAGACTGAAGACGCCATGACCGGCCCAGCCGCACAATCTCTCTCCCGTTTTCCGCCGCCATCGGGAGGAGGCGTGGATTTACTCGTGATCGCGGGCGAACACTCGGGCGACGGACATGCGGCGCGGGTCGTGCGCGAGCTCCGGCGGCGCTCGCCCGGCCTGGCGGTCGCGGCTCTCGGCGGGCCGGCCCTTGCTCAGGCCGGGGCGCAGCTGCTGATCGACCTGACAGGCTCTTCGGTCATCGGATACGTCGAGGTGCTCAAGCGATATCGCTCCTTCTTCCGGCCGCTTTTTGAGGAAACGTTGCGCTGGATCGGGGAGCACCGCCCGCGCGCCGTTCTCTTTGTCGATTATGGCGGCTTCAATCTCCGGGTCGCGGATGCGATGCGCGCGCGGGGGTTGAGCGTGAAAGGGTGGGGCAAGATCAAGACCCTCTATTACATCAGTCCGCAGGTGTGGGCGTCGCGCCCGGGGCGCCGGTTCTCGATCGCGCGCAATCTCGATGCGATGGCGGTCATCTTTCCCTTTGAGGTGGACGCCTACGCGGACACGCACCTGCCCGTTGAATTCGTCGGGCATCCCTTCGTGGCGCCTGATTACCGGCCGCCTGTGCGCTACGCCCCGTCCGGTCCCGTCCTTCTGCTGCCCGGAAGCCGGAAGCCGGCGGTGGCGAGGATCTTCCCGGTGCTCCTGGCGGCCCACAGGGTGTTTGGCGGCCGCCCTGCGATCGCCCTTTATCCGAGCCTGGAGATCGCCGCACAATTGCGCTCGATCATCGCGGCGTCGGGGGCCGCCGACGTCACGCCGATCCGGTCGGGCGCGAAGGGCGCACCCGGTCCTTCCGGACTTGTGCCGGGAGCTTTCCCGGCGGAGGCGTCCACAGGCTCGCAACCCGCATCAGCCGTTCTCACGAGCAGCGGGACGATTTCCATGCACTGCGCCCTGGCCGGAATCCCCGGGGCAATCGCCTTCCGGATCGATCCGCTCACGTATTGGCTGGGCCGGATGCTTGTGAACGTGCCCCAGCTCGGCCTCGCGAACCTGCTGCTCCAGGAGCCCATGTATCCCGAATACATCCAAGCCGCGGCGACGCCCGAGGCCCTCGCGGCGGAGCTGACGGCATGCGTAAACAACCCGTCGCGCCGCGAGAAGGCCGCCTCCCAGGCCGCCCGTCTTCGGGACTTGCTCAGCCAGCCCGCGGGCGGCACGGCCGCCGACTGGCTCGAACGGAATCTTCGCTAATCGGACGGCTGTGTTCCGTTCCGGCCTGCGGACGACGCCAGCTGGGGCTCGACCTGGCGCCAGAGGCCGTCCACGCGCTCGGAGAGGAGCGCGCGGCACTTGGCTATCTCGGCCTCGCGGGCGGCGCGGTTTTCCTCCGCGATCTTCGCAAGATCGTCCAGATTATAAAGGAAGACGTTCTGGATCCCGGCAACTCCCGCCTCGACGTCGCGCGGCAGGGCAAGATCTATGTAGAACAGCGGGCGCGCCGGTCGCTTCTTCATCGCCGCCGAGGTCGCGGCGGCCGACACGATCGTTCCGGGGGCGGAAGTGGAGCAGACGACGACATCGAAATCCGCAATGCGGGACTCCCGCTGGTCGAACGGAAGGGTGGAGGCGCCGAGTTGGGTGGCAAGTTCCACGGCCCGATCGATCCCACGGCTGGAGACGGTCAGCGAGGCGGCCCCCCGGCTTTGGAACGCCTTGGCGGTCTTCTCGCCGATCTCGCCGGCCCCGAGGAGAAGGATGCGCGCCTCGGCGATGGTCCCGAAGATGTCGAGGGCGAGTTCGACGGCGACGTTCGCGACGCTCACCTGGCCGACCGTGATGGCCGTGGAACTGCGCACATGCTTGGCGGCCTGGAACGTCTTCTGGAACACCCGATTGAGCACGGGGCCGGTCGACTTTCGGGCCTGGGCTGCGGCGTAGGCCTCCTTCAGTTGGCCGAAGATTTCGGTTTCCCCCAGCATCTGCGAATCCAATCCGACCGCGACCTCAACCAGGTGCTGAAGCGCCTCTCTTCCGCGCAGATCCATGCGAAACTTTTCAAATTCCGACAGATCGAATCTTTGGCGGGCGCAGAACGCCGCCTCGACCCGGGCGGAGGCCTCGGCATCGGCAGCCACGCCGTAGAACTCGATCCGATTGCACGTGTTCAGAACGGCGAACTCCCGAAGCCCGGGCAGCTTCGCAAGTTCGGCGTGAAGCGCCGCCTCGGACTCCGGCCCCAGGGCGAGCCTCTCCCTCACCTGGATGGGAGCACGGTGGTGATTGGCCCCGATTACGAATATCCCCGGGACATTCATGCGTGATCGGACCGGAAGCGGATTTCCGCCGCGGGAGCGGGATGGCGGCTTGCATCGACCAGCGGCAGAGAGAGAAGGGCGACCGCAAAAAGAACAAGACAGGTCCACGCAAACCGCTTGGCGAGAAGCCGGCCCCGGATGCGCATGCCGAAGGCTGCGGCGTAGGCGATCCAAACGCCGCCAGTGATGACAAGCTTGGCGGAATTCACCGTGGCCGTGTCGCGAAGCCAATAGGCGGAGCCGACCGCAAGGGAGGCTCCGAGAATCAGGACGCCCGCCAGGAGCAGCCGCACTCCGATATGGTCCAGGTCGAGGACGGACGGAAGGAAAGAGAACCAGCCGCCGATCCGCTTGGATTGCAGCGAATAGAATCGGAATAGGGTGAGAACCGAGGTGAGGGCGAGAAGGGCGAATACCCCATAACTGAAAAGCGCGAGGGCCGCGTGGAACTCAATCCAGGGATTGTTTCCGAAAATGTGGGCGCGGCGCGTGGCGTCCCAGGCAGGCAGCGACAGCGACAGGAATGTCAGGGCCGCCGTCAAACAGGCCGTGAAATAGCCGAGCAGGCTCGAGCGAAATGTCACACCCACAAAGAGATAAAGCGTGATGGCGGACCAGGCGGTGAATTGGAAGAGCTCGAAGTTGTTGCCGAGGGGACAGCCTCCGACGGCGTGGCCCCGCACCGCGAGCCCCAGGTTCTGAAGTACGAAGCCGACCGCGATCAGGCTGTACATGACGATGCCGGACGGGCGACCGCCCCGGAGGAGGGACACCGTCCCGAGGAGAAAGCCGGCCAGGTATAATGCCGCGGCGCCCCAAAGCCACTCGCGGTCGGTGAATATCGCCAACATGCCCCAATTCATATGCGGCGCGGCCCCGCTGGCAAGCATGCCAAGCCGGCGCAACCGCCCGCCGCACCCGGTCCACATCAACGATAACTGACATTATTCTGACAAAAATACTCTTTCCCGGCCCGCCTGCGTTCGCAACATGGGGCAAATGCGGACGGTGATTGTCGAGGATCGCAATATCACGCGGGACATTATGCGCAGGACTTGCGCGCAGCAGCCCGGGTGCGCTGTCGTCGGGGAGGCGGCCGATGGCGCACAGGCCATCGAGGTCATTTTGCACCTGAGGCCGGACCTGGTCCTTCTCGGTGCGCAGCTCCCCCTGATCAACGGCTATTCCGTGATCGAGACGGTCCGATGCGCTGGCTGGAACCCCCGGATACTGCTCCTGTCGGTCCGTTGCGACGACTACACGGTGTATCGGGCCGAGCGAATGCGGGTGGACGGGTTTGTCGACCAGCGCACGGGCACGCTGGCCGAGCTCACAAAGGCGCTGGCGGCCGTGATGGCCGGCCGCAGTTATTTTTCGGCGAGTTTCCTCGAGACGCAGGCCCGGCGGCGAAAGGACCAGAACCGATTCGAGCACATGCTGACCGAGCGCGAGCAGACGGTCCTTGCGATGATAGGCGACCTGCACGCGGATTCGGAAATCGCCCGCCGGCTGGTGCTGTCCCTCGAGACGCTTGAGAAGCACAAGTGCAATCTCCGCCGAAAACTTGGGCTCGGCCGCGGAACCGAGCTTGCGCGCTACGCAAAAGAGCACGGATTCACGGAAGGCGTGATCCTGCCCCGCCCCGGGCTTGGGTCGCAGCGCTAGTCCGCGCGCGCGAGCCAGAAGCGGCATTCGTCCGCGAATTCGCGCACGGCTTGGGACTCGGCGGCGACTTCGCTCCGCAGCGCGTCAAACTCCCGCGTCCAGCCCGTCCCGGCGAGGTCAGCGAGGATCTCCGCGCGGTCGGGAAGATGCATAAAGGTGGAGCCGGCCTCGTCCGTGAAGTACCGGTCGCCGAATTCGACGAGGCGCGGGTCTTGTTCGCCCTGCCGCCAGCGCTCCGCTTCCACCCGCCAAAGCGCGCGTTCGGCGGGGGAGCAGTCGCGGTCGTGGGTTGTGAAGAGCAGGGACGCCAGGTGGCGATGTACAAGGGAATGAACTTGTACATGAAAATGAACATGGCGA
>OBLW0100001292.1_pt1 | contig 21333 bp, 18 predicted proteins | sample 1520161 | NCBI WGS metagenome assembly OBLW01 (sample SAMEA3539309, study PRJEB22396) | soil metagenome | biome: tundra; feature: field; material: soil | place: USA | collected 2010-05 | depth 0.15 m | reverse complement strand
CTAGCTGGCTTTCCAGCCCTGGGCCTGCAGTTCGGTGTGCAAGACGGCGGCGTCGGTGATGCCGTCGTTCCACTGCTGATTGATATAAGGCTTGAACGGGTTGAGGATGCTAGCCCAAATGGTGGCCTTGACCAGCAGTTCCTCAATGCTGGCGGCACCGGCGAACTTGCCGGCGGTCTTGCGGTCCAGCCCCAGCCGGCGGCCGATCTCGCGGACCGGCAGGCCCTCGGCGAGCAGGGCCTGCACCGCGGCAGCCTGCCCGCCCTTGGCGGCCCGGCGTTCCTAGCTGACCAGGGAAGTTACCGGGCGTCCGCAGCCTGCCGACCGCGGACGAGCCGGCCTACCTCGGCCCGCAGGTGCACGAATGCCGGCAGCTCCCTGGTGGTGATCTGGTCGCGCGGCTCGGGCAGCCGCACGGCCAGGTCGGCGCGGATACGCCCGGGCGCGCCAGTGAGGACGACGACCCGGTCACCGGTGTAGACGCTCTCGTCAATGTCGTGCGTGACGAGCAGGATGGTGATGCCACGGTCGCGGCGCAGGCCGAGGACGAGGTCTTCCAGGTCTTCCCTGGTCTGGGCGTCGACAGAGCCGAACGGCTCGTCCATGAGCAGCAGAACGGGATCGCAGGCGAGCGCCCGGGCGATGGCAGCCCGCTGCTGCATCCCGCCTGACAGCTGCCAGGGATAACGGTGCGCCGCAGCGGCCAGCCCGACCGCAGTGAGCGCTCGCAGGGCGGTTTCCCTGCGCAAGGCGCGGCGCGGCTGCGACCTGTGCAGCGGCAGCGCCACGTTGTCGCGCACGCTCAGCCACGGGTAAAGCGACCTGCCGTAGTCCTGGAACACCACGGCAAGCCCTTCGGGTACCTCGTCGACCACTGTGCCGTTCACCGTGACCGTGCCGCGGGCCGGGCGCTGCAGCCCGGCGATGCACCGCAGCAAGGTGGACTTGCCGCAGCCGGAGGGACCGACGATGACAACAAGCTCGCCTCTGGCCACCTGCAGGCTGACCCCGTCCAGGACCACATGTGCGCCGTCGCCGCTCCCGTACGCGTGCATCAGGTCTGTTACCTCGAGCACTATGGCTCCCCTCAGTTCGTGAGCATGCGGGCACCACGGTGCCAGGCCAGGAAGTGGCGTTCGACGCCGAGCACCGCAGCGTTCAGCACGTATCCGAGGATGCCGAGCAGCACGATCCCGGCCCACAGCCCGGTCAGGTCGAGGCCGCTGCTGGCGGCATTCATCTCGTAGCCGATGCCATTGCTGCTCCCCGTCAGTTCGGCGATCACCATCAGGACGAGGGAGAGCGAGACGCTTATCCGCAGCCCGGCGAAGAACTTCGGCAGTGTGGCGGGCACGATCAGCCTGGTCAGCCGCTGGCCTGCCGACAGCCGGAATGCCCGCGCGGTCTCTGCCTGCAGCCGGTCCACTGACCTGGCGCCGTCAATCGTGTTCAGCAGGATCGGCCAGATCGTACCGAACGCGATGAAGGCGACCTCCATCTGAGTGCCGATCTTGAAGATCACAATGAAGACCGTGACAAGGGCCACCGCCGGCAGGGAGCGGCCGAAGTGCAAGATCGGGTCGAGGTAGCCCGACAGCGCTGCCGAGCGCCCGAGGGTGATCCCGAGCGGCAAGCCTGCCGCGATCGCTATCGCCAGCCCGCCGCCGACGCGGCCCAGGCTTGGCAGGATATTGCCGGTGGCATCGGGGGTCAGCAGCAGGTGGCTGACCGGCCCGGAGAACCAGAGGTGATACATCCGCGCCACGATCGCTGATGGCGGCGGAAAGAAGGGGCTCTGCCGCCAGCTGGCCCACGCCTGCCATGCGCCCATCCCGGCTGCGAGCACAAGCCAGCGCCGCAGCAAGCGCAGGGCCGCCGCGACGATCCGGCTCATCTCATCTCCCCGAGGCTCTGCTCCCCGAGATAGGCGCGATGCCACGGCATCATCCGCCGCCCCGACCAGACAAGCAACCCGTTCAGCGCCAGACCGAGCACGCCGGCCCACAGGGCCGCGGCAAGAACGAGGGCAGTATTCCCCCCGCTGGCGTTCGCGTCTGCGATGAAGGCGCCGATCCCGTTGCCGTCAATACGGCCGGTCACGACACCGGTGCCGATGTTGAGGATGATCGCGATCGACGACGCCACCTGGATCCCGGTGAGGATGAACGGGGCAGCGGCTGGCAGCGAGACGCGCCGCACCACGTCGAGCCGCCCGAACCCGAACGCGCGAAGCGTCTCCTTCGCCACCGGATCGACGTCACCGACCCCGTAGATCGTATTGAAAAGCACCGGCCAGATGGCCGCGTAGACGATCAGGGTGACGTTCATCCGCAGCCCGGGGCCGAGGATCAGGGCGACCAGCGGGATGAGCGCGACGGCTGGGATGGGCCGCAGGAACTCCACCACCGCATGCGCGGCGGTGCGCACGCCAGGCACGCTGCCAAGCACCAGGCCGGATGGCACCGCCACGGCCACCGTGATGGCCAGCCCCGCCGCCCACGCCTCGATCGTGGCAGCAAGGTCCCCGAGGAACTGCGGGTTACCCGCCAAGCCGACCGCCCGGGCCAGCACTGTGGAGGCCAGTGGCAGAACCGACGGGCTGATCGCGCCGCTGCGGCCGAGCACCTCGGCGAGCACCAGGAAGGCCGCGACGCCGACCAGGCCGCGAGCCCACGTCGCGGCGAGGACATCCCGTGCCCGCGACGGCGCACCGGATTCGTTGCTCATCGTCATTCCTCTACGCAGCAAGTCGCGGACCTGATGCTGGCTGACCGCCTGCCGCGATTTAACTCAACGCGCTGCTGCTGCTGCTGCTGCTGCTGCTGCTGCTGCTGCTGCTGCTGCTGCTGCTGCGCCGACGCAATACGGGGACCGCACGGCCGATCGCCTGGAGCAGCTGTCCGTGATGAAGAGAGAGAACGGGGCATCGTCGAGAATGGCCAGCGCACGATGATCAGGTGGGCTTTCTCAAATCCTGCCATACTCCATTGTGCTCCTTAGCTGCATTGTTCTCCTTAGCTGCGCAGACCCGCAGAAAGGCAGTAACGCTCGCCCGGTACCCGGGCTACGGTCAGTATCCATCCGGGTTAGCCAAAACCGTCCCCACGCCCTGGCCCGGCGGGATTGGCCGCCCCCAGGCGAAGGGCGGCGGGCGGCCGTTCTCGCTAATCAGTCGCTGCCCGCCCGGCGGGCGGTCAGGTAGGCCATTTGGATGTGGCGCAGCAGGCTGCCATCAGGTTCACGGAGGCCCTCGGCCATGGCCAGGGCCTCGGCGCGGGCCTCGGCCAGACGCTCGCCGGGGATGTGCCGCCAGGTTACCCAGGGTCCTTCCGCTACGGCGGCCTCCCACCACTGCTGCGGGCTGTTATAGCGGACGGTGACCGTCTCGACTGTCGTGGCGATGCCGGTGTATCCGCTGGCGTCGAGCATCGCCTCGGTCTCGGAGAGCGGGCCGGGGCGGTGGACATAGGTCTCGAACCCGGCGGCATCACCGGCGTAAGCGTCCACGGCGGCGAGGACCGGGGACCATCGCGGATCCGGGCCCGCACCGCGAGAAAACGCAAGCGTGCCGCCCGGTACCAGCAGCTCGTGCCACCGCGCGAGGGCGGCGGTCGGGTCCGCCAGCAGGTAGAACACCAGGGAGGCGAGGATCGCATCGAAACTGGCCGGGCCGAATGGGGGCCTGGCGGCATCGCCCGCGCGCAGCGTGACGGAATCGCCCAGGCCCTGGCGCCCGGCCTCGCGTTCCGCGCGGGCAACCATCCGGGAGGCGACGTCGATGCCGGTGACGTGACCGCCAGGGGCCACGGCCAGTGCGGCCTGGATGAGGACGGCGCCAGCGCCGCACCCGGCGTCCAGCACCCGCCAGCCCGGCTGGAGCCGGGCGAGGCCCACGAGCCGGGAGGCAACCGGCCCGGCGAACTGCGGACCGGCACTGTCGTACCGGTCCGCGGCCTCATCAAACGCCGCCGCCACGTCCGCGGTCATCTCGGTCCCCGATCCAGTCACCTCATGCCCCGGTGATCGACTTGACGCTGAACCGCTGCTTGAGCTGCCCATACTGCAGCATCAGGTCGGCGACACGCTGGAGCTGCACCGCGTCGGCGGTAGTCGGGAAGGTCCCGGTGGCCATGACACCGGTGATATCCGGGCTCAGGTGCAGCTGAGTGGTAAAGGCCTGCTGAAGGACGGTCAGGTTCGTGGCGGCGATCGCGTTGGCCTGCTCGATAGCCTTCGCAAACGCCGCCGCGGTGCGCGGGTACTTAGCCGCCCAGGAGGCCAGCACGCCGTAGCCCGCGATCGGGAAATCCTGGGTCGCCCCGGTATCGATGTCGGCCAGTTCCTGGACGCCGTACTGCTTCACAGCCTCGGTAAGGTACGGCTCGATCTCGTACGCCGCGTTCACCCGGCCGGCGGCCAGCGCGGCGGACATTGCCGGAAACGGGATGACGGCGAGATGCACCTGGCCGGGAGTGACCCCGTAGGATCTGAGCGCGGTATACAGCAGGTCGGTGGTCTCGCTGTTCGGCGCGTTGACCGCGATGGTCTTGCCCTTGAGGTCGGCCAGTGTCCGGATGTCACTGTGCGCGGGGACGATGATCTCCTGCACGTGCGGGCCGAGTGAGTACCCGGCGGCCAGGATGCGCATCTTCGCGATCCCAGCCGCGTCGGCGGCGATGTAGGAGGTGTACTGGCCGGAAGCCACGTCCACGCTGCCGTGCAGCATGGATGGGATCACCGTGGACGAACTAGTGACCGTCTGGATCGTCACGTGCAGGCCCTGCTTGCTGAACAGGCCCTTCTCCTGCGCGATGTACAGGCCCGCCGCGCCCTCCCCGGGCACCGCCGCCACCATCAGATCCCTCTTCTCCGGGCCGGCCGACTTGGTGGCGCTGGCCGTGCTGCCGCAGGCGGCGACGGCTACGGCGGTGCCGGCGATCATGAGCACCGCGAGCGTGTGGCGCAAGGGACGGCGGCCGCCGCGACCGCCGCTGGTAACTCTCATAACGCTCCTTAGCTGCTATGACGAACATAAAGGTCGTGGCGCCGCTGGCAGGCGACGGGACCGAATCATGGACAAACATCGCAGTGCTGACTGAAGTGGCTGACTGAAGTGGCGCAGGGGCTCGCTGAAGTTCGGAGCCGCGGTGCGATCTGCCTGCAGACGCATGATTGGCCGCAGACGCATGGGCGCTACCGTATCCGAACACCTACCCCAAAGACACTACGTCATGGGAAGTCACCTTAAATCGTGATCCTTCGTCGTATCTGGTCTAAAGTGGGGCCAACGCTGGGCGCACCATTCCGTCAGAACGGCCATGATCGCTGCAAGTTGTGCCTGCTCATGGGCGGCTGCGGCGATCTGTCAACCATTCCAGAAGTATTACGTGCCATTTACCAACAGAGTGCCGAGATCAGCGAGGACGTGAGCGATGAGCCAGCTCAGCCCTGCCGAGCCCGCCATTCAGGCCACCGCCCCGCCGCCTGACAGTCCGCTGCCCGGCACCAAGGCGCCTGCCAGCAAGCCGCCACGGCACGACGACCAGGCGGGCTCGGCACTGGCCCTGCGGAACTGGCGAGTGCCCTGGCGGCTGATCGCCCTGATAGTCCTCCCGACGGTGATGGGCATGGTCTTCGCCGGCCTGCGGGTCGACGTCGCCGCGAGCAGCGCTGCTACCTTCGGGCGCGTCGAACAGCTCGCGGTGCTCGGCCAGCAAATCACTGGCCTGGCGCAGGCAATGGAAGACGAGCGCGACCTCACGGCCGCCTTCATCGCGGACGGCAGGCCGGCCGCTGGCGTAGCCGGCCTGCAGAAGCAGTATGCGGTCACCGACGCCTTGGCCAGGAGGGTTCGCGCGCTGGCGCGGGAGGTCGGCTTAGCCTTCCCGGCCCAGACACGAATCAATGCCGCTGCCGTGCTGGCCAGGATCGCCGACCTGCCTGATCTGCGCAGCTCCGCGGTCCAGAGCCAAACCCCGGCGCCGCTGGTAATCACCGACTATTCCCAGGCCACAGCAAGCCTGTTCGCGTTCAACGACGACATCGCCCAGGAGGGCGGTAACTCTGCGCTGGTCGCCAGCGTACGGACGCTCGGCTCACTGGCACGGATGAAAGACCAAGCGTCCCAGCAACGGGCCATCCTCTACACGGCGCTCGTTGAGGGGCAGTTCGCGCCCGGCGCCCTGGCTGCCCTCAACGCCGCACAGGCGCAGCAGGCCAGCGACCTTGCATCGTTCGGTACGTCAGCCACGCTCGGCGAAAGCCAGGTCTTCAACAACACCGTCGCCGGGCCCCTCGTCGACCAGGCCCAGGCACTGCAGCAGCGCGCGACGGTGATCGGCAGCGACGGCGGCGCGCTGCACCTCGGCAGCGGCGCCAGCCAGCAGTGGTACGCCGATATGTCCTACACCGTCGGGAGAATGCGCCTAGTCGAGCAGCAGCTGGCCAGCTCGATCCTCGCCCAGGCCCAGGCCCTGCGGCAAGGCGCGGTAAATTCCGCCATGCTCAGCGGCATCGCCGCGCTGGCCGTCCTGATCTTCGTCTTGCTGACGACATTGATCATCGCGAGATCGATGATGCGCCCGCTACGGCTGCTCAAGGCGGGCGCACTCGAAGTCGCCGGAGTGCGTCTGCCCGCCGAGGTCAGCGAGCTGAGCAGGGCCGGGGATACCGGCCAAGGCCTTGACGTGGAGCCTATCGACGTGCACTCGACCGACGAGATCGGCCAGGTAGCGCGCGCGTTCGACCAGGTGCACCGTGAGGCGGTGCGGCTGGCCGCGGACGAGTCAAAGCTGCGCAGCAGCGTCAGCGCCATGTTCATGAGCCTCTCCCGGCGCAGCCAGACGCTCCTCGAACGGCTGCTGAGGCTGATCGACAGCCTGGAACTCGGCGAGGAGGACCCTGAGCGGCTGGCTAACCTCTTCCGGATGGATCACCTTGCCACCCGCATGCGCCGCAACTCGGAAAACCTGCTCGTGCTGGCGGGTCACGAGGCGCCCCGCCGGTGGGCCGAGCCAGTCTCGCTCGTGGATGTGGTCCGTGCTTCAGTGTCCGAGATCGAGCAGTACGACAGGGTCGTAGTCAGCATCCAGCCTGGCATCGCCGTCATCGGCAACGCGGTCGCTGACACGGTACATCTGCTCGCCGAGATCCTCGAGAACGCCACCATGTTCTCGGCGAAGAGCACCCAGGTGACGGTGTCGGGCCATGCGCTCAGCAACGGCGAAGCTCTCATAGACGTCGCGGACAAGGGAATGGGGATGTCCGAGGTGCAATTGGCGCAGCTGAACTCGCGCCTGGAGACTCCACCGGTCGCGGACGTGGAGGTTTCCCGGCACATGGGCTTGTTCGCGGTGGCGCACCTGGCGGCACGGCACGGCATCAAGGTGCGCCTGCAGCGGCTTTCAGCCGGTGGCCTGGCCGCGCATGTGTGGATCCCCGATAGCCTGACCTCGCAGGACAGCGCGCCTGCGGCCGGGGAGCGCCCCAGTGCGCGCCCGTCCGCGCGGGTGCAGGCCCTAACGCGGGGGCCCAGGTTCCCGACGCCTCGAGCCCCTGCCGCCTGGCCGGCCGCGGACCCGTCTGTTGTCGTGCCGGAAGCCGAAAGGCCAGAGCCGGACTCCCCGCTGCCCATCTTCGAGTCGGTAGAGTCCGACTGGTTCCGAACTCGCGGCCGGACACTGCCGCGGCGTCATGACGTCGCGGCAGGCCCCATTGCAGCGCGGTCGTGGACATCACCCAGTGATGACGGCTGGCGCGCCGCGGAAACGGTCCTCGCACCCGCCGTTGGCGGCCTTACCGCCGCAGGACTGCCGCGGCGCACACCCCGGGCCAATCTCGTGCCAGGTTCCGCGGGGGATCAGGCGGGCAGATCAGCGAAGCTGGCCGAGTCGGCTGAGGTCGCCCGCAATCGGCTGGCAGGCTTCCAGCGGGGCTCGCTGCGGGCTCGCGCCGCCGCTGCCCCCACCAATGACGCCCCGAACGCATGACGCTGGGCGAGCGCAGCACGGCCAGCCCGTCGGTCAGGGACTCGCCGCACCGCAGGGCCCGCAACGATGCAGGAGCACCTCGGAGAGGAGAGTGCATTGGATCCGGCAAGTGACCAAACGCAGGATCTTAGCTGGCTCGTCACGGACTTTACCGAGCGTGTCCCCGATGTGGCACACGCTGTCGTTGTGTCCTCTGACGGGGTTCCCCTGGCGGTGTCCGACGGGATACGGCCCGATGGCGTGGAGCACCTCTCGGCGGTCACCTCCGGCCTCACCAGCCTGGCGCAGGGGACCGCCCGGATGTTCGAGTGCGGCACGCTCACCCAGACCCTGATAGCCATGGAACGTGGGATTCTCATAATCATGGCGATAAGCGATGGATCGAGCCTTGCGGTACTTGCCGCAGCCGATTCCGATCCCGACCTCATCGCGTATGAGATGACGATTCTAGCGGAACAGGCGGGTAGCGTCCTGACACCGCGAGCGAGGTGATCGGCGAAGACCGTCGAGGAGACAGCACGAGACCGTTCCGGTCATTCGGGCGGGGAGCCTATTGAGCCCGGTTGTGTGAGCGGGCACAGAGGGAGCGGGATACGGGCAGCCGCAAACAGGCGCTTTCAGGAAGTAAAGGAGTACCCGTGCAGCCAACGCAGAACCTGAACTGGCTGATCACAGCTTTCGTCGAGCGCGCTTCTTCTGTTGCGCACGCGATAGTCGTCTCGGCCGACGGCCTTCCGCTAGCGGTCTCACGCGACCTTCCGCCCGACCGCGTGGATCAGCTGGCCGCAGTTACCTCAGGTCTCACCAGCCTCATGCTGGGTGCCGCCCGTCTGTTCAAGGCGGGATCTGTCAACCAGACAGTAGTGGAAATGCACCGTGGCCTGCTGATCGTGATGTCGATCAGTGGTGGCTCGAGTCTCGCGGTGCTCGCTGCCCCGGACTGTGACATGGGCCTGGTGGCCTACGAGATGGCATTACTGGCAGAGCGGGCAGGGCGCGTCCTGACGCCGGAGGTTCGCGGCATGTCCGCCGACTGAACGGGACAGCGCCCATATGTGGCCCGGGACCGGACGACTAGTCTTGCGGGTTGTCCCGGCCCGCCAGCAGATCGCGAGCGCGCCGGATGCGCGCGTCAAGGTCGGCCAGGAAGCTCTCGAGCGCGGCCCGCTTGGCTTCGACGGTGTCGCGCAGGCTCTCCTGCAAGGCGAGGCACTCGCGGGTCAGCCGCCGGCGCTCGTCGTCGCTGGTGCGCTCATCGTGATACGTGCGGCGAATCTGCGCCATGCGGTCCTCATTGCGGAGCACTAGCGCTATCTCGTCGAGGTTGAGGCCAAGCAGGGTCTGCAGCTCACGGATGCGTGCCACCCGGTCCAGGTCCTCATCTGAATAACGGCGCAGACCGCCGGGCGTGGTACAGGCCGGGACGAGCAGGCCCAGCTCCTGGTAATAGCGGAGGGCCCGCTCAGACACTCCGGCCTGGGTCGCCGCGGCACCGATGCCGAGCAGTCGCTCGCCGCCCGCCGTCAGCTGCTGGCTGGCGGGCGGCGCTGCGGTGCCCGCGGCGGGCGGCGGGTTCACGAGCTCAGCCGCTTCCGTGCTGCGTGTCGAGCCTGTCACCGGAGTCTGCGCCGCCGGAGGCGGCCGCCCGGCCGTTGGCCGTGAACTCAGCGGAGGCGATAGCGTCCAGGCCAACCAGCCCGCCTTCCTCGGCCGCGCCTTCGGCCAGCTCATCGAGGAGCGGCTCGGTCACGTGCATGTAGCGCTTACCGCGGACGGCGGAGGCCACGATCGCGATGACCGTCGCCCCGGCGGCGAAACTGAACGCCAGGTGCAGTCCGCTGGCGAATGGCTGCTCGATCAGCTTCGGGAAGAACGACCGGCCGGTGACGTACGCGGCCTGGCGGGGGGACAGGTGCTGGAGCGCTCCGGTTGGGCCAAGCAGTTCCTTGATGGGGTTGTATCCGAGGAACGCGGAGAACAAGCTGCCGATCGGCGGCTCGCTGGCGACCAGATGGGCGGCGGAGGGGGCGACGCCCGCGGCGACCAGCCCGCGGTACAGGTGGCTGGGAAGCCGCGAGGCGAGCCCCAGCGTGACGATGGTGAAGAACAGGCCCATGGACAGCACGGTGGCCGAGTTCTGGAAGGTGTTGAGCATCCCGGCGCCGGCGCCGCGCTGCTCAGGCGGGAGGCTGTTCATGACCGCGGCCTGGTTGGGGGAGAAGAACAGCCCCATGCCGATCGCGAACAGGAAAATGAGCCCGGCGAACCAGATGTAGCTGAAGTTGATCGGCAGCAGTTCCAGCAGCAGGAAGCTGGCCCCGGAGACGATCAGGCCGCCAGTGGCGAACGCCCTGGCCCCGTAGCGGTCAGACAATATTCCCGCCAGCGGGGCGGTGAGGAGGAATCCGACAGTCAGCGGGATCATGGCGATGCCCGCCCACAGCGGGGTCTCGCTGAAGCTCTTGCCGTGCTGGGGCAGCCAGATTCCCTGCAGCCAGATGATCAGCATGAACTGCAGGCCGCCCCGGCCCAGGGCACCGAGCAGCCCGGCGATGTTGCCGGCGGTGAACGCCCGGATCTTGAACAGGCCCAGCCGGAACATCGGCTGCTCGACCCGGGTCTCGACCCAGGCGAACAGGACGAGGACCGCGATCCCGCCGAAGATGCCGGTCAGCACGTAGGGATTGGTCCACCCGGTGGGGTAGCCCCCGTAGGGGAGCAGGGAGTACACGATCCCGGTGAGCACCGAGATGAGCCCGATCGCGAACAGGGCGTTGCCCAGCCAGTCGATCTTGGCCGGGATGCGGATCCCGTTGTCGTGGAGCTTGAGGTAGGCCCAGACCGTGCCGAACAGGCCGAACGGCACCGACACCAGGAACACCAGCCGCCACTCGATCGGGGCGAGCACACCGCCGAGCAGCAGCCCCAGGAACGAGCCGCTCACCGCGGCGATGCCGTTGATCCCCATCGCCTTGCCCCGCTCGTTCTGGGGGAACGCGTCAGTCAGGATGGCGGTCGAGTTGGCGAACAGGAACGCGCCGCCGACCCCCTGCAGGACGCGCATGATGATGATCCACAGGGCTCCGGCCGGCCCGGTGAGCCAGGTCACCGACAGCAGGATCGAGAAGAACGTGAAGACGGCGAAGCCCAGGTTGTACATCTTCACCCGGCCGTAAATATCGCCGACCCGGCCCAGGCTGACCACCAGCACTGCGGTGACCAGCAAGAATCCCAGGAATACCCAGAGGAAATAGGACGTGTTGGACGGAACGAGCGGGTTGAGCTTGATGCCGCGGAACAGCGCCGGAAGCGAGATCAGCAAGATCGACTGGTTGATCGTGACCATCAAGATCCCGAGCGTGGTGTTGGACAGCGCGATCCACTTGTAATGGACGCTCCTGCCGTCCGCGGCCGAAGGCACCGCCTGCCCCTGTTCCGCCACCGGCATGAACTCTCCCAATGTCGTCGGTGATCTGCTTGCTGGTGGATCGATCCTACCGACCTTAACGTCAACGTCAGATGCGGCCCCCTGCCGCAGGGTGGAGCAGGATGACGTGGGAGCGCGCCGCCGGATGGAACCGACCGTGCTCCTGGCGGCTCCGCGCTCAGAGGCGGCGGGCCGGAGAACTCTCCGCTGCCTGGCGCCGCGGAGGTGAGCGGCCGCTCACCGTTTCAGAATAGAGCTGGCTGGTTTTGCGCTGGCGGCCAACTGTAGACCGGCTCAGCGGCAGCTTGTCGTGATCCCCGGTACCGCGGATCACGGTCTGTTATCGGCTACCTGCTGCCACACTGCGGCGTCCTTCAGCGGTTCCAGCCGTGCCGGGGCCCGCATGATCAGGCCGGTTTCCGGCCGACGCCGCCGAGCATCCACGACTGCCCTGCGCCGGCCGGGCCGGGCTCGTCGGGCCGCCAGTGCTGCACAGGGACCAGGCCCGGTTCCAGAACCTCCAGGCCGTCGAAGAACGCGAGGATCTCCCCATGGGTGCGCAGGGTGTTCGGGTTCGCAGTGCCGGCGTACACCGCCGTGAACGCCGCGGCGGCCTCCGGATCTGGGTCGCCGGTGATGTGTGACAGCACGAGGTAGCTGCCCGGTGCCGCGGCGCCGGTGAACCTGGCCACGGCTTGGTGCGCGTCAGGGCCGCCGACGAAGTGCAGAACCGCCACGAACAGGACAGCCAGCGGTTCGCTGAAGTCGATCAGCCGTCTCGTGTCCGGGTGATCCAGGATCGTGTCCGGGTCGCGCAGGTCGGCCCGGATCACCGCGGTGCCCTCGCCGGTTTTCAGTGCCCGCGAGTGGGCCAGCACCATCGGGTCGTTGTCCACGTAGACGACCCGTGCGCCCGGCGCGGTCGCCTGGGCGACCTGGTGCACGTTGCCCCTGGTGGGCAGCCCAGTGCCCAGGTCGAGGAACTGCCGGATTCCCGCCTCGCCAGCCAGGAACCGGACCGCGCGCCCGAGAAACTTGCGGTTCCCCTGGGCGACGAACGGAGCCTCGGGTGAGCGGTCGCTGATTTTCAGTGCCGCGATCCGGTCGGCGGCGAAGTTATCGTGACCGCCGAGCCAGTAGTCGTACATCCGGGCGGCGGTCGCGACGCTCGCGTCGATACCCGGGGGTGGCTGCCTGTCGGCTGCCGCTGCAGATCTCTCGTCCGTCACGGCGCTGTCCGGTGGCTGAGGTATGTGCGGCCTCGACACAGTTGTTACCGGAACCGCCACATGATCGGGCCGGTTCCGTCCGACGCCGCCGAGCAGCCACACCTTGCCAGGGTCGGCCGCATCAGGCTCGTCGGGCCGCCACTGCTGCACCGGGACCAGGCCCGGTTTGAGGATCTCCAGGCCGGCGAAGAACTCCAGGATCTCCTCACGGGTCCGCGGGGTGACCGGGCTGGCGGTGCTGGCAAGCAGTGCCGCGCCTGCCGCAGCGCGCTGCGGATCTGGCTCGCTGCTACCGTGCGACAGGACCAGGTAGCTGCCGGGTGCTGCGGCGCCGGTGAACCTGGCTACGGCTGCGTGTGCGTCAGGGTCGCCGACGAAGTGCAGGACCGCGACGAACAGGACGGCCAGCGGTTCGCTGAAGTCGATCAGCCGCCTGGTGTCCGGATGGCCCAGGATCGTGTCCGGGTCGCGCAGGTCGGCCCGGATCACCGCGGTGCCCTCGCCGGTTTTCAGTGCCCGCGAGTGGGCCAGCACCATCGGGTCGTTGTCCACGTACACCACCCGCGCGCCCGGCGCGATCGCCTGGGCCACCTGGTGCACGTTCCCCTTAGTGGGCAGGCCGGTACCCAGGTCGAGAAACTGCCTGATCCCCGCCTCGCCGGCCAGGAACCGCACGGCGCGGCCGAGGAACGCCCTGTTGGCCCTGGCTACCAGCGGCATCTCGGGGGACATCTCGGCGACCTTGAGCGCCGCGATCCGGTCAGGCGCGAAGTTGTCATGGCCGCCTAACCAGTAGTCATACATCCGGGCCGCGGTCGCGACGGTCGCGTCGATACCCGGGGGCGCCTGGCCGCCGTCTGTCACCTGTGGAGCTCCCGTCCTGGTCGAAGCTGCCCCGTGGCTGCTACAGGTCGTACGTGCCGCGCTTGATGTCGGTGATGAACGCCTCCCAGGCCTCCGCGCCGAAGGTCAGGTGGCCGCCGTCAGGGTTCTTGGAGTCGCGGACGGCAGAGATGCCGCCGGCCTGCGCGACCTCGACACAGTTGTTGCCGCCACCGCTGTAGCTGGACTTGCGCCACCTGGCGGGGGCCTCGGGGGTCTCGGAGCTGGTCATCGGTTCTCCTTCACTAACTCGGTGATCATGGCCGTGGACTCGGCCGGGCTGAGTGCCTTCTCCAGAAGGTGGGTCCAGGCGAAGCTGTACCGGTCGAGTTCCTCTTTGGATTCCAGGTACAGGTCGCCGAACAGGCCCTCGGCGTAGGCGACGGGCGGGTCTTCGGGGTCGGGGAACGCCAGGATGACGAAGTCGCCTTCGAGGGCCGCGTTGGCTCCGGCGGCGAACGGCAGCACCTGGAGGGTGACGCCGGGCTGGGTGCTGGCCTTCGCGAGGGCGGCGAGCTGCCGCATCATCACGTCCGCACCGCCCACGCTGCGGTGCAGCGCCGCCTCGTCGAGTACGGAGTGGATCTCCGGCGGGTTGTCCCGGCCGAGGACGGCGTCCTGCCGGGCGGTGCGTGCTACCACCCTGCGTTCCGCTTCGTCGGCATCCAGCACCGGCCGCGTCGCGGCGATGACGGCGCGGGCGTAGTCCGCGGTCTGGAAGAGGCCCGGCACGATGTGCGAGGCCACCTGGATCCTGGCCGCCTCTGACTCCAGGCCCACGTAGGACCCGGTGAACACATCCTTGTAGGTCGTCCACCAGCCGCGGCGGCGGGAATCCCGGCCAAGCGCGACAAGCGCGTCGCGTTCCGGTGACCGCACGTCGAACAGGTCGAGCATGTCCTCCAGGTCGTCGTGGTCGACGCGGGCCTTGCCGTTCTCGATCCGGTAGAGCTTGCTCTTGCTGAAGTCGAGCCGCTGCGCTACCTCGTCAGGGCCCATGCCGGACGCCTCGCGGAGCCGTTTGAGTTCCCGCACCAGGCGCCTGCCACGGACCGTCGGACTGTGGTCCACGCATACCCCCCCAAGTCTGATGGGTGAACGGTGGCTACAGAATGCGCCATCTCCGCATGTCATGCAACTCGTCATGCTGACAGATGCCTAGTCCGCGACAAGCCCGTGCGCGACAACCCGATGCTGATACTTGCGAAAGTGACATCAGTCATACGATGATGTAGCCGCATACAGTGACAAACCGGTGGCAACTGTTCGGAGCGTTGCATGGTCGAGGTCATATGCGGTGAGCGGGCGTCCAGCCCGCCTGGCTTACCCCGCGCCGCCAGGCCGGGCGCCCGGGCGCTGCGGCTGACGGCATTCGCCTTGACGCACGCGCCCGCCGGCCCTGGCCCCGCCGGAGCCGCCGCCGCAATGGACAGGCTCCGCGCCACAGCCGCCCGCACGCTCCGCGACCACGTCAACGACGGCGGGATATGCACCAGCTGCCACCTCGCCTGGCCGTGCGATCCTGCGCACCTGGCATCCTCAGCCCTCGGGGCAGGGTAGCCGTGAGCGGAGGACACCGCGGCGGCGAGCCGCTCCCTCCCTCCCCGGAGGCCCGGCATGCCGCGGAATCCCACGGCCGCGCTGAACGCCTGATCCTGGCCATGCCATCGTGGGCCCGGGCCTTCCCAGGCACTCCTCAGCAGGTCCGCGCCGCGCGCCGCTTTGCCGCGTCGCTGCTGGACGGATCGCCTTTCTGTGATGACGCCGTCCTCGTCATCTCAGAGCTGTTCACAAACGCGCTCCTGCACACCAATTCCGGGAAAGCGGGGGGACTGGTCATTGTCCAGGTCAGCCGGTGGCTGCTCGGTGTGCGGGTAGCTGTGACCGATCAGGGATCAAGCCAGCGGCCTGTCATCTGTGACGCCGGCCCGTGTCGCGAGCTGGCGGAGAGCGGCCACGGCCTCTACATGGTCGGTCATCTCGCCGAGCGCCTCGACTGGCACGACGACGCCTCCGGCCGCACTATCCACGCCATCCTCGGCACCCGCCCGCCTGAGCATTGCCGCCAGCAGCCGGGCAGCCAGCCCAGCGAGTCATCCAGGCTCCCGCAAACCCGCATGAGCGGCAATGACCACAAGCCCAGACCTGGTCGCGGGGGAGAGCCCAGGGTCGCCAGCCCACCGGGCGCCCAGAGCCTGCTCTGGGGCGTCGAGGTGATCATCCGCCCATGACGCAGATGACCGCGCTTGCCGGCCCCCGGCATTGCTACTAGCCGACCAGGACCAGCTCGGCTGACTGGCCCGGATCCGTCCCGGCCGGCGTCCCGCTCACTTCGTTCGGCGTCTATCTCACGCCGGGTCAGGAGACAGTCTTCCGGGCCGGGAGGTGCTGGCGGAGGAACTGGCCGGCACAGGCTCGACCCGTTGCCGCATGGCAACTCCTCCTGGCGGCAGGCCTGACGTCCGGCCAGGTCGTTGCGGCCTGGCCCGCCCTGATCCTAGGGAGCGGGCTGCGCCCCGGCACCCCGATCACCGTCGCGCCCGGCTGCGCCGGGCTCGTCTGGCTGCCGTCCGCGCAGGGCCACGAACGTGAACAGGCCGGCCGCGAGCACGAGAAATGCGGAGAGGTAGAGGGCGGCGTGCAGTCCGGCGTAGAAGGCGCTGTACGCGGCGTGGATGACTTCCTGCACGAGGGAGCCCTGACCGGCCCCGGCCGCGCCGCCCGCGCCCTTGGTGTTGCCGCTGGAGGGCACGCCGCCTGTCTCGATCGCATGGATCACGATCGACTGGAAGTTGACCGGGATGCCCAGGTGCTTGAGCTTGCTGGTGAGGCTGGACCTTAGCTCGGCGTTGACCAGCGCACCCAGGACCGCCACGCCGGTTACGGCACCGATTTCGCGGCTGGTGTTCGCGGCGGAGGCGGCCATGCCCGACCGCTCGGCGGGGACCGCGGAGAGGGCCGAGGAGGTGATGGGCACGACGGTGGTGCCGATGCCGATGCCGGTCAGGGCGAGCGCCGCCGCCAGCGGCAGGTAGGCCGGGCTGGGGCTGAGCGTCAGCGTCGTCAGCAGCAGGCCCGCGCCGAACAGCAGGCAGCCGAGGAAGATCGACCACCTCGGCCCGGCCGCCGCGGTCCACCGGCCGGCCAGCAGGGAGGCGAGGATCATCAGCGCAGTCATCGGCAGGAAGATCAGCGCGAGCTGGTAACCGGTGTCACCGACCACCTCCTGCAGATACAGCGCGGTGAAGAAGAAGACGGCGAATGTCGCGAAGTACGTGCAGAAGGCGACCACGTTAGCGGTGAGGAAACGCGGGACGCGCAGGAACCTCAGGTCGAGCAGGGGATGGGCGGCACGGCTTTCCCACCAGAAGAACGCCGCCGCCGCGGCCGCGCTGACGCACAGCAGCGTGATCACGCTGGCCGAGGAGAAGCCGGTCCCCTCGCCGATGATCACCGCGAAGGCTCCCGCGGTGAGGGCGGCCGCGCCGAGCACCGTCCCGGCGACGTCCACCCGGTGCGCGTCGGGATCGGAGTTCTCGGGCAGCACGATCAGGCCGGCCACCAGCGCCGCCAGGCCGAAGAACAGGTTGAACCAGAAGATCGCGCGCCAGTTCCACACGCCCACCAGGGCGCCCCCGATGACGGGACCGAGGGCGAGAGCGAGGCCGGACACCGCCGCCCAGACGCCCAGGGCCCTGGTCCGTCTGCGCTCATCGGTGTACAGGTGCCGCAGCATCGACAGCGTGCCCGGCTCGCTGGCGGCGGCGCCGAGCCCCATCACCGCCCGCCCGGCGATCAGCAGGCCGATGTTCGGGGCCAGGGCCGAAAGGACCGATCCGGCGCAGAAGATGCCGGCGCCGGCCAGCATGACCTTTTTGCGGCCGAATTCGTCGCTGACCATGCCGAAGGCGAGCATGGCGCCGGCGAAGGTCAGCGCGTACGCGCTGACCACCCACTGCAGGGCCGTGACGCCAGCGTGCAGCTCGCCCTGCACGCTGCCGAGCGCGACGCTCACGATCGTGTTGTCCAGGAACGTCAGGAACAGCACCGTGCACAGCACCGCCAAGGCGACCCCGCGGCCGCCATGGCGCGCGGTAGGCGCCTGCCCGGCGGGCGCGCCTACCGAGCGGACCACCTGGCTAGCCCGCGGTCTTGCACGCCGCTGGCAGCGAGGAGGAACTCCCGCCGTTCTCCAGGGTGAGCAGCCCGCAGAAGCTGGCCAGCCCGACCTTCCAGGTCCCGCTCTGGTAGACGGCGACACCATTCTGGTTCGCCAGCGCGGTCTGGCCGCTAACCAGGATCGAGTAGACGACCTTGGCCTGCGTCGCCGACTCCACCGTCACGCTGGTGACCTTCGCGCTCGCCGTCGCGGCCAGCCCGCCGGCGGCCTGCGACTGGATGACCGAGGCAAAGACCTGGCCATCCTGGAGCAGGCTGATCCGCGTGGCGACCGGAGTCTTCGGATTGAAGAACTCGGTCCAGTTGGCCGCGATGAGCTTCGCAGCGGAACTGCCTGCCGCGGCCGACGGTGACGCCGACGCGGCCGAGGGCGACGCCGAGGTGGGCGCCGCGGACGGGCTCGGTGCCGAACTGCTGGCTGCCGAGCTGCCGCTGCCGCTGCTGCCGCAGGCAGCGAGACCAGCACCGACCGCGCAGGCCAGAACTATCTGGGAGAGTAGCTTGTGAGCCTGCATTCAGACCCTCCTCGGTCCACGGTGACGAGCGTTTCCCAGGTGCAGCATCGCAAACACCTTCCCTGAGTCTGGCGTGGGCGCCGTTGCTCGGCTGCTGGCATGGGTTACGACTTGGCGGCATTGTGGTTACTCTCAGCGTTCTTCCAGGTGGCGCTCGACCGCCCGGTCTAGTGCGGTTTGGATCCTCTTCTCCGATACGGGAGCGGGCGTGCCCAGCGTCTGGGCGAAGAGGCTGACTCGTAGCTCCTCGATCATCCAGCGGACCGCGCTGGCCTCCTCGCTGCGGCGGCCGGACGCCGCCAGCTCCGCCATGGCCCGCTGGTAGGCGTCCGCCGCCCGGTGCACGGCCGCCATCCGCTCGGCGTCGCGCCCGGGAGCTTCCGGCAGCTTCTCCAGCCGCCGGATAATGGCCCGCAGGTAACGGACCAGGTCGGGCAGGCGCCGCGAGCTGGTCTCGGAGACAAACCCTGAATAGATCAGACCGGAAAGCTGGCCGCGCATGTCGGCCACCGCTGGCGCCAGCGCCGGGCTGGTGGCCCGCCCGAGGGCGGCCTCGGCCTGATGCGCCTCGACGAGAACCCGCGCGACGGCCGCGACCACGTCGGCCGTGGCGGCGGGCAGCGCTGAGCGGGCTGCCTCCAGGAGACGCGCGAACCCATCCGCGTCCCAGGCCGGGCCGCCCGCTTCCGCGATCACCTGGTCTGCCGCGCAGGCCGCGCAGTCCTCGAGCAGCGCGCCGGCGCTCGGGTACGGGTGCCGGCTCATGGCCAGCTTCGCGTCGACTGGCAGCCGGCTGGCCACGCCGCGCGCACCGGATGGGACCTCGATCAACAGCAGGCGGCGGGTGCCCCGCCACATGGCCTCGTTGGCCTCGGCCTCGGTGTCGAACAGCCGGACGTCAACGGCGTCGCCGGCGTCCGCCAGCGCTGGGTAGGCGCGGACTCGCCCAGCGGTGAAAACCCGGGGCAGCGAGCCGAGATCCCAGGTCCGCAGCCCGGTGCGGGTGATGCCGCCGGCTGCCTCGGTGAGCGCTTCCTGCAGGCGCGGCCGCAGTTGCAGGCGCAGCGCACCCAGATCCTTGCCGCTAGCGAGCACGCGGCCGTCGTCAAGCACCCGGAACGTGATCGTCAAGTGGGCGGGCAGCCGGGACACATCCCACGCCTCACGCGGAATCGTCACGCCGCCGAGCCGGCCGAGTTCTGCCGCCAGGGCACCCAGCAGGTCGCCGTGCGCCGGGCCCAGCCGGCTAAGCACGGCCCGGGCCGTGTCCGGGGCAGGCACGAAGACGGTCCGCAGCTGCTTCGGCAACGACCGGATCAGCTCCGTCACCAGCTCCTCGCGCCGGCCGGGCACCTGCCAGCTGAGTTCTTCGCCGTTCACCTGATTGAGCATCGCCAGCGGGATGTCCACGGTCACCCCGTCATCCCGCTCGCCGGGAGCGAACTCATAGGACAACGGAAGGTCGCCCCACGTGCTGGGATAGTCGGCGGGGTGGATCTCGTCGGCGGCCGGGCCCACGAGATCGGCTGGAGTGAAGGTCAGCAGGTCGGGGTCGGCTGACCGCGCCTTCTTCCACCAGGTGTCGAAATGCCGCGCGGATGTCACGGTCGCGGGTATCCGGCGGTCATAGAAGTCGAACACGGCAGTGTCGTCGGCCACGATGCCGCGCCGCCGGGCCTTGCGCTCCAGATCCTCGGCTTCTTCAAGCAGGCGCCGGTTGCGGGCGAAGAACCGGTGGTGCGTCCGCCAGTCGCCTTCCACCAGGGCATGCTGGATGAACAGCGTCCGGGCCGCCACCGGGTCGAGCGCTGAGTAGTTGACCGGCCGCGCCGTCACGATCGGCAGCCCGTACAGGGTGACCTTCTCTGACGCCATCACCGCGCCGCGCCGCGCGTCCCAGTGCGGATCGCTGTAGCTGCGCCGGACCAGGTGGCCGGCCAGCGGCTCCACCCATTCAGGCTCGATGCGCGCGGTGGTCCTGGCCCATAGCCGGGACGTCTCGACCAGTTCGGCCGCGACGACCCATGGCGGCGGCTTCTTGGCCAGCACGGAGTCAGGGAAGATGGCGAAGCGGGCGCCGCGGGCCCCGGCGAACTCGGTCAGCGCGCGTCGTTTCCCGCGTGGCTTCTGGTCGCCATCCTTGCTGTCAACCGCCTTCATCCCGATATGCGAGAGCAGGCCGGCCAGCATGGACATGTGCACGCGGTCCGCGACGTCGGGCGGGAACCGGCTCTCGGGCGCCGCGGCGCCTCGCGTGGCCGTCTCCGGCGCGGCCGTGGAGCGTGCGGGGGCAACGGCGGTGGTCCGTTGGGTATCTGAACTGAGATCTTTATCCGCAGCGACGCCCAGGTCCCGGGCGGCCTGCCGGAGCTGGCCGTACACGTCCTGCCATTCCCGCACCCGGAGGTAGTGCAGGTACTCGCGGCGGCACAACCGGCGGAACGCGGATGAGGACAGCTCACGCTGCTGGTCGCGCACGTAGTCCCACAGGGTGAGGAAGGCCAGGAAGTCGGACCCCGGCTCGGCGAAGCGCGCGTGCATGGCGTCCGCCGCCTCGCGAGACTCGGCGGGCCGTTCCCTGGGGTCCTGGATGGACAGCGCCGCGGTGATGATCAGCACCTCGCGGGCACATCCGTTGCGGCCGGCCTCCAGGATCATCCGGCCCAGCCGCGGATCCACCGGGAGCTGCGCGAGTTTCCGTCCCACATCAGTCAGCCGGGACCTGCCGCGGGCTGGCGCCGGTGGGCCGAGCGCCGGTGGGCCGGGTTTTAGTGTGCCGAGTTTTTGTGTGCTGAGCTCCAGTGCGCCGAGTTCTTCCAGCAACCGGACGCCGTCCGTGATGTTCCTGGAGTCCGGCGGGTCAACGAACGGGAAGTCCGCTACCTCGCCGAGGTCGAGCGCTGCCATCTGCAAGATGACCGAGGCCAGATTGGTGCGCAGGATCTCCGGGTCGGTGAACTCGGGGCGGGAGGCGAAGTCCTCCTCGCTGTAGAGCCGGATGCACACACCGTCAGAGGTGCGGCCGCACCGCCCCTTGCGCTGGTTCGCCGACGCCTGGGAGATCGGCTCGATCGGCAGCCGCTGGACCTTGGTCCGCAGGCTGTAGCGGGAGA
>OBLW0100001291.1_pt1 | contig 21340 bp, 20 predicted proteins | sample 1520161 | NCBI WGS metagenome assembly OBLW01 (sample SAMEA3539309, study PRJEB22396) | soil metagenome | biome: tundra; feature: field; material: soil | place: USA | collected 2010-05 | depth 0.15 m | reverse complement strand
GAGATGCCTAAGTGACTGGAGTTCAGACGTGTGCTCTTCCGATCTATCACTACACCGCCAGCGGCGCCCATCTGTTGTTGAAGCCGCACCATCCATGCGCGAATGGGAGGGAAGACGCTGACGCGCGATGCAGCATCCGTTACGGTTTGATTGCGGATCAAGCCGGCGACGTCCTCGTCGTCGAGGAAGACACGGTTTTCCTCTTCGCCTGCTTCAAGCCGGATCTGCGTGTCTGCGGCCAGTGTTTCCAGTTCTGCGCTGTTGTCCAACGGAATCATGCGGCGCAGCGCTTTGAGCGCAAAGGCACGGTACATGGCGCCGGTTTCGAGATTGAGCAGTCCGAAATGCCGGGCAAGATGACGTGCAACTGTGCTCTTGCCCGCGCCGGCGGGACCGTCGATCGCGACAATAATATGCCGATGTGCTGCTGGGGCCGGCGACGAACTTTCGGCCCCGCTCATCCGCGCTTTTTCGTCCCTTTATTTGCTCTCGCGGTGAAGCCGAAGCGCTTGCTGTTTCCCGCCTTGGCGCCGGCAGCGAGCGCAGGTTTACGGTTTCCGCGCGATGTGCGCGCGTCGATCCTTGCATCCTTGCGCGTGAGAGCGGCCTTGTGTTTGATGGCGGAAGGCTTGCTCGCTGTCTTTGCGACCTTCGCGTGGCCGTTGTGCTTGCCCCAGGCTGGTGCCGCGGACTTTCCATTTCTTGTTCCAGACCCATTACCGTTGGAACGCTGCGAAGTTCCATTCGACCGAGCAGAACCGGCGAGGCTCTTCGAGGAAGAACTGCCATTGGTTTTGCCGTTGGAACTGGTGTGACCGTTTTTGCCCCAACGTGATCCTGCTGCGGGTCTCGATCCATTTGAAGTGCGTGCAGCAGATGGACGAGCGTCTGTCGTGCGACGGAAGATGCGCGCTCCGCTGGCGGACTGTCCCGGCCTGCTGGTGGTTGCTTTGCGGTTCCGATTGTGCGTTGGCCGGCTTAAGTGAGTACGAGGTGCCGGCTGGATACGAGGCGCGGGGGGCTTGCTTGCCTGTGCCGGAGGGTGCACCGGAGCGACGGGCGCTTGCGGTTCAGTCGCCTGCACCTTGTGCGGGACAGAGGCCGGGGGGGGCGTATAGGCCGGCGGCTGCGAGAACGTGAATTCCCTGCGCGTTTCCTCGCGGTCGCCGCCGCTCATGTAATACGAAGAAACAACAGAGCTGCCGGCGTAAATCATCGGAGAAGGAGCGAACTCCGGCAACGTGCCTGCGACGTAGAAGTGCGGCGCGTGTCCCATGGAAATCGTATGGACCTGGCGCGTCGCGACCAGGCCACGCAATACTTCGCGCACTTTGCTCCGCGCTGTTAACGGGGCGAGGAAGAGCTCAACCTCTTCCATGCTGGCGGCGATCACCGCCTGGAGATAGATGGAGGCAAGTACTGAAATGGCTGTGACTTGCGACGTCGAGGCGCCTTCGGCGATGGCCTTCTGATAGCGATGGCGGAGAAGCTGCCATTTGGCCGGCTGGCCGGCTGCCGCAATCGTGGGAATGATGCGCAGCTGCTGCCAGAGTTCGGTGATGGCGCGGACAACCGCGGATTCGCTCACTTCGCGGCCGAGCGCGTGCTTCAGCTGAGAAATGGTCAATTCATTGGCTTCAAGGAGCTTGTAGGCCTGAACCGCCAACTGCGAAACGGCTCGGGACCCGGTGAGTTGGGGGCTGCGGCGCCAGTCCCGGTCGCCGCGCAGAGCGTAGACATACGGCAAAACCCAGGCGGCAACGACAAAGTCGGGCTGCTCCCAGGGCTGACCGGAGAGATTCAACCGAACCGCAACGCCATCATTTTCAAGCCGAACCAGTAATTCTTCGGCTGCAGCAATTTGGCGCGGATCCGGGGTCGCATCACGTTTGCCCCCAATCGCCTCGACAAAAGAAGGAGCAACCGAGGAAGTGAACTGCTTTCGAGGCAGAAAGAGGCACAAGCCGGTCTCTTCAATCCAAGTCCGGGTTTCCTCTAAAGTCAATGCGCCGAGTCCGTTGTGGCGCATCCGTTCGGCGCGCGCAGCTTCTAATTGTTCCGCTGTCAAAGAAAAACCTCGCTTCCAGGCTCGTAGGGCCCTGCGGCCGCTTTCTCCTGAGAGAGAGAGGCGGTCTCTATTTGGATTTTAAATCCGAACTAGATGCGATGGAAAGCCCGCAGGATTTCCTTCCAGGAGTAGAGCAATGCTATTGGACGTCCGTGCGGGCAACTTGTTGGGTGCTCGGTCTTTGAAAGCTCCAACAATAGCCATTCCATACGAGCCGGGTCAAGGGGCGTGTTGATCTTGATCGCGGAGTGACAGGCGATGGATGCAGCAATCCGCGTACGGAGGGAGCTAAAGGGTTCATTCTGTGGGTGTTCATCTGAATCGCCGCCGGACTGTTCGATCACTTCCGTCAGGGCTCGTTCGAGCTCAGCGCCCTCAAGTCCGACGGGAGCTGCTTTGATCGCCAACGTCTGTGGACCGAAGGGTTCTACCTCAAAACCGCTCTTCTCCAACTCTTCGGCAATCCGGGCAAAAATAACTATTTGCCATGGCTTCAGTTCCACAAGCATCGGCATGAGCAGCCGCTGCCTCTGGATCCTTTCAACTTGCCGGTCGCGCAGAATTCTCTCAAAAAGCACCCGCTCATGGGCGACATGCTGGTCAATGATCCACAGGCCATCTTCCCCGGTGGCCAGGATGAACGATTCCCGCAGCTGTCCCAGAGGCCGTAGCGAGCGCAAGTGGTTCAGGTTCGAAGCGGCCTGTTCAGCCTCCACCTGGGCAGTCTCAAGAACGCCGTTGGAATAGGCAGCAGAAGTACCCCCAAGGCTGGATGAACAGCCGTGGACAAACGCCGATCCCGCCTCCTCCAGGAGAACGGCGGCTGCATCTCCCAAAAGCTGCACATCAGTGACGTTGCCAGAGAAATAGCTCCCGTCAAAGGCCAACTTACCCGGGACTGGCGTGGGCAGCTTTGGCGTGAGTTGAAAGGAGCCCGCAGCTTCATCGAGATCGGAAGCCGCAGACTCACTCGCTGACGCCGGGGCTGACGCGCTTTCGGGAGAACCGGGTAATGGCGATAGCCCGGGGGGCATCAAAGATGGACTGGCGACCGGCGCGGAATCAAGCGCAGCAAGAAAGCCCGCCGCAGGGCGAGCTTGAATTAGAGAATTGCGAATGCTGTCGCGGACGAAATCGTGTACCAGCGATTGCTGACGAAAGCGGACTTCGGTTTTTGCGGGATGAACGTTGACGTCCACTTCTTCAGGAGGCATTTCGAGGAAGAGCAGGACGACGGGAAAGCTGGTCGGCGGAATGACGTTGCGGTAGGCCTCGGTGATGGCATGAATGAGGAGGCGATCGCGAATGAGGCGCTTGTTGACGAAGATGTAGATTGAGTTGCGATTGAGCTTCTGCAGTTCGGGTTTGGAATAGAAGCCAGTGACGCGAACGGAGCCTGGATCGCGTGGAGGTTCGTCCGGATCTTTCTTCCAAGGGGGCGGCTCCGGTAGACCTGCTCGATCGAGAGGAAACTCAGCAGCGACAGGCAGCAACTGGGCCAGCGTCTCTTTTCCGAAGATCTGGTAGATGCGCTCCGCGGATCGGGAAACAGGCGGAGCGGAGAGAAGCGTGTGCGAGGAGGAAAGGAGTTCGAAGTGTTTTTCAGGATGAGCAAGCGCGTAGTGTGTGACCAGAGCGGTCACGTGAGCCAGTTCAGTGGATTCGGCGCGAAGGAATTTTCGACGTGCAGGAGTATTGAAGAAGAGATCAGACACCGCAAGCGTCGTGCCGCGCGGCAATGCAGATTCTTCCACGTGCAGAATCTTTCCGCCCGCAATTTCGATGACGGTTCCAGCACTCTCGTCGCCGGTTGATGTTTCCAGCTTTACGCGAGCGACTGAGGCGATGGAAGGCAAAGCCTCGCCGCGAAAGCCCAGCGTGGCGATCGATAGAAGGTCGTTGGCGGTGCGCAGCTTGGACGTTGCGTGGCGCTCAAACGCGAGCAATGCGTCATCGCGGTTCATCCCCTGGCCGTCATCGGAGACGCGGATGAGCCGCCGTCCGCCCGCTTCCACCTCTACGCGAATACGGGTGGCGCCGGCGTCGAGCGAATTCTCGAGCAGCTCCTTAACCACCGAAGCGGGACGGTCAACCACCTCGCCGGCGGCGATTTGGTTGGCCACCTGGTCAGGAAGAACTCGGATGCGCCCCATAAGGGACTAGGGTACCGCAAGGCGCGTTTCGCCGTTCGCCCCTATGAGGTATCAAGAACCCGCTACGAACTTCCTCTAGGCCTTGACAACGTTTCCCCCGCAATGACCGTGGCCGCACTGGCAGACGACTTCAACCTTTTCTGCCAGTCCCTCGCAGTGAGCGCTACAGAATTTCGAGCCATCTGGTGGAACACAGGTACAAGCGGGATTTGCGCATTTTTTCGGGGAAGCCATAGAACTCCTTCGTTGATCCGGCATCGAGGTCAGCCGAACACAAGCGATTACGATGCCGGACCAATGCAAAGGTTGTATTTGAACTGCAGCGGCAGAAAGAGAGACGACGCAGCTGAACGAGCTCCCTCGAACTCACCACATGCCGCTGAATTTCTGTGCTGCTGGAAGTTGGCCTTTATCGATTCAGATGAGCGGCGAGATCTCTGACAATTGGGTAGCATTCGCAAGCCGCTTCTTCGAGGCCCTTGCGCTTGAGCACCCGAATGTGGCCGCGGCGGTAAGCGATGAGCCCGCTCTTTTGCAGACTCCCCGCAGCCGCGGAGACGCTGGTGCGCCGGATTCCAAGCATCTCGGCAAGAAATTCCTGGGTCAGATAGAACTTGTCGCTCTGAACCCGGTCCTCCACCATGAGAAGCCACCGAGCCAGACGTTCCTCAATCTCGTGCAGCCCGTTGCATGCGGCAAGCTGGCTCAGGATAAATCCATGACACTGCGCGAACTCGAGGATGCGCCGGAGGAGCGTACTGGCGGAGAACATTTCCTTTTGTAACTCGGCGTAACGGATCCGCAATGCGGCGCCTTCGACCTGGATGAACGCCGTGGTGGGAGGGCTTGCCGAGCCGAGCAGATTAATCGCCTCGACCACGCCTTCTCTGCCGATCAGTCCCACTTCGGCGCCTACACCGTCCGCCATGAAGGTGACGATCGAGGCAATGCCCTCGGTCATGAAGTGAGCATATTCTGGTTGTTCGCCTGAGCGGTAGAGCACGGTTCCTATGGGAAGCGCGATCGGCTCCATCCGCGCAAGCAGCGCCTTCCGCTGGGTCGTCGGAAGTGAATCGAGCAGCAAATTGGAATGCTTCTCTGCCATGGGGGGGCCATCCTGCAGTCAGTTCGCAACGGATAGCCGCCCGACAGGGCGAGGGAGAATTGCGTCTCTGACTAGAGAAGATCGTGAATGATCAACGCATTGACTCTACGCTTATACTCGCTGGAATTATGTCCAATACCGCACATAGTCCGGTATCAGCCGGATGCGGTCTGGCGCGGCAAAGGCAGGGAGATACGGAACGTGGTTCCGCTGCGCCCCGGCCGGGTGCTCCTGCGAGTTCGAATCTTGCCCTGATATTTCTCAACGATGGCTTTCGAAATCGCGAGCCCCAGGCCTGTTCCCTTGTCCTGCTTGGTGGTGAAGAAGGGATCGAATATCTTCTGGACAATTGAATTTGGAATGCCGGGGCCGGCGTCCGCGACGAGAAGGGAAACGCCGCGGCACGAGCGGCGGCCCCTGAGATAGAGGGAGCCCTCAACCGGCAGTGCATCCACTGCATTTGAGATGAGATTCGAAATGGCCTGAAGCATTTCACCCGGGTGCACATCCATCGTCACATCGTTTGCGAGGCGGACATTGAGGTGGATGCGCTTCGCAGCAATGCTTTTCCGGTGAATGCGAAGAGCCGCTTCAGCCAAGGTCGCAGCTGCCACCGGCGACTTTTCTGCCGCTGGCCTGTAAAAGCTCAACGTCTGCCGGGCAATGCGAGTCAAGACCGCGAGCTGCTCGTCAATCTGCCGACTGTACCGCAGCGCCAGTTCTGGATTGTTGGCATCGCCCTGGAGCAGGTAGTTCAAATTGGAGATGGCTTCAAGGGGGTTGTTGATTTCGTGCATGACGGTGGCGGCAAATTGGCCTGCCACCGCGAGACTTCGGCTCGGGCGCAGACTCTCACGAAGTCCGATCCACTTTGTCTCGTCGTCTTCGAGAATCTGATTCATGGCGTACCCCTTTTGCTGGTGAGGGTGCCATGAACGCGGCATCTCGTACCTGGAGGGAAGCGCCTCCGCGGGCCAGTGCGTTGCTTCATAGGCGGATGAACGAACGGCGGCCACCTATGTCCGGTATTAGACATAAGAGGCCGTGCAGAGAAGAAAGGTTGCAGGGCGAGGAGTCAAAACTTCCGTCACTGGCGCGATCGATCCGATAGCCGAGGGAGAAGTGGAGAGGACGTGGCCAAACAAAAAGGCCCGCAGGGCGGGCCTTTTATTAGGAGTCTGGATCAGGAATCTGGATCGCGGAAAGCGGCGGGACTAAATCCCCATGCCGAACTCGGCGGACTGAGACTCACCGGCATTCGAGTAGAAGTCGTAGGGTGTGCGCCGTTTGAATTTGTAGCGGCTGCGCAGTTCACGGCCAACGAAAAAGCTGAGCGCTGCTAGGGCCATGCCGACCGAAAACCAGCCAAGTACCAGAAGCGTGCGGCCCTCGGATGGTTCTTCATGCGTTGTGACGGAATCGGCTTGCACGGACATAATGCCCTGTCTCCTGTCTGTAATGGTATCTCAATTCTTATTCGACTCGTCCCACATAGGAAAAGTGAGACTACAACTTTGGTTGGATGCTGAACCTAACTAGTCCAATCGGGAGACCCCCCGGCTCTACCGGGGAGGCAGTAGAAGTTTGACAATTCCGGGAGTATGCCCTGGCTTTGCTCTCGGTGCTTTTGCTGTTGTTCTTGCTTTTGCTTTCAACGGTTGCGAAAAGGCCCCTTTGAGGGGCCAGCGACCGTAAAGCCTCCGGCTCTGCCGGAGGATACTTACTTCATCGGCTGGATTCGCACGAGCCATGAATCTTTTTCTGACTCGGGCAAAAAACTGGCGCGGATCGAGTTGGCGGCGAGCTCGCGGAGCTCGTCGCGGGTCAAGCCCTGTTCGGTGTGCGCCAGCAAATACTCGTTGGCCACGTTGGACCCGAAGAACGCGGGGTCGTCGGAGTTGAGGGTGACGAGGAGGCCGGCGTCGAAGTAGCGCCGCAGTGGGTGCGCGGCGAAGGATGGGCAGACACCGGTGCGGACGTTGGACGTGGGATTTAGCTCCAGCGGCGCCCTTCGGGCTTTTAGCTCCTGGACCAGAGCGGGATCGGAGATGGCCGACAACGCGTGGCCGATGCGCTCCGAGCCGATGGCTAGTGCTTCCCAAATGGCGTCGGGGCCGGTGGTTTCTCCCGCATGGTTGGTCAGGCGCAGACCAGCTCTGCGGGCCTGGGCATAGAGGTTGCGAAAGGGTTCTGAGCGAGCCACGCGCTCGTCTCCTCCGAGGCCGATGCCGATGATTGAGGGATAAATGGCCCGGAGTTCGGCTGCCTTGCGAAACACGCGTTCCGCTTCATCGACGGTGAAATGGCGGACGGCGTCGAAGATCCAGTAGAGCGAGAATCCCAGTTCACGCTGGCCGCGCTCACGGGCTCGCTCCAGCCCTTCGAAGATGGGCTCAAAGCACTTGGGGTCATGGTTGCGCCACAGATACACAACGCCGACAGAGATGTAGACCTCGGCGTGGACCACGCCCTGCGCGGCGAGGGTCTGGATCATGCGCCAGGCGGCAAGCTCGTAGTCTTCTGGGGCGATAAGACGGCGGGTGACAGCTTTGAACGCGTTGATGAATTCGGTGAAATCGGTGAAGCGATAGAGCGCCTCGGCTTTGGCCAGCGTCAAGGGCTGAGCGTCGTGGCGCTCGCTCAGCTCGACCAGCGTTGCAGGCGTGATGGTGCCTTCGAGGTGCAGGTGCAACTCGGCCTTGGGGAGGCGGCGGATGAACGCGGAGAGATCGTCCATTTTTAGAGTTTAACGGGCGAGGTTGCGTGGGGAGCGGTACGGGCCCGTGAACGATTCAGAGGAACGCGTGCCGGGTCGCAGTCCGCGCCACACGGAGCCGCGGCCTTGCGGGGTAGGACGAGTCATTCACAGAGCAGCAGAGGAGCTTCACCGACATGGAGAAGCGTGGCCGGTACTGCCGACTCGTTCCCGTACATGTCCTCGACGTGGGCAGGTGTCCAACTCAGCTTTTCGGTGATTGTTGTTGGCCCAGCGGTGTTCCAAAGGATGACACCGTGGCGGCCATCCGCAAACTGCAAGTCGCACGACCAGGTTTTGGCCCCATTCGGTGAACAGGAACCTAAAGTGTTGCCCACGAGCCATTTTTGAAGATTGGCGTAAGCGAGAGCAGCGCGCGTAGGGGTCGCATTGTCTGTCTCTGTCATGAACAACGTCACGCAGCAGTGATTGTCCCACTCGTACCAGACGAATCTTCCGATTCCCGAGGAGTGCCCAACCAGCATTGCCCTGACCACGACCGCCGCAGCCTGATCGTCGCTCGCGAATCTGCTTGGCGGAAGCCAGCCTGTTTCTGTATTCCAGAGGGGTTTGTTCGCCCCGTAGTGGCTTAGCAATGAGGTTACCTGCGATGCCAAGATTGCGATAGCTTCCGGCTGGTTCGGCGAAACGTAAAAATGGTAGCCAATGATGTCCGCCGAATTGGCGTATCCGAGGCTCAGCAGTTTTTCGAGATAAGGCAGGCCGCACATTGCGTCGATATTTGCCGAAATCAACTGGGCTTGGGGATCGTTGTTCTTGATTACCACGTAGGCGGCTTGCTGGAGGTTGACAAGCTGTTCCGGTGTGCCCGTCCACGTGACGGCGAAGTTCGCTTCGTTCCACATCTCGTAGTTGCCGATTTTTCCTTTGTACCGTGCTGTCACCGTCTGCACGTAGTCGATCCAGTCCTGAAGATTGGAAGGCGGCGCCGCAGCGCCCGGGGTATAGGACGAGGGTTCACTGGGCCGCTCGGAAGCCCACCGGCGGCGTAAGGGCCAAGGGCAAGATGATATCGACCTTGTGCTGTTGTGCGAGAGCAACAAAAGCATCAAGTTTGGAAAAGTCCCATACTCCTTTTTGGGGCTCCAGGTCTTTCCACGTAACATTGGCATCCCACAGTCGCCACGTTCCAAATGGAACAGCGGGCCACGGAGTTCCGGGAGTAACAAAGCCAACGTGCATCCCAAAGTAATTCGCGGGCACGATGCTGGACACTGACACGGTCGCAGGCGATCTGTTAAGCGAGAAGTCAGCGCATTCGGGGAGTAGTACGAGAGAGCAAATTGTAGCGAACCAACAAACTTTTATCTTTGTGAACATCTGCACTTACTCCTCAATAGGGCTGTCGGCAGATATTCCTGAGGGGCAAGACCCGAGCCATAGTTATGAGCTACTAATCGCTTTGATTTCGTCAGCGTTCTTTTCAGTACAGAGTACTGAGAGTAAGTAAGGTCGGCAGTGAGGGGCATCACGGTGCTGCATCTGCTTTACTGCAACGGCGGGAGTTGAGAAGCCCTTCACTCTCATCGGGGAACGACGCCGACGGTGCGGAGAGATAATGCAGGTCGGGCGAGCCAACTGGAGACATGTTGGACTCTTGTCCGCGGGAGCGATGCTTGATTCGCAAGCGTGGGGCTTGGAAGCGCAGTGTGATGGGGTGTGTGGTCCTGGTCGTGGTCCTGGCGATCCTTTGGGTCAGAGTCGGCGGGCGGCGGCATCCGAGCGTGCCGACTACAAGACCAATCCCCGATCTCTCCGCGCAACCGATTTCCGACTTGTCTTTGACAAGCCCGCTGAATGTGCCTGGTGGCGGAATGGCGCCTGCCGATGCGTACGAGGTGTACTCTGCGCTTTATCAAGCTCCGATCGAGGAGCCGCTATTGTTTTCGGATGAATCGATGACGGACATTCCACAGGTGAATGGGAGCTGCCTGCGGCCTGTGACGGCACAGGAGCGCGAGATGACGGATGCTTTTTTGGCTGCGAATCGGCAGAGCCATCGCTGGGAGCAAAGGTTCACGATTCCCGGCGGATACCGGTTGATTGCGCGCAGCGATGCGGCCCATGCCCAGCGTTGCCTCGAAACGCACTTCCAGGATCAGCAGCAATGCCAAGGCTTCCAAGGGATTGCGCATGTGCGTTTTTTGGGCGTGCCGGGTTTTGACACTACGCACACGCGGGCATTGGTGTCAGTGGTGAAAATGTGTGGCGGCTTTTGCGGGAGCGGCGGGATCTTCGAAGTGGAGAGGACCGGGAGCGGCTGGCGACGCTCAGAGGCAAGCGACTTTACGCGGGAATGTAGCTGGATGTATTAGCGCATCCCGGCGAACTCGGAGCAATAGCGGTTTGGTGGTTGCGGAGGAAGTCTTCGATATTCCGCAGTTCATTTGCTCTTGGAGAAATCGAATCCGAGCCCCTTTTTAATTTCCTCAAAGTGCTCCCGCGGAATCAACACTGTGCCATTCAGTAGACACACTGAATGGGCGTCTCCTCCCGGGCCAATCTGAAGCTGGTCTTCTTGGAGAGCACTTCCCCCGTTTGCAGGAAGGAAGACCTCGTCGCGTAGCAGGTCCCCCTTCCACCGTAGATGCGACATTTGTCCTGCCGCTGCGCCGAATCGAACCAGCACTCCTGCCAGAAGTGAGCAAATCCCGAAAGTACAAGAGTTGCGGTTTTCGGCACGTTGTCCGGTCTGGAGGGATGGTTCGGAAGGACAAATATTCACAGATATAGAGCACACACAAGAACCGGTACTCCGCCGAAAAGAAGGGCAGGCAGCAGGCTCTTGCGCCGGGTGTCTTTTCGGAAAAACGTCATGGTGCCCTAATGGTTAGTCTTCCTCCATCTCACGATTGCTGCATATGCGGTGTCTACCGCATCCCGGCGAATTCCGACCGATGGCGGCTATAGAAGAAGTAGATCAGCAGCCCTGTGATGAGCCACGCAAAGAACGCCATCCACGTCAGGACCTCGAGGCCCATCATGAGCACGATGCAGAACATGATGCTGAGGACCGGGAAAATCGGCCCCCAGGGCGCGCGGAAACTGCGTTTACGTTCTGGCTCGCGATAACGCAGGATGAGTACGGCGATCGAAACCAGCACAAAGGCAAAGAGCGTGCCGATGTTGGAGAGATTGGAGACGGTGCCAATGTCGAGCAGTCCGGCTGGGATGCCAACCACGAACCCTGCGACCCAGGTGGCAACCGCAGGCGTTCGAAAACGCGGATGGATGCGACCGAAGACCTTGGGAAGCAAGCCATCGCGCGACATGGCGAACCAGACGCGGGCCTGACCGAGTTGGAAGACAAGAATTGACGAGATCATGCCGAGCATGGCGCCGATGAGAACGATGAGCTCGACCCAATGCAGGTTGGCGCCGCCGGGCTGCAGAGAAAGCCGCTTGAGCGCATTCACCACCGGTGCTCCGTCGCCCATGATCGAATGCCAGGGAACAATGCCGCTGAGGGTGATGGCTACTCCACCGTAGAGGAGAGTGCAGGCCACGAGTGTGGCGAGGATGCCGAAGGGCAGATCGCGCTGCGGATTGTGGCACTCCTCAGCGGCCGTCGAAACGGAGTCGAAGCCGATGTACGTGAAGAAAATGATGGAGCCGCCGGAGAGCATGCCGGTAAGGCCGTTGGGCATGAATGGATGCCAGTAGCGCGGGTGAATGAAGCTGGAAGCGGCGATGATGAAGGCGAGGATGGCAACGATTTTGATAAGGACGAGAATGTTGTTGGTTCGCGCCGACTCGCGAATGCCGCGCACCAGAACCACGGTAAGAATCATCACCACCAGAAACGCCGGGATATTAAAACCGAAGTGCCATCCGGGCTGGTAGAGGTCGTTGCCGGCGAGATCCTGGAGGCCGGTGGGCAGGTAGGCAGGCGAGATCCAGTTGAGCGCGGGATGGAGACCGAACCACTCAAGCAGCGCCTCAATGTGCGCGGCGAAGCCCACGCTCACGCTCATGTTGCTGAAGGCATATTCGAGAATCAGGTCCCAGCCGATGACCCAGGCAATGAGCTCGCCGAGAGTGGCGTAGGTGTAGGTGTAGGCCGAGCCTGCAATGGGAATCATGGACGCGAGCTCGGCGTAACAAAGCCCGGTAAAAACGCAGACGATTGCCACCAGCACCAGGGAGAGCGCGAGAGCCGGTCCCGCACCGGGACGGCCGGCCATGGCGGTGTGGGTGAGCAGGTAGTGAACCAACGGGGTATTGCTGATCTCGGGTTTGTCGAATTGCTGCCCGGCCATGGCAGTGCCGATGACGGTAAAGATGCCGGAGCCAATGACTGCGCCGATGCCGAGAGCGGTAAGGGACCAGGGCCCCAGAGACTTTTTCAGCGCATTCTCGGGCTCTTCCGATTCGCGGATCAGCTTATCAATGGATTTGCAAGCAAGCAGTTGGCTCGGCAGCGCAGTTCTCCTTCTTAGCTGTTCGGTTCCAGTGCAGGACCTTCCGGGAGATAAGCTATCCCATCGCGTACATTCCCTGAAGGATGAAAAGGCTTATGCCGCAGTGTACATGATGACGATTGGACCGAATGGAGGGGAACTGCGCGCGGAGAAAATGCGCAAGGGAGGAAAGCAGATCGATGGTTGAGCAGGGGTGCAGCAGGCAAAATTGAAGGCCCCGGACCGGTACTTGAAGCCGGTCCGGAGCCGATGTTCGTCGCGAAGCCGGAACTTAGCGCTTCGACTGGCCGCGCACCAGTTTCTTGACCTTCTTCTTAGCGGATCCGCGCGGGGTGGTGCGCTTCGCCTTGGGTGCAGCCTTCTTGCGCGCTGCGCGTTTCACCTTCTTGCGTTCCAACTTGTCTTCGATTTTCTTTGTATCTGCCACACCAAAACCTCTTTCGCGGGAATCATTCATATGGGCCCCAAGTATGGGGCGATGCGAGTTTTATGGTAGCAGGGATCGATAGGCGATGAAAGCCGCAAGGGATTGAAGGATGTGCTCGACAGGCCTCGCTGTTTCATCACTCCCAATGGAAGAGAGAGGATGCCCATAGTGCCACTCGGCGCCGCGAATTCCCGTGCCGTGAAGTGTTTGTGGCGTAGAATGAAGAAAGACGCGATCTGGAAGAATCCAGCCTGCTCGGCCTTGGCCCCACCTATCGCTTACGACGAGCTCCGCACTTCACGCAGCAATCACTGGTGTTAACGGATGAACCGTTAACAGTTGGACGTTGAACGGAGTCCGTAATGCGTTCTGATCAAATACACCGCGCCCTCGCGCGGGGGATGAACCGGTTTGAGGTCTGCCAGCTTGTCTCAAAGGGCGTAAAGGCCACGCACAAAACAGGTGGGCGGTTTGAAGACACCATCAACGATGCGCTGGAGTATCTGGGAAACCACGATTCGAACCACGACGCGATGTATCCGGCACCGGTGAAGGCGCCCGTGAAGTCCCTGGAGCCTGCAGCGTGAAGGAACAGCGGACAGTGATCAGTTGTCAGTGATCCGTCCATGGTTTACGGCGATTTGAGGCTCGGCGCAGACAAACGGACTTCCTCAAAGGCACTTGATTTTCAGGCAAACAAAAAGAGGACGGCGGTTGCCGTCCTCTTTTTGCATTTCGATTTCGAACCGGATGTCTAGTTAGACAACCTGAACGTTCTCGGCCTGCCAGCCCTTGGGACCTTTGGTCACGTTGAACTGGACCTTCTGGCCTTCCTGCAGCGAACGGAAGCCGTTCGACTGAATGGCGGTGTGATGGACGAAGACGTCCTCGCCGTTTTCACGGCTCAAAAATCCAAATCCCTTGGCGTCGTTAAACCACTTGACTGTGCCTGTTTCCATTGTGTGTTTTTGTTCCTTTGTTGCTGATTTACCGCGAACGCAATGTGGAAGTGTTGCGTGCAGAGCGGTAACTCGGAACAGGCAAGGACTTCTAATCGAATTCTACGATCTGAGACGAGTATAGCACAGAATCTGTTGAAAAAGCCGGATTGATTTGGGCGAAGACGTCCAACCGTATACGAAAAGGGATGGGTGATCTCGTCACTGTGCCCCATTGGGAAAGCCGGCGAACCGCCCTGAAAGGCGCCAATCCCGATGGCGACATCAGCGTGGACCCCACGGCGTCCGAAGGACTACTTTGGATAGGACGCGATCGTCCGAAACTCCATCGGGACGAACCGGCGGTGGAATCAACGTGGTTCCAGGCAGACAGAGACATTCAGTGGTGGCATCCAGCGCACAGACCGGCCAGTGGATCGATACAACCGAATCGGTTGCGCGCGCGAGCGTTGCCGCCCGATTGATGAATCACTGGGTTTTTCGAGTCTTGATTGCCGCCGCTGGATGGACGGCTGTCGGCGTCATCTTCGCGTTGCCCAGCCTTGGAACGAGCAGATGGGACGAGGAATTGCGCATCTATCTTGCGCAATGGTGGACATGGGGCCTGTTGACCCCGGTCATTATGGTGGTCGACCGGCGCCTGCCATTTTCAGGAAAAGAGCTGGGACGGCGTGTGGCCGTGCACCTGGCACTCAGCGTTGTATTCACCGAGGTCTATTTCTACTTATTCACCGCCATGCGCGCCGCATTCGGTGTTACGCCTTGGAGTTCGTTGCGCATCTCGAATCTGACGAGTGCCTCGGTGCTGGGATGGCAGATCTGGTGCTGGCTCGTCTACTGGATCATTGCTGGCGCTCTGCAGGCATACGGCTACTACGAGCGCTATATGGGCAGCGAACTGAGGCTTGAGCGTCTGGAGCACAGTTTCGCCGAGGCCCGGCTCAATTCGCTGCGCATGCAACTCGATCCGCATTTCCTTTTTAATGCGCTGAATACAATCTCGTCGCATGTGGAGCGCGATCCCAAGTTGACGCGGCGCATGATCGAACATCTCGGCGATCTGCTGCGCCTTTCGCTCGAGTCAAAGGACAAGCAGGAAGTTCCGTTGGTCGAGGAGCTGGCGTTCCTCGATCACTATCTTGCCATCCAGAAGATCCGCTTCGGCAATCAGTTGAAAATCAAGATGCAGATCGCGCCCGAAGTGCGCTTCGCCTCCGTTCCGTCGCTCTTCATTCAGCCGCTGGTCGAGAATGCAATTCGACATGGTATTTCGCGCAGGGCTGCCGGTGGGACCGTCACCGTACAGGCTGCACCGGTGAACGGACGGCTTGAGATTCGAGTGCTCGACGATGGACAGGGCTTGCCCATTGGCTGGTCGATGGAGAATGCAGGTGGGTTGGGATTGTCGATTACGCGCGAGCGCATCGCGGGATTGCACCCCAACGGGGAGAGCCGTTTTGTGGTGCGCAATCGCGAAGAAGGCGGCACGGAAGTCGAAATTTCGCTGCCGCTCCGGTTCGATGGGGAGGCCAGCAATGGACGTGCGCTCGCCTGAACCGATTCACGTACTGGTAGCGGACGATGAAGCGCCGGCGCGCCAGCGTCTCATCGACTTGCTTGCGAAGGACACCCAGGTGGAGGCTGTGGCCGAAGCGGCAGACGGCGAAGCTGCTGTTGAGGCCATTGAGAAGAAGCGGCCCGACCTGGTGTTCCTGGATGTCCAGATGCCGGAGTTGGATGGACTGGGTGTGATTGATGCGATTGGCGCCGCGGAGATGCCGCTCACAGTGTTTGTTACCGCCTACGATCAGCACGCGATTCGAGCGTTCGAAGCGAATGCCCTCGACTACTTGCTGAAGCCCTTCAGCGACGAGCGTTTTGAGGCCACGATGGCTCGCGCCAAAGCGCGACTCGATGAGCGCAGCATCGGCGAATTCGGACAGCGGGTAATGAAGATGGTGGCTGGCGCTCCGCAGGGAGCAGAGCGCAGGCTTGATCGACTCGTAGTGAAGTCGGGCGGCACAACGCGCTTTATTCGCGTGGTGGATATCGATTGGATTGAAGCGGCGGGCGTGTATGTGACGCTGCACGTTGCGGGGAAAGAGCTGCTCTATCGCGCGGCACTCAATGATCTGGCGGATAGGCTCGATCCGCGCCGGTTTGTGCGCGTGCACCGCTCGGCGTTGGTAAATATTGAAAGCATTGTGCAGCTCGAGCCGATGTCGCACGGTGAATTCGAGGCCGTCATTAAAAATGGCTCGCGGGCGCGTGTGAGCCGGACGTATCGGGCGCTGCTGGAGAAGCGACTAGGGCAGCCGTTGTAAAGCTGGCTGCACCAACCGTCACGAATCTATTTCTGGTTTCAATGTGCGCCCTGCAGCCTGCCGTTATTGTGTCGGACTATCAACCGCGACAATCCGCGCTTCCGATCCGAAGCGGCGATACTGACCAAACACGACGTCATTCAGGAAGGTTTTGGTCGGCCCCCGATAATTCGTTTGTGCAAACATGCCATGCGGTTGCGCGACGTGCGCCGCCAAAACAGAAATGCTCCGGGTAGGGCAGACGTAGCTCCTGCCCGCGATCTCGACCGGTGCATATTCAACCACCAGGCCTGAGTTTGAGACCAGGTCATGGGGAGGCAGTTCGGCCTGCATGGTCATGCGAAAGATTGTGCCGTCGGCCGGATCGAAAGCGATCTCGCCGTGGTAGGGGGCTTTTTCGTCGAAGACCTGCAAATCGGGCTGGCCGTTGGCATAGTAGCTGCTCACTATGCAGCAGAACTTCACGCGATAGTTCGACTTTTCATCGGGGACCTGGTAGTGGAAGACTGCAACTTTTCCGCTTGAATTCTGTTCCCAGCGCGCCCAGGTAATATTGCCCTTCAGAGCATCGGCGAGCACCGTGCTCAGAATGGGCCCGAACTCTCCTGTCGTGATGAGGCCACCGATTTTGCCCTCCTGCTTCGTTGCCTTCGCTACTTTGTTATCGACGACTTCTTTGCGGTCGCGATAGGTGACCATGGCAAGCGACTTTCCAACGAAGTGCAATGGCATGTAGCTAAGGCTGACCACGGCTGTCGCTTCTTGCACATCCTCCGGCGGTCTGTCTTCGAATCCGGTCGTTTCGCGCGACGTAATCAGGTTGGGCAACTGACGAAGAGTGGTATTCACGTAGTTCACAATCTTTACCAGCATCTGCCGAGTCGCCGCTGGATCTGGCGTTGAGTTGGAGGGAATCTCTGCGGCGGGAGGATCGAGGAAGGCTGATTTATCAGCCAATAGGAGCAGCGCTTGACGCGATTTCTCGCCAGGTACGCCGGCATCCAATTTGCTCAGCAGCACTGAGCTCAGTCGTTCAGTCAGCTCGAAAGTGGAAAGCTCCTGTGCAAGTTCTGCGTCAGGCTTACCCGGAGAAGCGGCTAACGTCTGCTGCAACTGGCCGATAGTGACCTTCCCGATTGCAGGTGTTTTCGGCGCTCCGGACGCAACCAGCGCCGATGCTGCCAACAAGCCCGCGAGTGCAAAGAGACGCATAGATCAAGCCTCCGCGATAAGTCGGACAAATCTTAAGCTTCGCACTCGAGCCGGCGCAAATTGGGCGCGCACAATGGTGCGGACGCGGAACAGCGTAAACTCGTTCTGGTTTGGGAGTGACCATGCGGAACGAGAACAGCCGCGTGTTGGTGATTAATCCTGGCTCAACGTCGACGAAGTTCGGAGTCTTTACTAGAAGCGGCGCCGAATGGGTTGGCGCAATCCGGCACAGCGACCACGAACTGGAGCAGTTTCGCGGCAGGTCTGCGTTGGACCAGTTGGAGTATCGAGCTGGACCGATGCGGGAGGCGTTACAGCGGGCCGGATACGACACAGCTGGACATGACGCGGAAGGGTTTGTCGCCGTCGCCGGTCGCGGCGGCTTGCTGCCGCCGATGGAGTGCGGCACCTACCTGGTGGACCACGCGATCGTGGAAGAGCTTCGCTTGGCGCTGCGGGGCGAGCATGCGTGCAATCTAGGCGCAGTGCTGGCGCTGAAATTCGCGCGCGCTGCGGGGGTGAATGCCTACATCGTTGATCCGGTGACGGTGGATGAATGGCAGGATTGCGCGCGTCTCTCCGGCTCGCCGCTGGCGCCTCGCTCGTGCATTGGACATGCGCTCAATACCAAGGCGGTCGCCCGGCGTTTTGCCTGGAAACAAGGGCGCACCTACGCAGCCTTGCGGCTCGTGGTGGTTCACATGGGCAGCGGCATCACAGTTTCGGCCCATCGCGGCGGACGAATGATCGACAACAATAGTCCAGAAGAAGGACCGTTTGGTCCGGATCGAACCGGATCGCTCCCGGTGCAGGCGCTGATCAAGGTGTGCTGCAGTGGCGCTTACAACGGGAAACAACTCGACCGCATGGTCTTTGGCGAAGGAGGGCTCTTTGCCTATCTGGGCACGCGGGATCTGAAAGAAGTCGAACTGCGCATGGATAAGGGTGATGCGCTAGCCACCGCCGTGTTCGAGGCCATGGTCTACCAGATCGCGAAAGAAGCTGGAGCGATGGCGGCAGTGCTGCAAGGCGCGGTGAACGCCATACTTCTGACGGGAGGCATGGCGTATTCCGAGCGACTGGTGCGCGAGCTGCGTAGGTACATTGAATGGATTGCTCCGATTACGGTATACCCCGGCGAAGACGAATTACAGGCGCTCGCCGAAGGCGTCTTCCGCGTGCTGGACGGCGAGGAAACAGCAAAGAGGCTTGGTACTGAGGGACGAGACAGGGTCTCCAATAGACCGAAAAGGGAAGGCCTGGTGATAGGCCTGGAATGATTGAGTCAACCAGGCCACGAGTTCGAAGTTCTAGCTGGACAGCTTGCGAAGGCTGAACGCAATCGGCAGACCGATGAAGAACATGTGCACCAGCAGTCCCTGCAACAAGTCCCGGAACTTGTAAGGCCCAGTAAAGTGATACGCACATAACGGCAGAACAACCAGATTCATCACAAGGAAGATCGCGATTCCGTAAAAGATGCCGCACACCAGCCAGTGGTCACGAAGGAATTCGAGCTTGCGGCTCGCGAGGCAGTAGATGGCTGCCGCCGAGATGGCGATGAAGTAGTGCAGCAGGACTCCGAGGATCCAGATGCCTGTGCCTCCCTGGAGAACGGCCTGTCTCCCGAGCAAGCCGCCGGCAATGCCACGGGGCGCACCGAGACCAAAAGTGAAGAAAGCGGAGGTCAGGTCGAACGTGCCGGCGATTGCACCACCCACGAGGATGGGGCGAAGCAAACTGGTTCTTTGAGGCGTGATCGAGAAAGCCGCGGTCGTCATGGGACAGCCTCCAGAACCCGAATCCTACGTGGGCCGGGCTGCGACTTAACTGGTTTGATGCGATACGGATAGGCGGCCCCGAGCCGGTCTGGTGAGGGAACAGAACGGCGGGGCATCCAATTCGGGAATCCGGGAGCGAGCGTCAAGCAGGAGGTTGGGATCCCAGGCTGGTCCTAGCATCGAACCGGACTTTTGTAACCTCACCAACCAAAGATGTAAAGGGAATCCTGTCAGTACCGCGTTAAGATGTGCCCATGGATTTCATGCAATTGTTTATTCCACTTCTCTTCGCGATCACGGTGCTTTTGCTGCTCGCGAAGTTGATCGTGAGTGGAGCGGATGAGGACAGGCAAGCGACCGAGACTGAAGGCGAAAAGCTTGCGTTCACCCCGAATCGCCGTAGCTTTTGGGGTGTTTATCTGTTTCTTGCGTGCCTGGCGTACGTCGGGGTGGCGGATGTGGTGAGCGGGATCAAGTCGAGCTCCGACCTGGTGTCCCCGGCCTTCTGCCTCGCGTTTGTCATTCTGATACTTTCCGCTTTTCCGGGAACCATCCTGATCGACAAAGACGGGATCGAGCAGGTGTATTGGCTGCGCGGCCGCAAGCGCATCGCCTGGAATGAAATCTCAAAAGTGACCACCGATGAGAAGCGCGGCGAAGTCAAGATCAAGGGCAGGAACGGCACGAAGATTCATTTCGCGCGCCAATTGCCGGATCGGACCCGCTTACTGGCGGAACTCGAGAAGCACGGCGGCGAAAAGATGGCGGTGCAGGTTCCGTCCGGGGCTTTTGCGATGAGCGGGCCGGCAGCCTAAAGCTAGATCTTCTGTAGGTTGGCGAATTTCTCGACAAGCTTTTTCATGCCGTGACGGTTGAACATCACGGTCAGCTTGGCGTCTTCGCCATCTCCTTCTCGAATGAGGACAGTGCCTTCGCCGTATTTTGCGTGGCGAACGCGCTGTCCCTTTTTCAGGCCGCTCGCTCCTGTTTGCTCCGGTATGCCCATGGTGGGACGGGCAAAATGCCCTGGCTTGCCGTTGCCGGCTTTGCCGCCAAAGAAACGCGCAATATTATCAATCGACTCGGGCGGCGTTGCTGCCCCGCCAGCGTTCTTACTCTTTGGACTTACGCTTCCCGCAATTCTCGGCGCGTCCTGATTCTCATCTTCGTAGTTGTAATGGCGGCTTTCGAATTCGTTCGCTGAAGCTCCGCGTCCAAAGCTGCTGCCCCGCGCTCCCGCTCCGTAGCTGTAGGCAGGCGTAGACCATGCGGACGACCGGCCTCCAAGATTTTCGATCAACTGGGTGGGCACTTCCGACAGGAAACGCGAAGGGACGGTCGACTCGGGAGCGTCGTTGCCATAGCGGCGACGATAGTGCGCGCGGGTCAGGACCAGCGTATTCATGGCGCGGGTCATCCCGACATAACAGAGGCGGCGCTCTTCCTCGAGCTCTTCGGGATTCAGGAGCGTGCGCGAATGAGGGAACAGTCCCTCTTCGAGGCCGGCAAGAAAGACGAGCGGAAACTCGAGCCCTTTGGCGGCATGCAAAGACATCAGTGTGACGCGGGATTCTGGGTCGTACTGATCGGTGTCGGAAGCAAGGGCGGCATGGTCGAGGAACTCGGCAAGGGTCTCACCACGCTCCTCGGCATCATGCGCAGCGTTCGCAAGTTCCTTCAGGTTCTCAATGCGGCTGAACGCCTCGGGCGATGCTTCGGCTTCGAGAGCCTTAATGTAGCCTGTGCGATCTATGAGGAAGCGGATGAGCTCGGGCAGTGTCGCCGCGTCGCCCGGAGCCCTGAAGGGCCCTTCGGACCGTTCTTGTTTTGGACTCGATTCGGGGCCGGTCTGCGCCTCACTCGCAACGGGCCGCTCCGACGCTGTCGTCTGCTTCGGCATCTTCAGAAAGGGCCGCTTCGGTTCGGCTGCAAACGGCGAAAAATGGCTCGCGTCGAGCAGGGGAATCTGATCGCTGTTTTCGCCGAAGGCAAAATCTGTGGCCGCTTCCAGCGCGCTCACAGCGTCGTCCTTCTCTGCCGGAGACGGCTCCGCGGCGCCAAAGCTGAAGTCTGTATCGGCGGGTTCGGCTGCGGATTCGGCGACATCGGCGGAT
>OBLW0100001288.1_pt1 | contig 21358 bp, 17 predicted proteins | sample 1520161 | NCBI WGS metagenome assembly OBLW01 (sample SAMEA3539309, study PRJEB22396) | soil metagenome | biome: tundra; feature: field; material: soil | place: USA | collected 2010-05 | depth 0.15 m | reverse complement strand
TCTAAAGGCGAACACGCGGCGAAACTCCTCCTGCTCGCCTGCTGCACGCAGGAGGCGCCGAAACCGAGAGTGCAACTACCGACGAGTTGTTCCGAAACCGACCCATGGGGACCTTCCTGATGAGGCATCCAGCCAAACTCACGCCCGACCTGACCTTATAACAGAGCTTGTTCCAGAATCGTTTTCGCAATCGGTCATTTTTCCTGCTCAACCGAAAGGCTATACCCGCCGGCTATTTCGCGAGTGCCCGCCGAAGTCAAACCGTAGATTGTAACCGTGTAATCCCCGGCGCGGAGCAAGCTGGATGGGAACTTCAACGCAAGCTGCCGGGCTCCCCCGCGGTCCCTATGAGGCCTTAGGTTGTCAAAGTTCCGGCTGAACCGCATATCGGCCGATGCCAAGACTGCCCGGTAGTATGCGCGGGAATCTTCCCCGAGATTAATCAGCAACTGAACGGTTCGCTGGTTTCGGAGCTGCAGCACGTTCTTTCCCTCCCCCAGACCCCGCTCACTGGGCACGAGCAATAAGGTGGCCAGAGCGGCTGCATCAGTCTCGAAACGGGATTCTCCCTTAACCGCCGGTTCCTGAGTCGCAGGATTCACCGGCGCGGGATTTGCCGGCGTCTCCGGTTGACGAGGTACTGATTGCTTCGCGGGCACCCCGCCCCGCGCCACGACATCTTCTTCGTGGTGCTTCGCGCGATAGAGGACTACGCTAGAACCGAGTACCAGAGCCACCGCTGCGAGCACGCCCGCCCGTCGCCAGCCAGCGTTCAGGTCACGAAAAAACATGGCAAGCCGCCCTCTGACACCAGGCACCGGTTGGACCGCAGCGTTTACTTTGGCCCGAAACCCCGCGTCCTCCAGCATTTCCGCGAGTATCAACTCTTCAGCGAAGGCGTTATAAAGATTTTGGTCGGAGAGGATTACGTCCATGAGCTGGCGGCGCTCGTCTGGAGACAACTCGCCATCACGGTAACGCATCAGTAAACGCCCCGCCTCAGGCCGGTTCACCTTGTGCCCCCTAGCGCGCCACGGAGCTTTTCTACGCAGCGAAAATAAGCCGTGTCCACCGCGACTGCGGTCATTCCCATGCCGGCCGCAATCTCTTTAGTGTTGGCATCGGCCAACCGCAGCCGGAGCAGCTCTTTACAGCGCGGATCGGACCCCTGGATGGCTTTGAGCAAAAGGTCTTTAAGCTCTTTCTCGGTCGCAGCGGACTCCGGATCCCGGCCAGACGCGTCCACAAGGCCCACGGGCAACTCAACGGCCTTTGCGGGATTCGACTTACTGCGCCGCCAATTCAAGGCCAAGTTCGCGCAAATCCTGGGGCCGAGTTTCAACATTTCCTCGGCGCCCGTCACGTGGGCGTATTTGTTATGCAGCACCATCATGGTTACCTGGGCCACATCCTCGGCATCGTTGCCACACCCCAGATATGTCGCGAACCCAACGATTCTTACGCGGACCCGCTCAAGAAGCACTTCGTGCTCCCTGACCTGATCCGGCACGCCCTGTTTTGGCCCGTTCATCCGCGAGTTGATTATATCGCGAGAATCACGTCCGTACCAGTGGTGTCGGGGCAGTGGTGTCGGGGCCGCGGGGCCGCGCCCTACGGTATTGGTAACCGAAAACGCCCGTTGGCCGTGGGGCTCGCTGCGCCAAGCTGGTAAGAATCTCCACCTCACAGACATATATGCCTGTAGTGGGCCGCGCTCGCGTCGGTGTCTCTCGGCGGTCGAGAACGGCTTCCTACGTAGCCCGGCATTTGCCATTGGGCGGTCCGCGGTTCACGCACTATGTACGTGGAGGAATTTATGAAATTCGCCGCTTTCGCGCTCGCGTTTGCGAGCATCTTCGCAGGAAACGCGCCGGGGCAGACCCCCACGGTTGGCGGCCTGTTGAACAACTACAGTTTCATCTTGCCGGGGCTGCCGAGTTACGGCATCGCGCGCGGTTCGATCTTCGACATTTTCGGCACGAATCTGTCGTCATCGACCACACTGCTGCAGGGCCCACGCCTGCAAACGACGCTTAATGGCGTGACTATCAACGTGATGGTGAACGGTACGACCACGAACCCGTTGTTTTATTTCGAGAGCCCCACCCAGATTGCAGCGATTCTTCCGTCCGCGACGCCGGTGGGCACGGGTACCATCACGGTGACCACGGGCGCCGGCACCAGCGCAGCCTTTCCTATACAGGTGGTGGAGAGCGCCTTTGGTCTGCTGACGACGAACAACGGATCCGGACCGGTGGCCGGCTTCGACGCCAGCAATAATGGGGTCTTTCTGGGTTTCTCGGCGGCCGCCAACCCGGGCGACATCCTCGAGCTTTGGGGAACGGGGCTGGGCCCAGTACAGGCTGATGCCGCGGGGGTCGCCGTGACCGATCCGATCGAGGTCGATATCGGCGGCATTTCTGCCGCCGTCCTCTATCATGGACGGTCGTCGTATGCCGGGCTGGACCAGATTAACGTGAAGGTCCCCTCGGGGGTTTCCGGCTGCTATGTCTCGATGGCGGTCGTGACCGGCAGTTACGTGAGCAATTTCGGGACGCTCCCGGTGGCCGTCAGCGGCCGCACTTGCTCCGACAGCTTTAACCCGATTATTTCGGCCTCCAATCTGGATAAAATCTCCCAAACAGGCGCTGTCAGCATCGGCGTCATTTCGCTGAGCGAGGTAACCGCGCCAGGGACTACGGTCGCTGGGGTGACCGTCAACGGCGCCACGGGCGACCTCGGTTTTGCCACCTTCGCGAGAGGCACGTCCGCCCAATTCAACGCGGGAGCCTACGCGGGGGGCGGGGCAGGATCGCCTTCGGTCGGCAGTTGTCTCGTCAATTTCTACAGCGCGAGCACCGGTTCCTCAATCCCGCCTCCGGCATTTACGTTCACCAACCTGAACGCCGGCCCGGAAATCAACATCAACGGTCCGGATGGCGCCCTCGCGATGCCCATTGATAGCGTAGGGAGCAGCAGCTTTTACGTCACTCCAATCGGTGCCACATCGTTCATCCCGGCTTCCGGCGGCAGTTTCACATTCGATAACGGCAGCGGCGGTCCGGACGTAGGCACCTTCACCGCGCAACTCCAGATGCCGTCTCCGGTAACGTGGTCGAACCTGGACACCATCTCGATGGTAACGCGGTCGAATGGGCTGACTGTGAATTGGTCCGGCGGCGATCTTAACACCTATGTCAGTATCGCGGGCCTTTCGTTCGGGTCCGTCAACGGCAGCACCAGCGACTTTGTAGTGGGCGGCTTCACCTGCCAGGCACCAACTTCGGCGGGTACGTTCACGGTGCCTCCCCTTGTGTTGCTATCGCTGCCCCACAGCTCTTTGGGTCTTTCCACGTCGTCGCTGTTGGTGTCCAACGTCTCGGCACCGGTGTCATTTGCCGCACAGGGCCTGGACGTGGGATTTCTGGAGGCAATCGTCGAAAAAGCCATCCTGGTGACCTACCAGTAGGCATAGGCCTCACGGCGGGGCAGATGGAGGCCTGTCCCGCGCAAGCGATGACATCAAGTATCAGCAGATCATCGCCCGACCGGGGGAATTGCCATTCCCATTCAAGCGGGCTGGATGAATACCTGCGACGTATTCTGGCAATCGATGAGCGACTGGCTCCCGTAAGCAGAGACGTTGCCAGGGACCTTGATAGTCTGGGACAACTTGTTTTTTCCTGTGGGGATTGGGCCGGCGCGGAGGAATACTACCGGCGGGCGCTAGAGGTCTGGCAAAGAGTTGACCCTGGCAGTATCAACGTTTCTGTCAGCTTCGTACAGCTGGCGGCAGTAGCGCACGTCCGCGGCGACCGGACTCGCGCAGACGCTTACCATGAGCGGGCACGAGCGATCCATCCAGCGCAGGTGCCGGGCAGCATTGACGATCTGCTTCAATCGGGGGACGGCGGCCGCGAGTGGCCTAGTGCAGAAGAGGTCGAGGGAAAGCTGGGTCCTGGCTTCTTCTATTTGGCAGGAACATTGGTAACACTCGGTGATATAGCAAATGCTCACGGTCAATCAGCTCGGGCAGAGGAGTATTACCAGCGCGCGCTCGAGATTGAACAGAAGCTCGGGCTGAGCGACACTGCCACCCGGGCACTGGTCGGTTTGGGAAAAGTTGTCGAGAAGAGGGGCGAAGTGGATCACGCAGAGGAATGTTACCGGCGCGCCCTAGCGATCGAGGAGAAGGTGGCGCCTGGTGGTATCTCAGTGCCTTCAATATTGAAACGCCTCGCCGACTTTTTGATAAAACAGGGACGAACGGACGAAGGTGTCAAATACCTTGCCCAGAGGGTCGACTGGGTCGAAGAGAGTACGGCGCACCTTGGCGGCACCGAAAGCATTCGCTCTGGTTTTCGTGCCAGCAGGGCCGATTATTTCTTGGACCTCGAAGACGCCCTTGTCGCTCAGAAACAGCCACAGCAGGCGTATGAGGTCTCGGAACGCTTTCGAGCCCGCTCCTTGTTACAGATGCTAGCAGAACGGGATCTGGTCTTCTCAACTGATGTGCCCGCAGATCTCCAGCTCACTCGCAAGCGAAACGCTGCGGAGTATAACGGAGTCCAAGGAGAAATCGCGAAAATTGGCGCCACCAGAGACCAGAAAAAGATTGACGAACTGTCAAGGCGGCTCCGCGAATTGAGCGCCGAGCGCGAGCAGATCGCCGAACGCATCAAGAAAACCTCACCACACTTTGCCTCTCTGCAATACGCGCAGCCGCTGGATCTGGCGGCCACTCGGCAAGCTCTCGATCCGGGCACCGCCCTCCTTTCGTATTCCGTTGGCGAAGAGCATACGGTTCTGTTCGTGGCTCAGCCTGCGGGGAGCGAACGCGGGTTCTCTGTCTTTACGTTGCCGGTCAAAGAGAAGGAGTTGGTGGCGAAGGTACGGGAATTTCGTCGCCTCATCGAGCAGCACAAGCAAGGCACCGATCATGGTCTGGTAGCTCCCTCCCAGCAACTCTACGACCTGCTGCTGAAGCCGGCTGAATCTTTAATAGCCGCGAGCAGTCGTTTGCTGATTGTGCCCGACGGCCCACTCCAGTTGTTGCCATTCGCGGCGCTACGGCGCAGCGCGACAGAGTACCTGGTGGATTGGAAGCCGGTGCACACTGTAGTGTCCGCCACCGTCTATGCCGAGCTCAAAAAGATGCGTCATTCGGTCGACAACAAGGCGGTGGAGCTGGCCGCTTTTGGCGATCCGCATATGCCAGCGCTCGGGAAGGACGGCATAGAACGCAGCAGGAATACGGAGTTGCGTTTTGCCTCCGAGCGCGGCTTCACTTTTGCCCGGCTCCCGTTCAGCCGGCAGGAAGTGGAGGGGATCGAGGCTCTATATCCAAAAAGAAACCTAATCTATCTCGGTTCCGAGGCCACTGAAGAGCACGCAAAGGCATTAGGCACGAATGTCCGCTACATTCACTTTGCCACGCATGGACTGCTGGACGAGCGCTTCCCGCTGAACTCGGCGCTGGTGCTGACGATTCCGAAGAAAGTGGAAGAAGGGAAAGAGAATGGGTTGCTGCAGGCTTGGGAGATCTTCGAGCAAATGCGGCTGGATGCGGATTTGGTGACTTTGTCGGCCTGCAACACGGGCTTGGGACAAGAGCTGAGCGGCGAGGGGTTGATCGGGCTGACGCGTGCATTTCAATATGCCGGAGCACATTCGGTTCTGGCGTCGTTGTGGAATGTAGACGATTTCCGGACCATGCAGTTGATGGAGCGGTTCTACACGGAGCTTAAGCACGGCAAGAGCAAGGATGAAGCGCTGCGTGCCGCCCAGTTGGAATTGCTGCATTCGCCGGGTGGATCGCCGCCATACTACTGGGCCGGATTCTCGCTGATCGGGGACTGGCGCTAGAACGAGCGAGCTTTGCCACCAAATCGCGCCAGGGGTAACCTGTCCACCACCTTCCGGAATCGGATATAGTTGTTGCGATCGAGCCGTTCGGCTGCCGGCTGCATGGCGCACCGATACCCGAAGGGAGGCGGGATCGTTACTCCAAGAACCGCTGCGGACCAGCTGAAGGCCGCCAGCATGAGGACCGTCCGGGTCTCTGTTGTTGTTGGACCATCCACGGCGGGACCGCAGCAGCATTGGTTCTGGCCATATTTGGCCTCCTGGTGGCTGATCTGGTTCTCGTTAGGTTGATTCACCGGCCTACAACTGTTCGCCTCCTTTACGATTTAGTTAGCGGCCAATGCTCGCTCCAGTTCGGACTGCCGGACCGTATCACCTCAGTCCTTTTGGTAGCATCTTGGATTTCCTGGGATGGCACTTCGCCTCCTGCATTCCTCTTTCTCTCCAGAGCAGAATGCCCCTACCGTGAGAATTTCATGTAAGGAATTCGCGTGGCCCCACATATCTCAACAGCATGGAGAGAACGGGCCGTTCCGCCGCTCTCGTGTCGGGGGCGCGTTTCGGGTTGCGTGGGGTGTTGGGTGGCGCCCCTGCGGCAGTATTCTTGCGTTTCATCTCTGGAGGTTAACCATGTCTGTGTTGAATATGATTAGATGCTCGCTAAGAGGCTCGGCGTTTATCCTGCTGTGCTTTGCTGCTTTGTCGCTCTGCGCGGGCTCCGCCAGTGCCCAATGCGACATGACTTTCAATTACGCAATTGGGCAGGCTCTACCGCAGGCGCAGGTGTGCCAGCTCACGACAACCGCGCCGGTCAGCTTCACTGCGGTCGCTTCCACCCCTTGGATACAAGCCTCGCCGACGAGTGGCACACTTAGCACGGTTCCCACCGACCTCACGGTCTCAGTAGACCCTACTGGGAAGACTGCGGGCACTTATGGCGGCAACGTGACGGTCAGCGGTCCGGATCTCGCCGCCAGCACATTTATGGTGACTCTCGTCGTGAGCTCCGGCGCCCCTCCCGGAATCACCGTGACTACGCCCCCGGCGCTTCCGGCGGCAACGGCGGACGGATCTTATTCAGTTGTGCTCACCGCAAGTGGAGGCGTCCCCCCGTACCAATGGTCAGCGGCGGTGGGATCCTCGCTCCCGCCTGGCCTGACGCTTTCAGTCGGCGGGGTGCTTTCAGGGACAATTACACAGGCTGGGGCGTTCACTTTTTCCATTTCGGTTACCGACAGCTCCGGTTCAGTAACGGTCTTCGTGTTTACACTGGCCGTCTCCGCTCAGCAGGGTGGAGGATCTGCCCCGTCAATTAACGCCGGTGGTGTTGTTAGCGCGGCCAGTTTCGTGGCGCCGGTGGTTCCGGGCAGCATTGCCTCGGCTTTCGGGACTTTCCTCTTAACATCGCCGTTAGGCGCGGCCTCTTCGCCGCTACCCACCAGCCTTGAAGGGCTTTCCTTGCAGTTCGGTGGCTCACTGCAGGCGCCGTTGTTCTTTGTCTCGGGCGGCCAGGTCAACCTCCAGGTGCCGTGGGAGCTGGCTGGGCAATCACAGGCTACGATTACTGGGACGCTGAATGACCAGACGGGTCCTGGCCAAGCCGTGGCCTTGGCGGCTTTCGCTCCCGGAATCCTTAGCATGAACGCCCAAGGCACAGGACAAGGTGCGATCCTCGACGCTTCCTACCGCCTCGTGGACTCCTCCAACCCGGCGATTCCCGGAACTACCGCGCTGCAGATCTTCTGCACCGGCCTCGGCGCGGTGACAAATCAACCGCCGACAGGTGCTCCAGCGCTTAGTAGGCCGCTCTCAGAAACGGCGACGACTCCTACAGTGACTGTCGGTGGTGTCTCGGCTAAGGTAATCTTTTCCGGCCTGGCCCCGGGATTCGTCGGTGAGTACCAGGTGAACGCCATCGTGCCTAGCGCCGCTCCAGGCGGCAGTGCCATTCCCGTCGTCATGTCCATTGGTGGGGCAGTCTCCAACACGGTGACAATCGCCATAAAGGGTGCATCTGTCGCGACGCTGGCGGACCTGACCGTTAGTGCGTCCGCAAGTCCAAACTCGGTAACGAGCGGCGGCACCGTAACCTACACCTTGACTGTCCAGAATATCGGGGCCGCCACGGCGGAAGCGGTCATGTTGAGCGATGCTCTACCTGCGGGATCTTCATTTCTAACCTGCACCACGAGCGTTGGTAGCTGCGCCGCGAGTGCTGGTACCGTCAAAGCCTCCCTCGGGGCGATGGTCACGGGGGCGACCGCTGCGGTTGTGATAGTGGTCGCGGTACCCACGGTAGCCAGCTCAACTGTGATGACCAACACCGCGACCGTATCAACCACCACTCCGGAATCGAACTCGGCGAACAACCAAGCCTCCACAAGCACTACCGTCGCACCAGCCTCGGCGTTGGCGGCCATCACATCGGTTTCGAACACGAACCCACTTCCTTTAACGCCCCTCTACATCACCACAGAAGGGCTAAACATGGGCGCGTCCTTGCAGGTTCAATTCTCTGATTCTCTTGGATATTCCGTGATGCAAGGGCCGATTCGCGTCGAATCGAACGGTACCGTCGTCGCTGCTGTCCCGATTTACTTCGATCCGGCGGCCGCCCAGACGATGGCGGCCCCGGTCTCTCTTGTCCTTGTACAAAACGGCGTATCGACACCCCCGGTGACAATCAACATCCTGGATCTGCCGCGTTTGACCGACTATGGAGTTCAACTCGGCAACATCAGCCATTCGTTCCTCAATTACGCCGCAGTATCGCTGGCACACCGGATAAACGAATTGCAAGCTTGCGTAGGTCTTCCGGGTAACACGGTCGATGCGTCGCAATCTTTGACAAACCTGAGCTCGCTGATGCTATCAACGATACAGGCTCGAGTAGACATCGATAACGTCCTGACAAACAATGGCTTGATCATACCAGCCGGTACGCTTCCAGACGGCACTCCACTCCAATTTGATCAGAGTTCGCTCGACATGATGGACCGCGTGCTGGCTATGTATCTAACCCAGCTAGGGCCCTATATCACGTCAAGCACGACCGCGTCGGCGGCGGCTGCCTACTTAAGCCCCTCGCCTCGCGCCGGGGCTAGGCACCGGCTACTTCGGCCGTTGTCCAGCACGACTGACATTCAAGAAATTCTGAATGTCTTGACAAAAAGCGCCAATATCACAGGTCTGGCCGCGAGCGCTCAATCATATGCCGCGAGTGATAAGACATTTCTTGATAAGGTCCTTGCAGGCGGAGGCGCGCTGGCAGGTATACTGGGTTTTGTAACACAGTCATCGAACAATCCGTTCATTCAGACACCTCTGAGCGTCGCGTCGGCAGGGCTCGGTTCTACAATAGGAATCCTGTCAATGCTCAACGACATCGGCCAGGGATTTGCCTCAACGGCTTTTTTGGTACGGTACTCCAATAGTAGTGTCGACCCGGAGGTCTATCTAGAAGCCGCACAGAAGGCCAAGAGTGCCGACGTCCAGCTGGCCTTAGACTCGGCGCAAACCTTCCTTAGCCTATTTGACTACGGTACCAGCAGCGGATCTTTCGAAAGTACCGTGGCAGCAAAATACGGCACAGAGGTGGCCCAGGTACTCCAAGACCAACTAGAGAGCCAGGGAACTAGCATCGCGCTCCAGTCTTCCTACCTGGTTACCAATGTCGCCAATTTCGCTGTCAACAAGGGATTTGATTCGCAATACTCAATCATGACAGCGCTCGCTTCGGAGGTCGGGAGTGTTTTCAGTTCAGCGAGTCAAGGGTTCGCTCAGCTGGTTGGAACGGTGAACGTAACCGATAACAATGGTCCAGAAGGGCCGCTGAGCGGTGTGCAACTCGGCAGCGATTTGCCGGATATCTTCAAGACCTTAGCAGATGCCGGAGGGAATTATAATCTCTTTGTACCGTTGCAAGACTCGAACTTCGATTATGGTAATGGCAACTTCGAGATCGTGGACCCGCTAAGCCAGACCACGGTCAACTCGACAACGGTCAACCTTGGCGGGCTAACGAGCACGACCCCGTTCTCGATGCCGACACTGTCTGGAGGATGCATAGATGACGACGCGGGCAACCCAGACTCTGACGACCCAGATTGCGACTCGGTAGGACCGACAAGCTTTCCAGGCACGCCCAAGTCCCTCCGGCCGAGGCATCTAAGCTGGCATCGGTCCATCCAGTGATCTTCATTCGGTATAGTTGCGTGGAACGCAAAGAGGAGGTCTACGGATGCGGCGCTCGGAGTGGTCAGTTTCCCCGTCAGCGGCTTGGTCTCTGCAGGAAGGCATCGTCGAGATTGATTGCACCGGGTTGGGGCCGGTAGGCAATCAGCCCGCCACAGGCGCACCGCCCCCCCGGGGCGAGCGAACCCTCTGGCTAATTCAAAACAAGTACACGCAACCCGCCCGGCTGGGAATTTCAGGCGGCTCTAACGGCGGCCTGCTGATGGGCGCGATGATGACGCAACGTCCTGACCTGTTCGGCGCGATCGTATGCGGAGCCCCCTTGTTGGACATGCTGCGTTTCCATAAGATGTCGGTGGGCGCCTGGTGGACTGCGGAATACGGGTCGGTCGATGATCCCAACCAGTTCACTTATCTTTACAAGTACTCGCCCTATCACAACGTAAAGAAGGGTACGCGGTTCCCGGCGATTCTGTTCATGAGCGGCGACTTCGATACACGCGTGGACCCATCCCACGCCCGAAAGATGACAGCGCTGGTGCAGGCCGCGAACTCCTCCGGAAACCCGATCCTGCTGCGCTACGACACCAAGGGCGGCCACAGCGGCATCGCCAACGTCAGCAAGACCGTCGAGGAGGATGTGGACCGAATGAGTTTCCTGGCGGCGCGGCTGGGGATGAAGAGCGAGTAGTCCGCAATCACACCAATTCCAGTTGGACAATCGTGGTCGCCAACTGTGCTGCTGAGTTGCCATCAGTTCCGATCCAGTGAAGCGCCGCCGTGGCTGTGCCCGATCGCCGGCCGTCAAAGAAACAGTTGGGTGTTGTATTCGATACCGGCCAGGACGGCACCCCTCATCGAACCGGACGTGCGCGGTTCCGTTGTTATATAGACCTCGCTCCGTTCCCTATTGTCCGTTGCTTTTGGATTCCGTCAACGGGTCACCTCTGGACAAGTGGACAACCTCGTTTTAGGGGTTGTCCAGGCAACTTGTCCACCTGCAAGCACCACATATGAAGGCAGTTAGTTCGGTCCTGGACAAGTGGACAACCCTTTTCGCGTTTTAGAGGGGTCCATGTTTTGCAAAACCGTTTGGAGCGCCGGTTGGAGCGCCGGTCGGAAAAATTTTGGCAAGACGACCTCTATTTCCTGTTTTGACTTGTCCTTGTCCACACTTGAGCGACACGGCCTCGTCTCCCTGTCGGCGAAAACAGGTCGTACCTAGCGCAAATAGTGTCGTGGGCGGGTTGTTTGCTTGTCGTCAGGATGGGACATATCTGGGGCTGTGCTTATCCATCGACGCCCACATTCCTACCACGCTTCTAAACCGACCGCCCCTGTGTAACGGCCCGCGTCTATGCCGGGAAGGGCCAGACCTGCTCGATTGTCTTGCTGAGCATCCAGCTTTTGTCGTCGGCGTTGAGAAACTTCATGTCGTCGCGCACCACCGTGAGTGCCTGTTCATATTTCGCCACGCCCTCGATGATCGGCCAGTCAGTGCCCCACATCAACCGCCGTGGGCCAAAGGTGTCGTACAGTCGCTTGACCAGTTCCTGCGAATCCAGCCACGGGTACGGCTTGCGGGAGAGCGACCACGTATGCGAAATCTTCACAAAAGCATTCGGGAACCGCTTCAGCGCGATCAGCTTTTCGAGCTCCTTCGGCTGGTTCACGGGGCAATCCGCCATGTGGTCGATCACCAGCGTCAGATCGGACAGCTTCTCCATTAACTGAGCTACCTGCGGCATGCGCCCAATCGGAGCCAGCACCGTCATCGGCACTTTCAGTTCGAGGCAGCGTTTCCAGAGAGGCAGCATCAGCGCCCCTGCGATCCAGTCCCCGGTAGCGTCACCCGCCGGGCTCAGTCGCACTCCGCTGAATCCTTGCTCGGTGAGCTGCGCCAGGTGGTCAGGCGCTGCAGGGTCCAGCGGGTCCACTCGGCAGACGCCCTTGAAGGTCCGCGGATACTGCTTCAGCACGTGCGCCAGAAAGCGGTTGTCGTAACGATAGTGAATCACCTGGATGATGACGGTTTTCGAAATCCCGTTAGCCTTCATTAGTTCCAGCAAGGTTTCCGGCGCGGCGTCGCGGGCAGGCACATTGGCCTCCGGCGCGAACGGAAACTCGGGATCGTGTTTCGAAGTGTGAACGTGGGAATCGATGATGCGATAGTCGGCGGCCGCGAGTGTGGTCATAGCGAACGTGCTCCCGAGAAAGGTCCGGCGCGAAAAGTCAGACATAAATCGACTCCAGTGTGTTGACTACGTATGCTCCGCACCGTAGATAGCTGACGCGAGGGCCTTTCCGCGCCACGTCCAGATCGACTATCAGCCAACTCTTGAACGAAGCCGCCTTAAGCACACGATGGCACGCCGGAAAGTCCACCTCCCCGTCGCCCAGGTCGTAGATATTCTGGAGGAAGCCACCATTGCCCCGCTTGGCGTCTTTGTAGTCCGCAAGCATCAGCCGCTTCTTATACCGGTCCAGAATGTGCGCCGCGTCCATTCCGGCCAAATGAAGGTGCGCCGTATCGGGTGATAGGGGCACGCCACCGCGCGCCACGACCCCTTCTTCGTGGTGCTTGGCACGATAAAGGAGTACGCTAGAAACGAGCACGAGAGCCGCCGCCGCGGGCATGATCGCCACTCGCCAGCTGGCGTTCAGGTTACGAAAAAAACCGACAATCCGCTCCTTGACACCAGGCGCCGGTTGGACCGCAGCGTTTACTTTGGCCCGAAATCCTGTGTCCTCCAGCATTTCCGCGAGTATCAACTCTTCGGCAAAAGCGTTATAAAGGTCTTGGTCGGAGAGGATTGCGTCCATGAGTTGGCGCCGCTCGTCTGGGGACAACTCGCCATCAAGGTAACGCGTCAGTAATCGCCCGGCCTCAGCCCGGTTCACTTCCTGCCTCCTAGCGCGCCGCGGAGCCTCTGTAAACAGCGAAAATACGCGGTGTCCACAGCGCCAGCGGTCATTCCCATGTCGGCAGCGATCTCTTTAGTGTTGGCGCCCGCCAACCGTAGCCGCAGCAGTTCCTTACAGCGCGCATCGGACCCCTGGATGGCTTTGAGCAATAGGCCCTTAAGCTCTTTCTCGGTCGCGGCGGATTCCGGATCCTGGCCAGACGCGTCCGCCAGGCCCACGGGCAACTCCACGGCCTTTGCGGGATTCGACTTATTGCGGCGCCAATTCAAGGCCAAGTTCGCGCAAATCTTGGGGGCGAGTTTCGACATTTCCTCGGCGTCCGCCACCTCGGCATACTTGTTGAACAGCACCACCATGGTCTCCTGGGCCAGATCTTCGGCGTCGTTGCCACACCCCAAATATGTCGCGAACCCGACGATTCTTACGCGAACCCGCGCAAGGAGTGCTTCGTGCTCCCTGGCCTGATCCGGCGCACCTTGTTTTGGCCCGTTCATCCGCGAGACGATTATATCGCGAGACCAAAGGCCTCGGGGGCCGCGGTACCGATATGGAGCCAGAACCGGCCTAATAGCCACCCTGGCTCGCTGCGCCAAACCGGTAAGAATCTCCATGTTACCGACATGTATGCCCTGTAGGGAGCCGCCCTCGGGTTGGGCGTCTCCCGTTTGGTCCTGCGTGAATCGTGCGCGCCTTCGAGACGAATGCCGGACAAATCGCCATGGCCCGGTCGAAGCGAACGGTTGCATCGCCTGGTTTTGCTGGTGGGCCTGGCGGTCATGGTCCCGTAGGGCCGTTCTCCGGCGGGACCGATCTCGGAGTGCGGCGCCGCAGGACAACGGGCGGGTTCCGGGGCGGTTTCTCCCGCGGCCGTACTGCGTTGCGGGGTGTCGCCCCGCTCTGCTGGGGCTGTGTTTTGCGCCCCGGCCGGCGCGTTTGGGAACGGTAGCCTCGTCCGATGCGTTCCAGCAGTCCGTGAGCTTTCATCTTGCGCATGTCGTAGCGAAGCTGAGTGAGGGTGTATGAGGTGGCGGATAGGCCGAAGGTGGCGAGGATGGCTTGATGGACGTCGGCGGAGCGCCATCCGTTGAGTTGCGTGCCGCCGTGCAGCAGCACCTCCATTATCGAATTGCCCCAGCTCAAGCAACGGTTTTACACTCCTGGCCTCCTGTCGCGGATCTGGCGGCACGAATCCCTCCCCGAAGTTGGCGGCGGTCTGCCGCAGATTGCGCTTCCCCCTGCTGTTACAGTTAGTCCGCCCAGCCCTAACGGCTTTTCGCTTTCTGTCCGTCTGCGAAATCGTGGGGGCGGCATCGGCCGTGTCATAGTAAGAGTGAATAATCGCGATCTGAGCGGTTCAGAAGGTAACGCCAGACTTGATCACAATGCTCCGTCCGTTCAGTTCCGCTTCGATTTGCACCGAACCGTCCTAAACCCGGACGGCAAGAACACGATCGAAATCCTAGCCTTTGATTCTCAGAACTTTGTTTCCTCTCGCCCAGTGACAGTGGCGTGGGACACGACGCCGATACACCGGAGGGAGTCTTCACAATTCTTCGCCGTAGTCGCAGGAATAAGCGACTATGCCAACCCCCAACCAAGGCTGAAGTATGCTGCGAAGGATGCCGAAGACTTTGCGCAGCACTGCTGTTGGGTGCGCGGCGGTTGTTCGGAGCCGACCACGTCGCGTCATTTCAGCTCACCAGCAATGCCCGGCAAGGCGCCTTAGCTCCGACTAAGGAAGACTTCAGACGCGTTTGCCAGGACATCGCTAGAGATGCGACAGCGGACGATGTACTAGTGATTTATCTGGCCGGGCACGGGGTTGCAAGAGCAGGCGTCCGTGATATGTACTATTATCTGACGCGCGATGCCCGCAATACGGACTTGCCGGTGCTATTGGACAAGGTTTCAGTTAGCAGCGAGAAACTAAAGTCTTGGTGTCTGACGATCAAAGCATTGAAGCATGTGACCATATTGGATACCTGTGCGGCGGGGGCTGCCAATGCGGAGCTGGTCCAAATGGCGCTGGCACGGGATCTCTCGCCTGACCAAGCGCGTGCAATGGAGCTACTGAAGGACAGCACCGGTTCACATGTGTTTATGGGCAGTGCCGCGGATGCCGTGAGCTATGAGGCGGGGCGTTATGGGCAAGGCTTGGTGACATATGCCTTGCTGCAAGGAATGAAGGGGGCTGCGCTAGACGACGGCAATAAGGTGGATGTTCGTAGACTGTTCGACTATGCGCAGCGCGAGGTGGAGGAACTGGCCGAGGGAATAGGTGGAATTCAGCGGCCGACGGTCAGTTCGCCGAAGGGGTCCTCGTTTCCGATTGGAATCCTGGATGCGGCGGACAAGCAAGCGATCCATCTGGCTTCCGCAAAGCCGCAACTGCTTCGTGTCATCTGCCTGGACGAGAATGATGACGACAGTACCTGGAAGGTTTGTGAGCCTCTGCGGGAACTGCGGGAACAACTCCGCGAAGCGAGTCATCCGTTAGCGCTGGCGGAGACGTTGGCGGAGCCGTTGTTGGTGTATCTGGACGATGTTGTGGACGATGTTGCCGGGGCATTGGTGCCGCGGGTGCGTTACGTTGTTTCGAACGGGGGAGTGCGAGCCAAGCTCACGTTGCGGCGAGATGGGCGCTTAGTAGCAGAGCGGCAGGTAGACCAGCCGAATCAGAATGTGCACGCGCTAGCCGGCGCCCTCGGTAAAGCCATCCTCGAGAAGGTTGCTAAACTGCGGTAATCATCGATTCGCCTCACTAAGAAACCCGGCGAAGACTCCAGCATGGTCGCGTGACTTGCAGTCGCCGCGCCGCAGCAAGACCTTAAGACTCCGACCCCGGTTCATGCTCCACCCGGTTTCAACCCGCTCGAAAGAATGGCCTGGGGCGAGCAGCTCAACGGCGCTTCAATGCCTCCGTTACACACCGTCCAATCATTGCCACTCGCCCTGCAAAACAAATCCCGCCCAGTAGTAGGGAGAACTTCGCTTCTTCCACATCGCGAGCTGCGCAGCACGCAATGCCGCCGCTGGCCGGAGTCCTTCAAGGAGCATTCCTCGGTAAAACACCTTCATTAGCTCCGCCGTCGCCAAATCGTCGACCCGCCACAAGCTGGCCACGACCCCTTTCGCTCCGGCATAGATAAAGCCCCGTGTTAGTCCTACCAGTCCCTCGCCCTTGATCTCCCTCCCCAACGCGGTCTGACAGGCGCTCAGCACAACTAGGTCTGCGTTCAATTCCATGTTGTAAATATCTTGCAGCTTCAGAAATCCATTCTTGGGGCGCCCTTCTTCGTCCACCAGCGAAAGGATTAATCCGCTTAGCGCCGGGTGCTCCGAATTCAGCAACCCGTGCGTCGCGAAATGCAAGATACGGTATTGCGAAATCTGCTGGCTGGTTGCTGTCTGCAGGTCAGCTCGAAAATCCAGCGCCTTCATGGCGGAATCTGGGAGCGTCAGAGCGTATATGCCTTCCGCCTCCTGGCGGGTAAATGGTAGCCTCGGTACCCGTAATCCTTCATGGGATATTCCCGTCTGTCTGACGGACCGCTCAAGCGCCAAATCCGTGGTGAATTCGTCACCTATACTTCTGACTCCCCCGGCGGTTTGCCTCTGAGTTCCTGGAACCGCTTTTATCCTGGTGTCGTTTTTCTCGAATACCGGGTCTGCAAGCACCGCAACCGTCTTTGAAGTCGTTCTGCGCCCCGCTGTCTCATTTCGCATAACTGCCATAACCGACGCCGAAGGCAGGTACACGATTTCATGACCGGCCATCAGGGGAACAAAATCATGCTCACTCGGATCCGGCAGGGCACCGAACGGAATATATTCCAATGCACCGTCGCCCACTATTAGCAAGCGGCGTCCTTGAAGTCGCGGCAAGGCCACCCTACCTAATAGGAATCTGCTCAGATCCCGTGCCACTCGCAGATACTCGTCGCGATCATCGCGCTGCGCTTTTCCCACGGAAGCAACGTCTCGCTTGGCCGCAAGAGCATAGAATTGGCGCGCCAAAGCATCGATTTCGTGGCGCTTTGGAAGCTCTACAAGGTCTAGTGAATCCTGCGTCACAATCCACAGGTAACTGTGCTCGTCACCGAGCGCGTATTCCAGCATAATCGATGTGGGATCAAGGAGTGTTTTTTGGATCTGAGCGAGGCGAAGCGGATGTGGGTGCGTCAGCGTCGCGTAGTGCGGACTGGTAACCCGAATTTGTGCCTCAAGCACCTGGTACTCTCTCAAAAGGTCCTCCAGTTCATACTTCACGGTAGCTGCCTCCGCATCACGGTGTCTCCGGCCGAGTGTCTGTTGTTGCCACAATACCTTAGCGTTAATCATGCGTTGAAGTGCATGCTCCCGGTCCAGCAACTTTGGATCTCCGCCCCGATGGATCTGAGCACGTGATTCCGCCAATGTTTCCAATAGAGCCCTCGCCCGTCCGCGTTCGTGAATTTCCAGCGCCATTGCATCGTACTTTGCGCCTGCGTGCGCCGAGTGCAATCTAACCAGCAGATCTACGTAAAAGTCATAGTACGCGCTGACAGACGAAGGGTAGGACTCACGAAGATCCTGGCTCAGAATACGCGACCTTTTACTTTCTGCAACATCCAGGACCTTTTCGATTTCTTTACGAGCTTCAAACAGATCGCCTCGTTCTGCACTGAGCTTGGCTAATCGGTAAAGTCCCTGCATCGTATCTGCACCAATCATTTGAGCTATGGAAACAGTTTGATGCCAGCACTGTGCTGCCCTGGCGAGATCGCCCATCTGTTCGTATGCGTCAGCCACAGAGTCGAGGACCGCCGACCGAGCGGCAGGTGGCTCAGAGGCAACGACACCGATAGCTTGGTCCAGGTACTTTCTCGAGGCTTCCGCGTCATGAGTTTCGGCATATAGCTCTGCACCCGCAGAGGCCAGTGCAAGTCCTGCAAATCTTTTAAAACCCGCCGCCTCCCATGCGGTCGCACTAGTGATCGCATATTCCGCTGCCTTATGATGAACGCCCAGCTGCTGGTAGGCCCTGGAAAGACTGATCGACGCACGACCTTCCATCGGCTTGTTATGCATGGTGACGGCCAGAGAGAGCGCTCCATCAAGATCCTCTATCGCCTTCCCCGCTTGCTTCATTTCTGTATAAGCATCCCCAAGATCTAGCAACGCCGCCGCTCGGTTAATGGGGTCATCAGCTTCTGGAGGAAAAGCGTTTAGAAACTCGATTGCGCTTTCGGGTTCACCGAGTTTTATATAAGCGCCCACCACCTGCGTGCGCTCGAACTGCAGATTCGTACTACCACTCGCATAGCCGAGCTGGAATGCCTGGAAGCTACTGTTCAAGACCTTCTGATAATCTCCAAAAATCGAGTAGATCAAGATTAGCTGGAGAAGCGTTTTGTTTTCTCTCGCTTGGTCACCTAACCTCCGGGCAAGGGTCAACCCGTGGGACGAAGCAGCTAAAGCTGCGTCATATTCACCGATATCCAGGGCAACTGCAGATTTGGTGTTAGAGATATCTACCTCGGCTCCAAGATCGCCTGCATCGTTCATCAGCTTTAGTGCTTCGTCCAGCTTGACAAGCAGCTGACTTGGGGGTGCATTTGGTGCCATACTAACACGCGCTCGCTGCCGGTCATACTCCTCGCACGCAACCGAAAATACCTCGGCACCAGATGCGCGATCACGGTCTTGCGGAGTTGGCGCGCGCAGACGATCGGTCTTCAACTCATAGCTGCCGTGATTGCCCTGGACAACCCTCAACTCGAGCCGATAGATTCCTGAGGTGTGAGCAATCCAGTGCAAGGAGGTTAATGAAAACAGATTGGGTGCAGCGCCTGGATTTGCCACAAAGCCAGCTAGTTGCTTTCCGCCCGGACCGTCGAGGAGGACAACACCGAGGCTGACGCCGCTGGGATGCACAACAGCGTGCAGGTACTGACCCTGGGACACCTGGATGTTGTACAAGTGGGAATCGCCGGCTGCTATCTCCCGTTCAACTGCTTCACCTGGTACCAGAGCCTGAGGCGCAACATGTTGCTGTGCCGGAAGAACGCTAGGCCAGAGCGCTACTGCAAGCACAAAGGTTGTACCGAATTTCATTGGGCGCACCTCGGATTAAAATGGACGCGGACCCGCTCTACATGACTTCTGCAGGCACGGAAGCAGTACGTCACGAATCTGGAGTCCGCCATCAAGCGAGAACGAGTTTCACTGCAGCGACGATCATGCCTGCTTCCTTTGCTTACAGGCCAATTGTGGCTCGATTGCGAATCGAGGGTGATGTGGCCAGCGGAAACGAAAAAAGCACTCGACTCCCCTCAATATACTCACGCGTACCTCCGCGCTCCGACGACAATTGACATTCCGTGCAAAAGTATATCACCATCCAGCGGAAATGGGGGCTAGGCCTATGCCACGCCCTGCAGATCAGCAATTCGCAATGCGGGATTCCCGTTAGGTATTTTAAGTTTTGGAACCACACCCGAACCGATCGACCGGGCGAGGGGACGAGCACATACCCGAAACCCGGCGAAACACGATCGCAGAAACTAGGCCCCGCGACCGCCACGCCGGCGCTTCGGCCGAGTACGACCGTGAGCAGGCACCAGCGACTTCGGTCAGAAATCGCGCCCGGAATCCGGCGTGGTCTGGTAGTTGCCGTTCGCAATTTTATGCAAAGTGATTGAGATCCGGGACACACTGTAGGCGTTCTCGACCACATCGAAGGGAGCCCCACGTGTGAACCGGTAGTGTTGTGGCTGGCCATACCGCGTAATGATGTAGTAGCGGCCCCCGTGAACCTGAACGGTTCTATCCGTCCCGTTCGGAACGTCCACATAGCCAACGGTGGGCCCCACCAGCTTCACAACGCAGTCCTCGCCGCTCTGGTTCTGAAATGTCACCGTTGGCGTCTGTTCCTGGGCGCCGAGGCGGACCAGGAATAGCAGCAGCAAAGCAACCGCACAAAAATGTCGTCGCGTCATAGAGTTTCTCCTTTCACCGGGCACGCCGGCACTTCCCGCGAGCCGTCGTCGATTAGTCATCTCAAACATGTCGTGGGACGCTGGGAACTTACAAAAGATCGAAGGTAATTTCGAAGCGTGACGGACAGGGGGACTCGCCGCAAGGAAGGATGTAGAGCCGCTTTTTGTAGGGAACTCCCGGATCGTAATGCCGAGCGCGGGCGGTCATGCAACAATTCCGAGAATGCAAGGACGTGAACTTCGCGCGGAGATTCGCGACGCCACAGGATTCTTCCGCTGCCCGCGATCCAGCGCGAGCGTTAAGAGCTTGTCTCCTTCGAACGCCGTAAAAAAAGACATGGTCGCCGCTGATCACCGGAGAAGAATGGCCGGGCGGCAGCGCGGTCTTCCACACAACATGCCTGTCTGGTCCGATACTATCCGGCAGCGCCGAGGTTTCCGCGACTCCTGTGCCATTCGGTCCACGGAAGCGCGGCCAATCCGCGGCAGGCGACTGCACGGGAACAGTAAGGGCTGCCAGTAAAAACGATATCGCTAATCGCTGCATCCCTGCTCTCATCATACTTCCGAAATGAGACACCCCGGACATGCCTTGCTCCGGCGCCGTTCAGATCGTTGAAAACGCGCACGATAGTCGGGAGGGTTGGCGCAGCCTGATGTTCGTTCATTATCGTTAGGCAACCTGCCAGGGCGTCGTGGTCGCATCTCTGTCGGGTAGCAAAAGTGATCCCCAGACAGAACGACGAGCGGGGCTTATCGAGAACCGGACCCGAATCGGCCACAACTTCGGCGGGCATGGCTGAGGTGCACCCAAGCGGTGGTTCTCAACCAGGAGTTTCACCCTCGCTACGGCATAAGTGAGTTAGTTTCTAATGCTTGGGATTGGCGCGTGGTTTGCTTATTACAGAAACGGAAGTATTGGAGGTTATCATGAATCGGACAGTGCAGACAGTGTCATTCAAATCCGCGTTGCCGGCGCTTGCCGTGGGCGCGGTCCTGATGTTGCTGGGCCCTACGGCCGCATTGGCCCAACGCAGCGGCGGGGGACGCGGCCATTCTGCTCCGTCCTACTCGGGCCGTAGCTATTCCGGCGGTGGGCGCAGCTATGCCGCTCCCAACGCGGGTCGCAGCTATTCCGGTGGGCGCGCCTATGCCGCCCCCAACGCGGGCCGCAGTTATTCCGGTGGGCGCAGCTACTACGGCGGCGGATACTACGGCAGAGGAGGCGGTTACTACCCTGGCCGGTTTTACGCCGGCCGAGGCTATTACTACGGTGGACGCTTCTGGGCTCGTCCTTACTTTGGCATCGGTATCGGCATCCCATTCGGCTGGGGCTACAATTCGGGTTCCGGTTGTGGCTACTATGACGGATACGGCTATTGGCAGCCGGCTCC